>PJQF01000056.1_pt1 | contig 76636 bp, 62 predicted proteins | sample 1503741 | NCBI WGS metagenome assembly PJQF01 (sample SAMN07775949, study PRJNA414020) | Biofilm metagenome, whole genome shotgun sequencing project. | isolation source: biomolecule (vanillin) treated reverse osmosis membrane biofilm | place: India: Nagpur | collected 2017-03-21
GGGCCTGAAGGCTCGTTCTTCAGGCCCTTTTTTTTGCCTCAAGGTTGTGAAATGAAGCCCATAAAAATTCCAATATCGCCCTGCAAACCCGCCTTGCCCGAATCAGCGGCGCTGAAACCTTTAATCGGCCCGTGCAGACGTATCACGTACTCCTAGGTATAGTGCCGCCCCTCTCGCGTCTGCGGCCGTCGGTAACGAGGCCCGGTACAGCGCGAAACCGCATGAATAACAACACCCGCAAAAGGATTGGGGTCGAACTGTCGCGCACTGCCTGGTGCCATGCGACGTGTCGGACCGTCCTGCGTTTGCCATTAGAAAAATCAGCGAGGAACACTCCATGCTCGAAGTCATCAACGACTTCCTCTCAGGGAAAGTACTGATCGTGCTCATTGTCGGGCTCGGCGGTTATTTCACGATCCGCTCGCGTTTCGTTCAATTGCGTCACTTTTTCCACATGTTCTCGGTGTTCAAAGACAGCTTGAAGAGCAGCTCCGGCCAACTCAGCTCCTTCCAGGCGCTGATGCTCAGCCTCGCCGGTCGCGTGGGTGCCGGTAACATCGCCGGTGTCGGTATTGCCGTAACCCTCGGCGGCCCGGGTGCCGTGTTCTGGATGTGGGTCACCGCGCTGGTGGGTATGTCGTCGAGCTTCATCGAATGCTCCCTCGGCCAGCTGTACAAGCGCACCGACGCAGAGGGCACCTACCGTGGCGGCCCGGCTTATTACATCCAGCACGGTTTGCAGAAGCGCTGGCTGGGTATGGTCATGGCGTTCCTGCTGCTGGTGACCTTTGGCTTCGCCTTCAACGGCCTGCAAGCCCATGCCGTGACTCACTCGCTGAACAACGCTTTCGGCCTCGACACCACCTACACCGGCCTCGCGCTGGCGGTGCTGCTGGGCCTGGTGTTCATCGGCGGGATCAAGCGCATCGCGTCCATCGCCGACCTGCTGGTCCCGGTCAAAACCCTGGTGTACATCGCCGTGACCCTGTACGTGATCGTGCTGCAATTCGACCACGTGCCGGCCATGCTCGCGACCATCGTCAAGAGCGCTTTCGGTCTCGACCAAGCCTTCGGTGGCCTGGTGGGCAGCGCAATCATCATGGGTGTGAAACGCGGCGTGTTCGCCAACGAAGCCGGTTTGGGCAGTGCGCCTAACGTGGCCGCCGTGGCCTCGGTCGAACACCCGATCGCACAAGGCGTGGTACAGGCATTCAGCGTGTTCCTCGACACCTTCGTGATCTGCACCTGCACCGCGTTGCTGATCCTGCTCTCCGGTTTCTACACCCCAGGCTTTGAAGGCGACGGCATTGCCCTGACCCAGAACTCCCTGGCAGCCGTGGTCGGCGACTGGGGCCGCATGTTCATCTCGGTGGCCCTGGCGTTGTTCGTGTTCACCTCGATCATGTACAACTACTACCTCGGCGAGAGCAACCTGCGCTTCCTGGTGGGCAACAACCGTAAGGTGCTGATGGGTTATCGCGCGCTGGTGCTGGTGCTGATTTTCTGGGGCTCGATCGAGAACCTGGGCACCGTATTCGCCTTCGCCGATATCACCATGACCATGCTCGCCTTCGTCAACCTGTTCGCCCTGGCGTTCCTGTTCAAGATCGCCATGCGTGTGCTGGACGACTACGACCGCCAACGCGCTGCGGGCATCAAGACCCCGGTGTTCGATTCCAGCCAATTCCCGGACCTGGATCTGGACCGCAAGGCCTGGCCGGCCAACCCGGCAAAACCGGACGCGGCCCCATCGGCTGAACTGAACGCTCAAGTACAACGCTGAGCGCAGCTAGATAGATGACACGCCGCCTGGCCTTGGGCATGCTCTGGGCCCGGCGGCGTTTTTCGTTCAGGAGATTTGTTCATGCAACCAGCTAACAACGTGATGGTGCTCTACACCGGCGGCACCATTGGCATGCAGGCCAGCGCGAATGGCCTGGCGCCCGCGTCCGGCTTCGAAGCGCGCATGCGCGAGCAACTGGCCGACGCGCCTTTGCCAGCCTGGCGCTTTCGCGAAATGGCGCCGCTGATCGACAGTGCCAACATGACACCCGCTTACTGGCAGCGCCTGCGCAGTGCCGTGGTCGAGGCCGTGGACGAGGGCTGCGATGCGGTGTTGATCCTGCACGGCACCGACACCCTGGCCTACAGCGCAGCGGCCATGAGTTTCCAACTGCTGGGTTTACCGGCGCCGGTGGTGTTTACCGGCTCGATGCTGCCGGCCGGCGTGCCTGACAGCGATGCCTGGGAAAACGTCAGCGGCGCGTTGACGGCGCTGGGCGAAGGCCTGAACGCCGGCGTGCACCTGTTTTTCCACGGTGCGCTGATGGCGCCGACCCGCTGCGCGAAAGTGCGCAGCTTTGGTCGCAACCCCTTCGCCGCGCTGCAGCGTAACGGTGGCGCGGCCAAGGCCGAAGCACTGCCCGCCGCCCTGGATTATCGCCAGCCCAAGGCCGTGGCCAACGTCGGCGTGTTGCCGCTGGTGCCGGGCATCGCCGCCGCGCAGTTGGATGCGCTGGTCGACAGCGGCATCCAGGCGCTGCTGCTTGAATGCTATGGCAGCGGCACCGGGCCCAGCGACAACCCGGCGTTCCTCGCCAGCCTCCAGCGCGCGCAGGATCAGGGCGTGGTCGTGGTCGCAATCACCCAATGCCATGAAGGTGGCGTGGAGCTGGATGTGTATGAAGCCGGCAGCCGCCTGCGCGGCGTGGGCGTGCTGTCCGGTGGCGGCATGACCCGCGAGGCCGCGTTCGGCAAGCTCAATGCGTTGATCGGCGCAGGCCTGGCCAACGCCGAGATTCGCCGCCTGGTCGAACTGGACCTGTGCGCCGAGTTGGCTTGAGATCCGACTCAAGCGATCCGGTAGAGCGTCACTCCCGCCACCATCCCGGCGGCGCACGGCATGGGAATTGCTCGGTTCAAGTATTCATTGGCCGGGATCATCCCCATGCTGCACTCGCACCTAACCACCCTCAACGCCGTTTCGCTGGTGCTTGAGGCTTTCAGCGCCCAGGGCATCAGCCCTGAGGTGCTGTTGGCCGGCAGCGGTATTGCAGCTGCGGACCTGAACCACGCCGATACACGCATCACCACGCGCCAGGAAATGCAGGTGTGCGCCAACGCGGTGGCCCTGCGCCAAGCCATCGGCCTGGAACTGGGCCAGCGCATGCGCGTGTCGTCTTACGGCCTGTTGGGCTATGCGCTGCTCACCAGTGCCACCTTCGGTGACGCTTTGCGCCTGGCCCTGCGCTACCCGGCGCTGTTGGGAACACTTTTCGAGCTGAGCCTTGAGGAGGACGGCCAACGCGTCTGGTTCACCGCTCGCGATTATCGTGAAGACCCTGCGCTGGCCGCGTTCAATATTGAGTTGTGCCTGGCTTCACTCAACGTCATCTGCGACGACTTGCTCGGTCGCCCGCTCCCTCTGCTGGGTGCGCGTTTTGAATACCCGGCGCCGACCTACCAGGCGCGTTACGAAGAGCGCTTCGCCTGCCCGCTGGAATTCAACGCCACCAGCAACGCCTTTGCCTTCGACCGCCAGTGGCTCGATCAACCGCTGCCCTTGGCCGACGCCGTCACCCATCGCGCCATGACCGAGCGCTGCCGCAAACAAAACACCGAGTTCACCGGACGCCAGGCCTGGCTGGGCCGCGTGCGTCAACTGCTGGCGGCGCAACTGCCGGCCGCGCCAGGGCTGGATAAACTGGCGGAGCAGTTGAATTGCTCGCCACGCACCTTACGCCGGCACCTGCATGACTTGGGCAGCAGCTATCAGGAGTTGCTCGACGAACTGCGCTTCGAGCAGGCCAAGCAGTGGCTGGCCAACGATGCAATGCCCATCCACCGCATTGCCGAGCACCTGGGTTTCAGTGAGACCGCCAGCTTCCGTCATGCCTTTGTGCGCTGGAGCGGGGTCGCGCCAAGCCAGTTCCGCCCCTGATCCCCACGTCCAGGCGGGGCGAATACGGACAGTGTCTTTGGCCATATTCATCCCCTTTTGGCCGCTCCTGCCGTTCTCTTGCCGCGTCGGCGAGGCACCACTGCAAGACACCGCCAAACGCCTGCGAGTACACCACTATGCTGACGATCTACTCGGACGATCACCATCTGCACCACGGTCGATGCGAACTGATGGACGGGCAACTGATGCCCTGTTTCGAAATGCCCTCCCGTGCTGATCACGTACTGCAACGGGTCAAGAACCGTGATCTGGGGCCGGTGCGAGCCCCCGAGGACTTTGGATTGGCACCGCTGCAACGCATCCACAGCCACGCCTACCTGGATTTTTTCAAAGGGGCCTGGGCACGCTGGGTTGAGTTCGGCCAGGACGGCGACCTGCTGCCCTACACGTGGCCAGCCCGCACCTTGCGCCGCGTGCTGCCCACCAGCCTGCACGGTCAATTGGGCTATTACAGCTTCGACGGCGGCGCGCCGATCACCGCCGGCACCTGGCAAGCGGCCTATAGCGCAGCGCAGGTGGCGCTGACCGCGCAACAAGCGATTCAACAAGGTGCTCAAAGTGCCTTTGCCCTCTGCCGCCCACCGGGGCACCACGCTGCAGGCGACTTGATGGGCGGCTATTGCTACCTCAATAACGCTGCAATTGCCGCCCAGGCCTTTCTCGATCAAGGCCAGGCCAAGGTCGCGATCCTTGATGTGGATTACCACCACGGCAACGGCACCCAATCGATTTTCTATGACCGCAGTGACGTGCTGTTCACCTCGATCCACGGACATCCGGAAGCCGAGTTTCCATTCTTCCTCGGCTATGCCGATGAGCTGGGCGACGGCGCCGGCAAAGGCTTCAATTTCAATTACCCGCTGCCGGCCGGTGCCGGCTGGGATACCTGGAGCACCGCGCTGGATCAGGCCTGCGCGCAAATCGAGCGCTATGGCGCCGACATCATCGTGGTGTCCCTGGGGGTAGACACGTTCAAGGACGATCCCATCTCGCAGTTCAAGCTCGACAGCCCGGATTACCTGGCGATGGGTGCGCGTATCGCCCGGCTGGGCAAGCCCACGCTGTTCGTCATGGAAGGCGGCTACGCGGTGGAAGAAATCGGCATCAATGCCGTCAACGTTCTCGAAGGTTTTGAGGGGTCAATCCAATGAACATGCTCAAGTCGCTTGCGCTGTGCGCCGCCGTATTAAGCAGCGCCGTCCACGCTGAAGAAAGAACCCTGCGGGTCTACAACTGGTTCGACTACATCACCCCCAAGGCGCTGGAAGACTTCAAGGGTCAGAACCCTCAGATCAAACTGGTCTACGACATCTTCGACACCAATGAAGCCCTGGAAGCCAAGCTACTCACCGGCAACTCCGGCTATGACGTGGTGGTGCCGTCCAACGTGTTCCTGGCCAAGCAGATTGAAGCCGGCGTGTTCCAGCCCCTGGACCGCAGCCAGTTACCAAACTGGAACCACCTCGACCCCAAGCTGATGAAGCTGATCGAGGCCAATGACCCCGGTAATAAATTCGCCGTGCCCTACATGTACGGCACCATCCTGATTGGCTTCAACCCGGCCAAGGTCAAGGCCGTGCTGGGCGACAACGCTCCCGTGAACAGCTGGGACCTGATCTTCAAGGAAGAGAACATCAGCAAGCTCAAGCAGTGCGGCGTCGCCCTGCTGGATTCGCCATCCGAAATTCTGCCGCTGGCCTTGCAGTACCTGGGCCTGGACCCCAACAGCAATAACCCGAAGGACTATGAGAAAGCCGAGGCCCTGCTGCTTAAAATCCGCCCGTACATCACCTACTTCCACTCCTCCAAATACATGGCCGATATCGCCAATGGCGACATCTGTGTGGCCGTCGGTTATTCCGGCAGCTTCTCCCAGGCTGCCAACCGCGCCAAGGAGGCCAGGAACGGCGTGACCGTGGACATGCGCCTGCCCAAGGAAGGCGCGCCGATCTGGTTCGACATGCTCGCCATTCCCAAGGGCGCAAAGAACCCGCAGGACGCCTACGCCTTCATCAACTACCTGCTGCAACCTGAGGTGATTGCGCCGATCAGCGATTTCGTCGGCTACCCCAACCCGAACAAGGACGCCACCGAACGGGTCGACCCGACCATCCGCAATAACCCCAACCTGTACCCGACCGAGGCGGCGATGGCGACGTTGTACACCTTGAAGCCGTTGGACAGTAAAGCTGAACGCGCCAGGACCCGGGCCTGGACCAAGATCAAATCGGGGACCTGACCGCCCCTCACACAAGGCTCAGGCTAAGTAATTACCGCCCGCGCCAATCCTCCCCTCACTACCGTTGTCCTCTGCAACGGCGCCGCACCCCGGCGCCGTACTTTCCAAGAAGGGGCCCCGAGCCACCCACGCTCACGCGCCCTTCATTTCTGCAAAGGACTTGCCTATGCCTGAAGCAACGCTTCCTGATCATCCGTCGGTCACCAGCCACAATCGACCCCCTACTACCTATGAGCTACTGACTCAACTGACCTCCGGCCCGAACAGCCGGGAGGTGGCCGCCGTGACCCTGCGCTCGGCGCTCAAGGAGCTGTATCCAACCCTGGCCATCGACCCGGACCTGGCCATGGTCGTCACGCCGAATTGGCGCGTCGTCGATGATCAAGTCCTATCCGCCCCGGCCTATGCCATGTCGCTCACTTCGGTGCTGGCAAGCCAGATGCTGAACCCGAAGCCGGTGATCTACCTCGATGGCGAACACTTCCTGACACTGCAACCCGACGCCCGGCCACCGGTGCATTTACCGGTAAAAATCGATGCCATTGCGCGCATGATCAATGAGCTGTCAGAACTGATGCTGTCTGCCTTCCAGGAGCAGTACCTCAATTACTGGAATGCCTCCGATGGCCGAAGCGGGCACCGCTGGAAAGTGTTCTCACAATCCCTGCGCAAAGTATGGAATGTCACGGCGCAAGAGGGCTGGGATGAACATGATTGCGCCATAGCCAGGTCGCTGTTCCTTTTTCCGGAGCGAGCCACACGCTCTGCCCAGGACAGCTACAACACTCACGCCTACCTGATCGACGTCGATGCGCTGCAAGACAGCCAGACCGCTCACACCGCCCTCATGGACATCGCCGTAGTGATTGGCGAGCATGAGCAGGGCCAGCGGGTCCTGGTTTACTCACTGGTCAACGGCTACGAAAAATTCGACTCGCTGGAGCAATTCGGAGAACAACTGCCCGACCGAATGAACGCACGGAACAATGAGCTAAGCCTGCAGTGGCGGCTGTACGAACCGCCGGGCAATTTCTTCGACAGCCTGGCCGGCGCACTGATTGCGTTGCAACTCGACGCAATAGGCTCGATTGACAAAGACGACCGCAAAGCGATCAACGTGGACGCCAACGCCAGCCCCCTGGTCGCGGTTGCCAACGTCCTGCCGGTGGTCGAGGACTTGAGCGATCACTCGCTATCCAATATCCGTGACATCCATGAGCGGTTGCCCGACTGGCTGGCCCACGCCTCGGACTTGGATATTTCCACCTACAGTCGGCGCGTGATCGATCTTGCCGAGTTGCATACCCTCCAGAAGGGCGCGTCCTTCAATGACGATATTGCGCCGATCCGCGAATACACCCGCGATCAGTTGCAGAGCCAGATTCGTGCGCACGCCCAAGGTGCAAACATCAACGTCGACAAGATCGAAGTTCACATCGAAAGCCCGGTTGTCTGGGGAAGCACGTTCATCGTGCCCACGGCGCCGGACATCACACGCCGTAACCTGATCGACCTAGCCCTGGAAAACCTCACAGGCCTGCCGACCGGCCAACCCCGCGTGGTCTATAACGGCAGCGCAGCTCCCCCGTGGCTGTCTTACACCTACCTGAAGGGCGTGATTGAAAACATCGATATCGGCCAGCACTACCCGGCGCTGATCAAGCGCACGCTGCTGGAAGATACGGTTCAGGCCAAGGGCAGACAAACGCTCTACATCAACCATTTGCGCGTACAGCTGCCTTTGCTGGCACTGCAACTCAAGATTCGCCAACAGCACGGGGTCGATGAACTCGGTGCGCGCTACGTCGCTGCCGTAATGCAGGACGAAGACCACGGGCGACTCGTAGACGGGCAGGAGATTGTCATTCGCCCCTTGGCATTCTTACCGACCTTGCGCCCCGGCAATGATCAGGATGTGGTTGCCAATATGTTCGTGATCGGCGCCAAAGACGCCGCCGCGGGCCCGTGCCTGCTGTACCGTCCCTTGCTGGAACCAACGCTGCTGCAGTATCCGTCACGGCAAAACCTGATCTACGCCATCAAACACACGCGCCCACTTCGCGACTCGGTGCTGGCCTGGCTGCCAGAGGCGGCGCGCTTCAACTACGCGCAGTATGTATTCCCCGATAAATGGCCATCGCCATGGACGGTCATTCGAGGGCTGGTCGAGCCGCAGGTCATGGTTTACATGAGCGGCTCCATTACCTTGAGCGACCAGGTGCTTGGCGCAGCCCCGCTGGCCGCACTGTTCAAAGCCAATGCCGAGGCCATGGTCGAACTGGCGGGCCGCCAGTCAGTCTCCAATGCGCAAAAACGCTGGGCAACCTTGCGCCAGGCAGGCTGGCAAATCTTCAATGCGACGTTGCCGTTCCTGGGGCGCACGGCCGGTATCGCCGCCTGGATCTGGCAGATCATGGATGACTTGCAGGACATCGCCCAGCAGGACAACCCCGAAGCGGACCCCGAAGGCGCCTGGATAGCCCAGGTCGACCTGTTACTCAACCTTGGCATGGCCCTGGCGCTGCACGGGGCCTTGCGTCACGCGCCGGTCGAAAAACCCAGCGAAGAAACCAGGCTGAAAACAGAATCGTCAGCGGTCGAACCCGCCGAAAAAATCGAGCCGCCGCCCAGCAAAACCTCCGTGGCCCGGCTGGACAACGTAACGGGCACCGAGCTGCCGAGTCGGCATCAGGGCCTGCTGAACATTCGCGGCGCCATCCCCACCGACCGTCCAAGCCTGGAGGCCACGCTGGACAGCTTCAAAATCGAGAGGCCCGCGGGCCTGGAACCTCAGGTCACAGAGCCTGGTATCTATCTGCACCTCTACCCGAACGCCCAGAAATGGTACGCCGTGGTCGGCACGCGCTGGTTCGAAGTCAACGTAGACGAAGCGGATAACGTGGTCATCATCGACCCAGGCAATCCCTCGCGAATGGGCCCCATGCTACTCAACAACAAGGCGGGCCAATGGTTTGTGGACACACGCCTGCGCCTGCGCGGTGGTGGCTTCAAAAACCGGCGCAAGGCCGTGCAAACCCGCAATACGTCTCGAATCGGCGACCTGCGCAGGCAGCTCGACGAATTCGATGCCAATGAGCGCAGCAGGCAGTCGGAAATCGCCGGCGCACACACGGCGATAGGCGACGAAGCAGGCCCCTCCACCGAATTGCGCCGCCAGAGCTTCATCGACAAGGTCGACGCCCGAATCCTGGATTACGACGTGCCGATCCGCCAACTCAGGTCACTGGGCATTATCGATAACGTGCCCAACTACCAGAGCTCCATGATCGACTATTTGCACAAACAACTGCTGTTGACGCGCTCCGCCATCAACCAACGCTTACCGCGGTTCCGTGAAACCCTGGAAAGCTCCGTCCCGAGCCTTGAGTCGGTCACCGGCATTGATGCCAAGACCAAGACACAAACCGCCCGGGCCATGTCGGACATGACGGGCGAAATGATCAGACGCATGGAGTACGTAGAGACACGTTTTCATGAACTGGAAACGTTGGGCATCGACGGCAACAAGGTTATTCAGAGCACGCAACACGCCCTGCCCAAGCTTCAATTGCGGGACTTGAAGGCGTTTCAAGTCACCCTGGCCCGTCACCTGTGCGTCCAAGAGGGCGAAGGCGAAGCGTTCGATACTGCGCGCGAGCTGCTCGACACCATCGTCGATGCCGCCGATCTTCACATACAGAGCTGCACGGAGGCGCTGGCCGACACGGCTATTCGCTCGTTGGAGGAGCGTATCGACGTGCTCAACAGCCTGGTCGATCAATTTTCCATCGTTGACCAGCGCCTGCTGGACCTGCATGCCGAATACCCCGAGCAGGTACAGCGCGAGCCCCTGGAAACCCTGCGCAAGCAGATCAACGAATTCAATCAGCACGTCGTTCGCGAGCTGGCCCTGTTGCTCAGGGAAAGCAAAGCGTTGGAGCCCAAGCCCGGCAGTTCGAAAACCGCATCACCCCCCAAGCGCAAGATCATCAAGACACGCTTCAACGGCGTGGTGGTCGGCGAACCGCGCGCGGCCGAAGAAGGGCTGGTGGATGTAAAGTCGCCGCTGACGGGCAAAGTCATTGCGACCTTCCATGAGAAAGAGCCTGGGGTGTGGGTCGAACGCGACAGCCGCCCTTCCGGACCGCGACCGCCCCAGGCAATAGACCTGAACGTGAGCCTCGAAGAGGGTGACCAGTTGCTTCAGGACGAACCTGCCGCGACCTTGCGGACCCTGGGCCACTCAAAAAAGGCCGGGCGCATTCCGGTCGAAATCGAGGAGATGTTCCACCAATACGCCGCTCGCCTGGAGCGTGCCGTCAGCCGCATCGAAGAAGCGTTGACCCAACGTAATCTGACCGAAAGCGACCGCCCTTCCGCAGCCTCCACTAACAAGCAGCTCAACGACGCGGCGCAGCGCCTGTACGAGCTGGGCACCACGACCCGGATCAGCATGACCAAGCAGCAACCGCCCACAGCGGCACGGGTGGAGTGGCTGTTTGACCGGGGTTTGGTGGAAATTGCCAAGGTCATCACCCGGCGTCGCCTCAAGGGGCCGGGCAAAGACTTTCTGGACGAGTACGAAATACGCGACCATCAAACCCACAACGTGCTGTGGTATGCCCACTTTCACTACAGCTCAGCGCAAGCGGCCGCCGAAGAATATCTCGCCGGGCACCTCAAGACGCGTGAACAACAGAAGCAAGGGGGAAGCCTGCAGCGCACCGGCTTGAACGACCACGACCAGATCGCGATTTACCGCAGTCAGATCGGGTCGAAACTCGCCAAATCGCTGTTTTTTGACAGCTGACCGTGCTGCTTGTCGGCGCCCCAGGCCTTGCGCAGACGCTTCAGCGCGTCGGCAATCGCGGCTTCAGGCACGGCGGCAAACCCCAACACCAGGCCGGCGCGTTGATCCGCCGGTGTGGTGGAGTGCGCCAGCCAGTAGCTGCTCAGACCATTGACCTCAACGTCGGCCGAGCGGGCCTGATCCAGCAGTTGCTGTTCGCGGGCTAAGCTGTCCACGCGCACCGTCATGTGCAGCCCCGCCGCTACGCTCGGCAACTCGCCAACCCCCGGCAGACCGCTGGGCCAACCGGCCAGCAAGGCATTGCGCCGGCTTAATGCTGCGCGGCGCATGCGGCGGATGTGCCGTTGAAAATGGCCCGCCGCCATGAACTCGGCCATCACTGCCTGAGTGCTGACTTCCGAGTGGCGCATGTCGACAGCGCGGCGCCGTGAGAAGGCGTCCACCAGACCCGGCGGCAACACCAGATAACCCAGGCGCAGTGCCGGAAACGCGACTTTGCCGAAGGTGCCCACGTAGAGCACGCGACCACTGCGGTCCAGCGCGGCCAACGGTGACAGGGGCGCGCCGCTGTATCGGTATTCGCCGTCGTAGTCATCTTCGACGATCCAGCCGCCTCGGCGCTCGGCCCAGGCCAGCAATTCCAAGCGCCGCGCCAGGCTCATCACCACGCCCAAAGGGTATTGATGGGAAGGCGTGACGTACGCCAGGCGACAGTCGCCCAGTTGATCGAGGGCCTGGCAGTCGATGCCGTCACTGTCCACCGGCACCCCATGCAGGCACCCACCGGCCAGGGCGAATGCATGGCCTGCGGCGCGATAGCCAGGGTTTTCCACGGCCACGCCATCGCCGGGCTCCACCAGCAACTGTGCACAAAGGCTAATCGCCTGCTGTGCACCACTGGTGATCACTATTTGCTCAGCCGTACATTGCATCCCCCGCGAACTGCGCAGGTATGCCGCGATCAGCCCGCGCAGACGCCCATCGCCTGCGGGGTCGCCATAGCACAGCTGTTGCAGGTCCGGCTTGCGCCAGAAGGCCCCGTTCAGCTTGGCCCAGACCTCGAACGGGAACAGATCGAAAGCCGGCACACCGACCCGAAACGCCTTCGGCGGCCCTGCGGGTGGCTGCGACAGGTAGTGGTTTTGCAGTCGCCCCAGGGCCGGTCTGTGGATAACTTCATCATCGAGATCCGCCGGCAAATTTTCCCATTTTGTGGATAAGGCTGGGGATAAGCCTGTGTGTAACCCTGTGGATACTTTTGTGGATAGTTTTTTCGCCGAGGGCAGTTGAGCGACGTAAGTGCCATCGCCGACACGCCCTTCGATAAACCCCTCGGCATACAGTTGATCGTAGGCACGTACCACGCTGTTGCGGGAAATCGACAGCGCGGCGGCCAGGTCACGGCTGGCCGGCAGCCGCGTGCCGCTGATCAGGCGACCATCGAGTACGCGCTGGCGTAGGGCTTCATAGAGCTGGCGCGTCAGGCCCTGGCCGCGATCCAGCTCGATACCGGCGGGGTTGAATGACAGAGGCGGCGCAGTCGGCGACATATTGGACCTATGAAATTGGCCGTAGATGGCTCTTACAACGGACCATTAGCCTGCCTAGGATGCTGGCATTCGCCAAGGAAAATATTCATGTACACACCTCGCGCCTTTGCCCTCGACGACTTACCCGAACTGCATCAATTGATCCAGCACACCCGCCTGGCGCAACTGGTGACCTTTGGCGAGCAAGGCCTGCAAGCCAGCCACTTGCCGCTGCTGCTCAACCCCGATGAAGGCCCCAACGGCACGCTTTACGGGCACTTGGCCAAGGCCAATCCGCAGTGGCGCGATTTACAGAATGGCAACGACGCCCTGCTGATTTTTGCCGGCGCCGACGCGTATATCAGCCCGGCGTTTTACCCGGCCAAGGCCGAGCACGGCAAAGTGGTGCCGACCTGGAATTACATCGCCGTGCATGCCTACGGCAAGGCCGAGGTGTTTACCGATGCCGAGCGCCTGCTGGCGCTGGTCAGCGCCCTCACCGACCGCCACGAAGGTAACCGTGCGCAACCATGGAAAGTCAGCGACGCCCCCGCTGATTACATCGACGGCATGCTCAAGGCCATCGTCGGCTTTGCATTGCCCATCGAGCGCCTGATCGGCAAACGCAAACTCAGCCAGAACCGCAGCGCGGCGGACATCGCCGGCGTGCGCGACGGCCTCGCCGCCAGCGCGGACGTGCGCGACCAGACCCTCGCACGTTTTATTCCCCAAGGAGTTTCAGAATGAGCCAGATCGACATCCGCCAGGTCACCGCAGCCGACCACGCCGCCTGGTTGCCGCTGTGGCAGGCGTACTTGACGTTCTACAACACCGAACTGCCGGACGCCGTCAGCCAAAGCACCTGGCAGCGCCTGATCGACGCCAGCGAGCCGACCCATTCGGCACTGGCCTGGCAGGACGGCAAGGCGGTGGGCATGGTCAACTTCATCTATCACCGATCTAATTGGAGCATCGAGAACTCCTGCTATTTGCAGGATTTGCTGGTGGACCCTGCCCAACGCGGCACCGGTGTCGGCCGTAAACTGATCGAGTTCGTCTACGCCACTGCCAAGGCCGACGGCTGCTGCAAGGTGCACTGGCTGACCCACGAGACCAACGCCACCGCGATCCAACTCTACGAGCGCATCGCCGAACGCCCTGGCTTCATTCAATTTCGTAAAGGTCTTTAAGGAGCGCAGCATGTCTACTTCCCTCGCCGACTGGAAAGGCGTCCCGGCGCCCACCGCTCAACTGCTCGAAGGGCGCTTTATCCACCTGGAAAAACTCGACCCGGCGCGCCACGCCGATCAACTGTGGCAAGCCCTCGAAGGCCCCGGCGCCGACCCCAAGCTGTGGGATTACTTGCCGTACGGCCCGTTTACCGAGCGCGCCGCGTTCGATGCGTGGCTGAACAACCACGCGGCCAATACCGACCCGTACTTCTTCAGCATCGTCGACCGTGCGACCGGCCAGGTGCAGGGCATCCTCAGCCTGATGTCCATCGTCCCGGCCCAAGGCCGCATAGAAATCGGGCATGTCACCTTCGGCGCGCCGATGCAGCGCTCACCCAAAAGCACCGAAGCGGTGTACCTCTTGGCCAAATACGCGTTCGAGCAGGGCTACCGCCGCCTGGAATGGAAGTGCAACAACGGCAACGCCCGCTCCAAATATGCGGCTGAGCGGTTGGGGTTCAGTTTTGAGGGGGTGTTCCGCCAGCATATGGTGGTCAAGGGGCAGAACCGGGATACGGCGTGGTATTCGATTTTGGATTCGGAATGGCCGACGGTGGGCGCGGGGTTTGAGGCGTGGTTGTCGGAGTCCAACCAAACCGCCTCGGGTCAGGTAAAAAGCCTGGCGCAGTGCCGCCAGGCTTAAGCCTTAGTTCAGCTTCTGGGCCAGCACCGCAATGTGCTCCGGCCCGATCCCGCAGCAACCGCCCAGGTGGCTGGCACCGCGTTTCTGCCAGTCCGCGGCCCAATGCAGGTAGCCCGGCGGATCGAGGTCCTCGCGCAACGGATCCAGGCCATCGTTGGCCGTGGCTTCCTTGGGTTGCGGCGGGAAGGCATTGGCGTAGGCGCCGATCTGGATCGACACGCCCAGACGCTCAAAGGTTTGACGCGCCGCGTCGATGGCCGCGCCAATCACTTCCGGCTGGCTGCAATTGAACAACAACACTTGCACACCCAACTGCGCCGCCACTTCGGCCGCGTCTGCCACCGGCTCGCCGGAGCGCAGGCGCGGGACTTCGTCAGTGTCTTCATCTTTCAAGGTAAACGACAGCCAGAACGGCTTGCCATCCTGAGGCAGGCCGGCATGAATCGCCCGCGCCTCGACGATTGAGCTCTGGGTTTCCGCCAGCCACAAGTCGACGTGAGGCGCGAGACCCTGCACCAGTGGGGTGAGCAACTCAGACACGCGCTGTGCTTCAAACAAGTCCGGACGATAGGAGCCAAACAGCGGCGGCAGCGAACCGGCCACCCGCACGTTTTTGCCCGACGCCGTTACCGCACGACGCGCCAATTCGCCGGCCAACGCCGCCAAGGCCTGGCCTTCGGCAGCAAACCGCGCTTCACCGATATGAAACGGCACCACCGCGTAGCTGTTGCTGGTGATCACGTTGGCACCGCTGTCGATATAGGCCGCATGCACAGCCTCCACCGCCTGCGGCGCTTCGCTCAGCGCCAATGCCGACCACTCCGGCTGGCGAAACGGCGCGCCACGGCGCTGCAGTTCACGGCCCATGCCGCCATCGAGAATTACTGTTTCTGCGCCCATATGCTTTTTACTCATAAGCTTATGAAAATAACTCACTATGAGAGTCGTTCTTATAACTATTTAATACGTTCAATTCGCTTCATACCAACTCTTTTTTCTAAAGGTGTCCTTCGTGAAACTTAAACCCCTGCTGGCCCTGGGCCTGATGACACTGGCTGCCTCCACCCAGGCGTTTGGCGGTACGACCCTGGACCGGATCGAACAGAAAAAAGAGCTGGTGGGCGTGCTGATGGAAAGCTATCCGCCGTTCTCGTTTCTCAATGACCAGAACCAGTTGGATGGTTTTGACGTCGATGTGGCCAAGGCCGTGGCGCAAAAATTGGGTGTGAAGCTGCGTTTGGAAACGCCATCGTGGGACGTGATCGCCGCTGGCCGCTGGAGCGGACGCTACGATATTTGCATCTGCTCGATGACCCCGAGCAAAGCCCGCGCCGAAGTGTTCGACTTCCCGGTGGAGTACTACGCTTCGCCGGCCGTGATCGTGGTCAATACCAAGGACGACCGCATTCACGCCGCCAAGGATTTGAGCGGCAAGAAAGTCGGCCTCACCAGTGCCTCCAGCTATGAAAGCTACCTGAACAAGAACCTGGTGATCGAAGGCGCTGAAGACACACAACTGCAGTACCCGTTCGAAGAGGTGCAGATCGCGCCGTACGACACTGACAACGTCGCCTTCCAGGACCTCGGCCTCGGCGCCGGCGTGCGCCTGGACGCGATCCTTACCAACCTGGTGACCGCACAGCCTCGCCTGACCCAGGACAAACGCTTCAAGCTTGCTGGCGAACCGCTGTACTCGGAGCCCAACTCGGTAGCTATCGAAAAAGGCGACGCCGCGTGGGACAGCAAAGTGCGTGAGGTGTTTGCCCAGCTCAAGCAGGACGGCACCTTGAGCAAGCTGTCGCAAAAATGGATCGGCGCTGATATCAGCCGATGAGTTTTCGCACGCGGCTTTACCTGACCTGGGCGGCGCTGTTCGCCCTGTTTGCGAGCTTCTTCCTGAGCTTTGACCTGAAGTTCTCGATCATTCTCGACAAGCTGCCCAACCTGGTCGGCCTGCACCTGGCGCCCAATGGTTTCCTGCAGGGCGCGGCGTTAACGCTGTTCCTGTGCCTGTGTTCGATTCTGGTGTCGTCGGCGCTGGGCTTCGTCACGGCACTGGGGCGCCTGTCCAGCAGCGCGGTGGCGTTTGGCATCGCCACCTTCTACGCCTCGTTCTTCCGTGGCACGCCGTTGCTGATCCAGATCCTGCTGATCTATCTGGGCATGCCGCAACTGGGCCTGGTGCCCGGCGCGATCACGGCTGGGATCATTGCTCTGTCGCTGAACTATGGCGCGTACCTGAGCGAAATCTTCCGCGCCGGCATCCTTGGCGTGCCCCACGGCCAACGCGAAGCCGCCCTCGCGCTGGGCATGCGCGATAACGCGATCTTCTGGCACGTCACCCTGCCCCAAGCCATGCGCACCATTGTTCCGCCCGCGACTAACCAATTCATCTCGATGCTCAAGGACTCGTCCCTGATCTCGGTGATGGGCGTGTGGGAAGTGATGTTCCTGGCGCAATCCTACGGCCGCTCAAGCTATCGCTACATCGAGATGCTCACCACTGCCGCGATCATCTACTGGGTGATGTCCCTCGCCCTGGAATTGATCCAGGCGCGGATGGAACGTCACTTTGGCAAGGGCTATGTTCGGCGCGGGTGAAGTCAGTAGAGCGGGCGTCGCACCCGCCCCCCCTCTGCAAACCGCGCGCCTTATCGCACAAGACCTGGGAAGTCTCCTGCAATCCAGCGGCACTGCGCCTGACATTTATCCCGCCTGAGCATCGCTAAATTCCCCGCCTCAAATATCAAGAGGTGGGCCTACATGCCGTTCATACACAAACAACTCGCACTGGCGATCATGCTGTCGCTGGGTGTCGCGAGTACTCAAGACGCGCAGGCACGGGGCGATATGGAGCCGGACAGCGAATGGCTTGATTGGATTGTCATGCCCGATAAAAGCCGACAGTTCGAACCGGCCATCCCAGGGCCAGATGACTTCTACTTCGCGGATCGGGCGACGAGTCGCAACGGCCTGAACGTCGCCCGCGTGCTCGACGCTGCCGTGGATGAACTGTACGCGTCGGACGAAATCAGCGAACAGGCCAAGGACGAGCTGGACGATTACGGCCAGTACCTGTCCAGCCTTGCGCCCGGCAAGGTCGGGGCCGCGCTTGAGCAACTGGCCGGCAGCCAAAACGCCAATCTGGGCACCGCCACGCAAAACGCCCTGAAGCAGTTGAACGCCAGCCTGCTCTCGGCAGTACGTCAGTTAGATATGGACACCCGCGAGACAGGCCGAGTTTGGCTGCAGGGCCTGGACAGCGGCGGCAGGCTCGACGCCCAACACGGCAGCGCCGGCTTGAGCCAAAGCACCCAAGGCGTGCTGCTCGGCGCCGACTGGTCAATCGACCACGCGTGGCGAATCGGTGTGGTGGGCGGCAAGTCCGGCAGCGACTTGAGCACCAAGGGTTTCAAGGGTGAAGTGGACAGCTGGCACCTCGGCACCTACGCCGCACGTCAGGACGGGCCGCTCTCGATGCGCCTCGGTGCGCTTTACAGCAGCCATCGCGGGCAGAACAAACGCTCGGTCGATCTAGGCTTGCTCGACTATCGTGAGCAGCTCAGCGGCAAATACAAGGCCCACAGCCAGAACGCTTTTGCCGAGTTGGGCTATCAGTTGGACGCTGCCGGCTGGCGTGCCGAGCCCTATGCCGCCGTCGGTTTCCAGCGCTATCAGCGTGATCGTTTCGAGGAAAAAGGCGGCTACGGCGCGCTGAACGTTGGCACACAAACCCAGCAAAACCTCAGCAATACCTTCGGCGTGCGAGTCTCCCAAGACTTCGCGCTGGGCAACCGCATGATCCTCAAACCGCACCTGAGCAGCAGTTGGAAACACCTGTATGGCAATGTCGACAGCCGCGTGCGCCAGTCCTTCGTCCATGAAAAACGCGAGGACTTCAACAGTGAGTTCACCATCGGCGGCACGTCTCTTGACCGCAACAGCCTCGCGCTGCGCACCGGCCTGGACCTGACGCTGTCGGCGGAACACAGCGTCGGCCTGGCCTACACCGCGGAATTTGGCAGCAACAGCCGCAACCAGGGTCTGACGGGCCAGTGGGCGATGGCGTTTTAAAGGCGAAAAAAAAGGGGGCACATGCCCCCCGAGGATTAAACGTTAGTGTCGAAGGCTGTATCAGCCTTCGACTTCAATCAAGATTTCGCCAGGGTTCACCCGGTCGCCCTTGGCCACATGGACAGCGGTCACCTTGCCGGCAATCGGTGCCTGCACTTCGGTTTCCATCTTCATGGCTTCGGTAATCAACACCGCCTGACCGGCCTTGACCACGTCGCCTTCCTTGACCAGCACGTCAACGATATTGCCCGGCATTGCAGTGCTGACATGGCCCGGCTCGCTGGCCTGCTTGCGTTTGCTGCTGCCGCCGCCGACAAATTCGTTGAGCGGCTCGAACACCACTTCTTCCGGCATACCGTCGATGGACAGGTAGAAATGACGCTTACCTTCGGCTTTTACGCCGACACCGGTGATGTCCACGCGGTAGCTTTCGCCGTGTACGTCGATGACGAACTCGGTCGGCACACCTTCGCCACCGGCACGGGCTACGCCGCCGGCTTCAGGGATGGGTAACAGCACTTCCGGGGCCAAGGTGCCGGCGTCGCGTTCTTCGAGGAACTTGCGGCCGATGTCCGGGAACATGGCGTAGGTCAGCACGTCTTCTTCGGATTTGGCCAATGCGCCGATTTCTCCGCGCAACTTGGTCATCTCTGGCTTAAGCAGGTCGGCTGGGCGCACGTCGATCACTTCTTCGCTGCCGATGGCCTGGCGACGCAACTTCTCGTTCACAGTGCCCGGCGCTTTGCCGTAGCCGCCTTGCAGGTAGAGCTTCACCTCATTGGTGATGGTCTTGTAGCGCTCACCGGCCAGCACGTTGAAGAACGCTTGAGTGCCGACGATCTGCGACGTTGGCGTGACCAGCGGCGGGAAGCCGAGGTCTTCACGCACACGCGGGATTTCGGCCAGTACTTCGCTCATGCGGTTGAGGGCGCCCTGCTCTTTCAACTGGTTGGCCAGGTTGGAAATCATCCCGCCCGGTACCTGGTTGACTTGCACACGGGTGTCGACGGCGGTGAATTCGCTTTCGAACTGGTGGTACTTCTTGCGCACGGCGTAGAAGTACAGACCGATCTCTTGCAGCAGTTCCAAGTCGAGGCCGGTATCGAATTCGCTGCCTTTAAGGGCGGCGACCATCGACTCGGTACCCGGGTGGCTGGTGCCCCAGGCGAAGCTGGAGATGGCCGTGTCGATATGGTCGGCACCGTTTTCGATGGCCTTGAGTTGGCACATCGCGGCCAAGCCGGCGGTGTCATGGGAGTGGATGAAGATCGGCAGGTTCTGCTCGGCCTTCAGCGCCTTGACCAGCTCGCCGGTGGCGTATGGGGTCAGCAGGCCGGCCATGTCCTTGATCGCGATCGAATCGCAACCCATGGATTCCAGTTGCTTGGCCTGCGCCACGAACGCGTCGATGGTGTGCACCGGGCTCGTGGTGTAAGCGATGGTGCCTTGGGCATGTTTGCCGGCGGCTTTTACGGCTTCGATGGCCACGCGCAGGTTACGCACATCGTTCATCGCATCGAAGATACGGAACACATCGATGCCATTCACTGCTGCCTTGGCGACGAAGGCTTTCACCACATCGTCGCTGTAATGACGGTAGCCCAGCAGGTTCTGACCACGCAGCAACATTTGCAGGCGGGTGTTAGGCAACGCGGCGCGCAGTTTGCGCAGGCGCTCCCACGGGTCTTCTTTCAGAAAGCGTACGCAGGCGTCGAAGGTCGCGCCGCCCCAGACTTCCAGGGACCAGTAGCCGACTTTGTCGAGCTTGTCGCAGATCGGCAGCATGTCGTCGGTGCGCATGCGGGTGGCCAGCAACGATTGGTGGGCGTCGCGCAGGATGGTGTCGGTTACGAAGATCTTCTTGCTCATTCTTATATTCCTCACAGGCCTGCGTGGGCGGCGATGGCGGCGGCGATGGCCAGGGCCAGCTCTTCGGGTTTGCGCTTGATCGAGTAGTTGGTCAGCTCAGGGTGGCTTTCCACAAAACTGGTGTTGAACTGGCCGCTACGGAATTCCGGGTTACGCAGGATTTCCTGGTAGTAGGCGGCGGTGGTCTTCACGCCTTGCAGGCGCATGTCGTCCAGGGCACGCAGGCCGCGGTCCATGGCTTCTTCCCAGGTCAACGCCCACACCACCAGTTTGAGGCACATGGAGTCGTAGAACGGTGGGATGGTGTAGCCGGTATAGATAGCCGTGTCAGTGCGCACGCCGGGACCGCCGGGCGCGTAGTAACGGGTGATCTTGCCGAAGCTCGGGAGGAAGTTGTTTTTCGGGTCTTCGGCGTTGATGCGGAACTGCAACGCGAAGCCACGGTGTTGGATGTCTTCCTGTTTCACCGACAGAGGCAGGCCCGAGGCGATGCGGATCTGCTCACGAACGATGTCGATCCCGGTGATTTCTTCGGTGATGGTGTGTTCCACCTGAACCCGGGTGTTCATTTCCATGAAGTACACCTCGCCCTCGGCGAGCAGGAACTCCACGGTACCGGCGTTCTCGTAGCCCACGGCCTTGGCCGCGCGCACCGACAGGTCGCCGATGTAGGCGCGCTGTTCAGGGGTCAGCTGTGGGCTTGGGGCGATCTCGATCAGCTTCTGGTTGCGACGCTGGATCGAGCAATCGCGCTCGAAGAGGTGCACCACGTTGCCAAAGCTGTCACCGAGGATCTGCGCCTCAATGTGCTTGGGATTGACGATGCATTTTTCCAGGAACACTTCCGCCGAACCAAAGGCCTTGGTGGCTTCGGAGATGACGCGGGGGAAGGCTTGTTCAAGTTCTTCGCGACTGTTGCAACGACGAATCCCGCGACCGCCACCACCCGAGGTGGCCTTGAGCATCACCGGGTAACCAATGCGGTCGCCTTCGGTGAGGGCTTCGGCGATGTCGGCGACGTTGCCTTCGGTGCCTGGCGTGACCGGCACGCCGGCTTTGATCATGCTGCGGCGCGCTTCGGTCTTGTCGCCCATGCGGCGGATCACTTCAGCGGACGGGCCGATGAACTTGATCCCACGCTCGGCACAGATGTCTGCCAACTCGGCATTTTCCGACAGGAAGCCATAGCCAGGATGCAGCGCATCACAACCGGTTTCCACGGCCAGGTTCACCAGCTTGCGCGGGTTCAGATAACCGGCCAAAGGCTCGGCACCAATGCTGTGAGCTTCGTCGGCACGTTTAACGTGCAACGCGTGGCGGTCGGCGTCGGAATAGACCGCGACCGAGCGAATGCCCATCTCGGCGCAAGCACGCACGATTCGTACGGCAATTTCACCACGGTTGGCGATCAGGATCTTTTTTATCACTTGGAAATTCCCTTGAGCCGATTGCTGCGTTCTTCGACCCCTGGAGCTGAGTCGGCGCGTGACTAAATGTTTCATGACAGTCGCGAGACACACACTAAGCCCCAGCAGGGATTAACAAAAATCAATAATTATTGGGTTGTGTATAAGTAAAGACTTATAGTCACCGCATTACGGCCGGGATGGGTATTTGAATTATGCGTAAGTCATTGATGCGTATGACATTGCGTCAATTGCAGATTTTCAATGAGGTGTGCGATTTACGCTCTTACAGCCGTGCAGCCGAGGAAATGTCTCTGACACAACCGGCCGTCAGCCTGCAAATTCGTCAGCTGGAGGAGCTGATCGGCCAGCCGCTCTTCGATTACGTCGGTAAAAAACTCTACATGACCGAGGCCGCCGAGGCGCTGCAACGGGCCAGTCGTGACATCTTCGGGCGCCTGGAAAACCTCGATATGCAGCTGTCGGACATGCAAGGTTCATTGCAAGGTCAGCTAAAGCTCGCGATTGAATCCAGTGCCAAGTATTTCGTGCCGCACCTGTTTGCCGCGTTCAAGCGCCAGCATCCGGAAGTACAACTGCACCTGACAGTGGTCAACCGCGCCCAGGTGATCCGGCGTCTTTCCGACAACCGCGACGACCTCGTGATTATGTCCATGGTGCCCCAAGACATGGGGTTGGAATTCCTGCCGTTTCTCAACAATCCGATTGTTGCCGTCGCTCCACCCGATCATCCATTGAGTCTGCAGGGGCCACTGCGTCTGCAAGACCTGGAGCCTTACACACTATTGGTGCGCGAACCGGGCTCCGGCACGCGGCTGGCCTGCGAGGAGTATTTCAAGGAGAAGCGCGTGCACTTCACCCAGACGGTGGAAGTGGCTTCGGCCGAGGCGCAGCGTGAATGCGTGTGCGCAGGCTTGGGCGTGGCTTTGCTGACGCGCCATGCGGTGAATATGGAACTGGCCACCGGCGGGCTCAAGGAGCTGCCGGTGGAAGAGCTGCCGCTGTACCGCAGTTGGTGCCTGGTGCAGGCCAAGGCCAAGCGCCTGTCACCGGTGGCCCATGCGTTCCTGGGCTTTATTCGCAGCGAGCGTGTGCAAATCAGCGCGCTGGCTGAACGCTTCGCTGGGCAGCCGCGGGTGCCTGCCAGTGGAGTTCTGGGTAGTCACTGATGCTCTGGAGCAGTTGGCGCTCCTGGCAACGGTCTTCAATTGCGCGACGGAACGCCATGCGACGCTGGTCTTCCTGCTGACGACGGGTCTTTACGGTGCTGTTGCTGTCTTCGTAGGGACGGGCCATTTGGTGTCTCCCAAAGCGAGTACGGGGAGTACAGGATGGGTCGTAGCGATGACGGTTTAACGGCGCGGGGGTTACAGGACGATGAATCTTCCGAATAGGTAAACAATCCAAATGTGGGAGGGGGCTTGCTCCCGATTACGGTACATCAGCCGATTTCTCTTTGACTGACCCACTGCTATCGGGAGCAAGCCCCCTCCCACATTTTGAGCGTGTATGGCCCTGGATCAGTCGTCGAGGGCTTTGACGGACTTGGGCGACAACCGCAGGCTACGCAAGCTGCGCTTCACACTCTTGAGGTGGTTGACCAGGCTCGGTCCGCGCGCCATGGCCACGCCCATCGCCAACACATCGATTACCACCAGATGGGCGATGCGTGACGTCAGAGGCGTGTAGATTTCGGTGTCTTCATGCACGTCGATCGCCAGGTTGACTGTGGACAGTTCGGCCAACGGCGTCTGGCTCGGGCACAGAGTAATCAACGACGCGCCGCTTTCACGCACCAGATTGGCGGTGATCAGCAGGTCCTTGGAGCGGCCCGACTGGGAAATACAGATCGCCACATCCGTCGGCTTCAAAGTCACCGCCGACATCGCCTGCATATGCGGGTCGCTGTACGCCGCTGCTGTCAGCAGCAGGCGGAAGAATTTGTGCTGGGCATCTGCCGCCACCGCGCCGGACGCACCGAAGCCGTAGAACTCCACACGCTGGGCCTGGGACATGGCAGTCACGGCCTTTTGCAGCTCCACCGGGTCGAGTTTCTCGCGCACTTCCATGAGGGTGTGCAAGGTAGTGTCAAAGATCTTGAGGCTGTAATCGGCGACGGAGTCGTCTTCATGGATTGCAAACTGACCAAAACTGGCACCAGCGGCCAGGCTTTGGGCCAATTTGAGTTTCAGGTCCTGGAACCCGGAGCAACCGATGGCGCGGCAGAAGCGCACGATGGTCGGCTCGCTGATGCCAACGCTGTGGGCCAAGTCGGCCATGGAACTGTGCATCACAGCCGCAGGGTCAAGCAGCACGTGATCGGCAACCTTGAGTTCCGATTTGCGTAACAGGTGGCGCGACTGGGCGATATGTTGCAACAGGTTCAAAGGACGGACTCTTGTTATTGGCAGGGCCAGGGGATGTAGCAAGCTTGTAGTTATACTACAAGAATTGTCGTTTTGCCCGTCCGACGCATCACTTAATTGCCCTGCCACCCTCATATTCAAAGGCTAGGAGCTTTGTAGCCACTCCGGCGCCCTTGGCGTCGCTAAGGATAATCTGCATTTTTCCGTAACAATTCTGCCAACCCGTCAGCCTGCATCGGCCGGCTGATCAAATACCCCTGCACTTCGTCGCAACGCTCCGCCCGCAGGAAATCCAGCTGCTGCTGATCTTCCACGCCTTCGGCCACGACCTTGAGCGCCAAGCCGTGGGCCATGGCGATAATCGCTCGGGTGATGGCCGCATCCTCGCGCCCCTGTCCGAGCCCACGGATAAAGGTCTGGTCGATTTTCACGTAGTCCACAGGGATGCGCTTGAGGTAGCTGAGGGACGAGTAACCCGTGCCAAAGTCATCGATGGCAAGCTTCACCCCCAGGTCACGCAGTTGCTGGAAAGTGGCGATGATGTGTTCAACGCTGTCGAGCAGTTGGCTCTCAGTCAGTTCCAGCTCCAGGTATTGCGGGTCCAGGCCGGTTTCTTCCAATACTTGGCGCACCAGGCTGACCAGCTTGCCCTGGCGCAATTGGTGAACCGAGAGATTCACCGACACCCGAATCGAAGCCAACCCCTGGCGCTGCCATTCACAGGCTTGCCAGCAAGCCTCGCGCAACACGAATTCGCCCAGCGGCACGATAAGGCCCGTTTCTTCGGCCAGGCCGATAAAGTCGCAGGGCGGCACCATGCCCCATTGTGGATGCTCCCAACGCACCAACGCTTCAGCAGCATTGAGCCTACCGGTGGCCAGGCACAGTTTCGGCTGGTAGAACACCGAAAGCTGGCGCTCCTCGATGGCTTTACGCAGATGGTTTTCCAACTGCAGGCGCTCAAGGGTGCTGCCTTGCAGGCTGTCGGTGTAGAACTGGAAGTTGTTGCCGCCCAGGTGCTTGGCGTGTTGCATGGCCATATTCGATTGGTTGACCAGCTCGGAAATTTCACGCGCATTGTCCGGCAGCAAACTCACGCCCATCGAAGCGCTAACCACCAGCTCATGCCCCTCCACCGTCACCGGCACTCGCAGCTTGGCCAGCAGCCGCGTGGCCACCCGCGCCAGGCTCGACAGGCTACCGTAGGCGTCGAACAAGACAGCGAACTCATCGCCGGACAGGCGCGCAATGGTGTCGGCTTCGGGCAAGGCGTTGATCAACCGGCGGGCCATCTTTTGCAGCAACTGATCGGCCACCTCATGGCCCAAGCTGTCATTGAGCAGCTTGAAGCGGTCCAGGTTGATATGCAGCAACGCCAGACTGCGCCCGCCCTGGCGCACGCGCTGGTGGGCTTCGCGCAGCCGTTCGCGGAACAGCGAGCGGTTGGCCAGTCCGGTCAATTCATCGTAGTGAGTGAGGTAGCGCATGCGCTCCTCGGACTCGCGCCGCGCCGACAGATCAGCGAAGAAGCCCACGATGTGACTGACTTTTCCACGAACATCACGCACAACATTCAATTGCAGCCACTGCGGGTAAAGCTCGCCGTTCTTGCGTGTTTCCACCAGTTCACCCTGCCAGGTGCCGTGACTGAGCAAAGCTTGGCGGATCACCGGGAAGTGGCGTCGGGCATCGCGGCTGCTGGGTAGCTCCACCACGTTGCGACCGAGCATGTCATCAATGTCAAAACCGGTGACGCGACTGAAGGCCTGGTTGACTGCGATCAGCGCGTAATCCGGGTCGAGGATCACGATGCCTTCGCTGGCGGCTTCGAACACCGTCGAGGCCAGCCGCTGTTGTTCTTCGAGCGCCTTGCCGGCACTGATGTCGCGCCGCGTACCGAGCATTCGAATTACTCGCCCGCTCGCAGCGCGCTCCACCGCGCGGCCACGGTCTTCGATCCATACCCAGTGACCATCGCCATGGCGCACGCGGTATTCCACCTGGTAATCCTCGGTGCGCCCCTTGAGGTGCTCCACCAACGCGCGTTTGAGCAACGGTAAGTCATCCGGGTGCAAGCGCGGTTTGAGGTGGCCGAGCATGGCCGTGACGTACTCCGGCTCCAGGCCGAATAGCTCTTTGAGCTGGGTGTGATGGACTTCGTCGGTTTGCAGGTTCCAGTCCCACAAGCCCAGTTCGCTGGCTTGCAACGCCATGGCCAGACGCGCTTCACTTTTATTCAGGGCCAGGCTGGCGACGTCCAACTCCTGACTACGTTGCGCCACACGGTCCTGCAGGCCGATCTGGGCTTCGCGCAGCTCTTGTTCGACCTGACGGCGCTGCTCGACTTCACGCACCAAATCCTGATTCAACTGTTCGCTGCGCTGCTGCGCCTGCTGGAGATGCTCGATCAGCGCCTGGTTCTGGAAACGCCGCAGGAGTTCACGCTGGATCAGGCGGTTGACCTGCCAGGCCACCAGGTTCAGCGACACCAGCAGGATCAGGCCGAGCACACCCCAACCTTGTTGCTGCGGGCTACCATCCCATAACAGGTAGACAATAGACGGCACCAGGCACGGCACAGCGAAGGATAGAAACGCCGGCAGGCTCACGGCGTAGGCCACGCTGGCCGATAATGTCGCCGCGCCGATCAGGCCGAACACCCAGGCTTGCTGCATGAAGCTGTTAACCGGCGCCAGGGCGATGGCCGCAGTGGCCAGCGTCAGGCCACTGACCGCCGAACCGAGCATGAACATGCGCCGCCACACCGGCTGCGCCTGTCGGCTGGGCATCGCCGAATCAAACGCCGCTACCTGGATCACGCGCATGGCCACCAGGGCGAGGAGCCACACCAGCCAGATGCTGTCGAGCAGGTATTGTTTGGGGTTCCACAGCAGCCAGGCGCATACCAGGCCGTTCACCAACATTAATAGGGTCGGCAGCAGCGAACCTTGATACAACAGGCGAGTGCGCTCGACCGCCATCTCAGTGGCGTAGTGTTTATGGATAACCTGCGCAGGCGCCATCGAGGGGCCAGGCAGGTCGGTGCTGAGGGTCATAGGCAGTGTTCTTATAATGGTGAGCCCGAAACGTGGACGGAGCATACACAAGCAAACGCTTGGGCCAAACTGCTCCACGTCATAAAAACTGCGTGGTTACACGCCGCAAAGCTCGGTGCCAGACGGCTTCAGCGAGACCCGGCGCGGGCTGTGGGCATTGACCGACCGGTCATCACCCTGAGCAGAATATTGAGCCGGCCCGGATCACGTTGAATATTTTCCATCGACCACCCGGCATTGGGATTTGCCCGACTCCCCCCAGCACCCTAGAATGCGCCGATGCGCGATGATCTCTCTCTTTTGCTGAACTCCCTCAACGATGCCCAACGCCAGGCCGTAGCGGCCCCCGTTGGCCGTCAGTTGGTCCTGGCCGGTGCTGGCTCCGGTAAAACCCGAGTGCTGGTGCACCGTATCGCCTGGTTGATCCAGGTCGAAAACGCGTCTCCGCACTCCATCCTGTCGGTGACGTTCACCAACAAGGCCGCTGCCGAGATGCGCCATCGCATCGAACAGTTGATGGGCATCAGCCCGGCCGGCATGTGGGTCGGCACCTTCCACGGCCTTGCGCACCGCCTGTTGCGGGCCCATTGGCAGGAAGCTGGCCTCGCCCAGACCTTCCAGATCCTTGACAGCGACGACCAGCAACGCCTGGTCAAGCGCGTGATCCGCGAACTCGGCCTCGACGAACAGCGTTGGCCCGTGCGCCAGGCGCAGTGGTTTATCAACGGCCAGAAAGACGAAGGCCTGCGCCCGCAACATATTCAAGCCAGCGGCGATCTTTTCCTGGCCACCATGCGCAGCATTTATGAAGCCTATGAGGCTGCTTGCGCACGTGCCGGCGTGATCGACTTCTCCGAACTGCTGCTGCGCGCCCTCGACCTGTGGCGCGACAACCCCGGCTTGCTGGCCCATTACCAGAAACGCTTCCGCCACATTCTGGTGGATGAGTTCCAGGACACCAACGCCGTGCAGTACGCCTGGTTGCGCCTGCTGGCCAAGGGCGGCGACAGCCTGATGGTAGTGGGTGACGACGACCAGTCCATCTACGGCTGGCGTGGCGCGAAAATCGAGAACATCTACCAGTATTCCGAAGACTTCCCGGACGCGGTCACCATCCGTCTGGAGCAGAACTACCGTTCTACCGCTGGCATCCTCAAGGCCGCCAACGCCTTGATCGCCAACAATACCGGACGCCTGGGCAAAGAGCTGTGGACCGACGGCGGCGAAGGCGAAGCGATCAACCTGTACGCAGCCTTCAACGAGCACGATGAAGCGCGCTATGTGGTGGAAACCATTGAAAGCGCCCTGAAAACCGGCCTGGCACGTAGCGATATCGCGATTCTGTACCGCTCCAACGCCCAATCGCGGGTATTGGAAGAAGCCTTGCTGCGCGAACGCATCCCGTACCGCATCTATGGCGGTCAGCGCTTCTTCGAGCGTGCGGAAATCAAGAACGCCATGGCCTACCTGCGCTTGCTGGAAGGTCGCGGCAATGATGCGGCGCTGGAGCGGGTGATCAATATCCCGGCCCGCGGTATCGGCGAAAAAACCGTCGAAGCAATCCGCGACCACGCGCGCCACGCCGACGTGTCGATGTGGGAAGCCATGCGCTTGCTGATCGCCAACAAAGGCCTGACCGGGCGGGCAGCGGGTGCGCTGGGCGTGTTTGTAGAGCTGATCGAGAATCTGGCCGCCAAGTGCCTGGAAATGCCCCTGCACTTGATGACCCAGACCGTGATCGAGCAGTCCGGACTGATCGCCTATCACGAAGCGGAAAAAGGCGAAAAAGGCCAGGCCCGAGTAGAAAACCTTGAGGAACTGGTCAGCGCCGCCCGCGCGTTCGAAAACACCGAGGAAGACGAAGAGCTGACCCCACTCGCCGCATTCCTCGGCCACGCCTCGCTGGAAGCCGGTGATACCCAGGCCGATGAGCATGAAGACAGCATCCAGCTGATGACCTTGCACAGCGCCAAGGGCCTGGAATTCCCGTACGTGTTCCTGGTGGGCATGGAAGAAGGCCTGTTCCCCCACAAGATGAGCCTGGAAGAGCCCGGCCGTCTTGAAGAAGAACGTCGCCTGGCCTACGTGGGTATCACTCGGGCGATGCAGAACCTGGTCATGACCTACGCCGAGACCCGACGCTTGTACGGCAGCGAGACCTACAACAAGGTGTCGCGCTTCGTACGTGAAGTACCGAAGGGCCTGATTCAGGAAGTTCGCCTTTCCAACAGCGTCAGCCGCCCGTTCGGCGGCGGCCAGCAACAGAACTCCAGCAGTATGTTTGCCGGTTCCGAGATTCCGGAAACTCCGTTCAGCTTGGGCCAGCAGGTCAGGCATGCGGTCTTCGGTGAGGGCGTGATCCTCAATTTCGAAGGCGCTGGCGCCCAGGCACGAGTGCAGGTGAACTTCGCCGAAGGCAGCAAATGGCTGATGATGGGTTACGCGAAGCTCGAAGCGGTCTGAAACATTTGCCTACATGAAGCTTATTGGCCCGCCCTTGTATTCAACGAGCGCGGGCCAATATCAGTAATCAGTCCTACAGATCCTTCGGAATCGGTCTTACGCAAAAGCCCGAAACATTATGCCGCTAGCCACTGCCACTACACCTGTGCAACATGGCGCGCGTGCAATCCACAAATGGGAATTCCCTTTATGAAACGTTTTCTTAGCATCGCCATGGCGTTGTGCATCGGCCTGACGATGAGCCTCGACGCCAACGCCAAACGCTTCGGTGGCGGCAAAAGCTCGGGTGCGGCACCGACTCACCAGACCAGCCAAATGGCTCCATCCGCCGGTGCAGGCGGTGCTGCCGCTTCCGCAGGCGCAGCCGGTGCTGCTGGCGCCGCAGCCAAGGCTGGCGGTGCTTCACGCTGGCTTGGCCCTCTGGCCGGTATAGCGGCCGGTGGCCTGCTCGCCTCCATGTTCATGGGCGGCGGCTTCGAGGGCATGCAGATCTTCGACATCCTGATCATGGCCGTCATCGCCTTCCTGGTCTTCCGCTTTATCGCCGCCCGTCGCCGCAAGCAGCAGGAGCACCTGGCTCCAGCCGGCGCGCCAATGCAGCGTGAAGTGTTCGAGCAGAAACCAGCCATGGGCTCGATCTTTGGTGGTTCGGCAGCGCCTGCTGCGGCCCGTCCGGTGATCAACGCACCGGCCTGGTTCAATGAAGAGCGCTTCGTCGAAGCGGCCCGCAGCCACTTCCAGTCCCTGCAGCAACACTGGGACGCCAACGAAATGGACAAGATCGCCGAGTTCGTGACCCCGCAACTGCTGGAGTTCCTCAAACGCGAACGTGCCGAGATCGGCGACGCGTTCCAGTCGACCTACATTGACGACCTGCGCGTTCAGTTGGACGGTGTGGATGATCGCGCCGACAAGACCATCGCTACCCTGACCTTCAGCGGTGTGTCGAAGACCTCGCGTTTCGACCAGGGCGAAGTGTTCAGCGAAAGCTGGAACATGGAACGCCCTCAAGGCGAGAACCAGCCATGGCTGGTCGCCGGTATTCGCCAAAACGGCTGATACCCACGCGCTTGAGCACGCCGTAACGAAAAACCCCGGACATGTCTCATGTCCGGGGTTTTCTATTTCACGGTTGCACTTATAGCGAGCTACTGTATAAAACGCCCCTATAAACCGCGCCATCTAGCAAGAGGATCCCGGCCGTGGAAGAAATCATCGAACAATTGCGTGAAGCCAACGAACCGGTCCCGGTTCCTCTGGAACTGCCTGACGAAGATCAACTGGTGGAAATCGAAGAACAACTGTTCATCGACATCCCGTTTGTCTTCCGTGAATTCCTGCTGACCGTCAGCGATGTGGTGTACGGCAGCCTGGAACCGGTGACCGTCACCGACCCGCAATCCCACACGTACCTGCCGGATGTGGCAGCCAACGCCTGGGATGCCGGCGTTGACCGCAGCATGATCCCGATCTGCCAGGACGGCGACGACTACTACTGCGTTGAAGAAGACGGCACCGTGGTGCTGTGGTCCGGCGAAGAAGAACTCGTCACTGAAGAGACGTGGGAATCGGTGTGGCACTGGGCGCGGGATGTTTGGCTGGAAAGCTGAGTCCTGTGACCCGTGGCGGACCGGTTTTTGTGGCGAGCAAGCTCGCTCGCCACAAGCGAATGCACCGCAGCACCTTAGTGCTCCGACGTGTCCTTGTGATTATCCAGAGTCTCCAGCAAGGCCACCTGCATCCGCGTATGCACGCGAATGAACCAGCGCCACAGAACGGCCGCTACCGCCGCCGCGACTACTGCAATCAGCACCAGCAACTTGTTGGTCGGCAAAATGCTGGCCGACAAGGCTGCCAATAGCAGAAAGATCACCAGAAGCGACAGAATCGGGATCAGCTCCGAGATTACCCTTCGCACACGCTGGGTATGTCGCCCGGCCATTTCCGGCTTCACGCTCATTTCTGCCAGCAGCATCGACAGCGCCTTGAGCTTGCGGTAAGCCGCTATCAAGAACGGCAGCGACAACAACAACGCCCCTCCCCAGATCAACGCCTTCTGCCAGCTCGGATCACTGATCCAACCCTCCAGATACCCGCCAATGCGCACCGCAAAAAAGCTGCCAGCGAAGAAGATCGCGATCACCAGCGCGAGGTTCACCCCTACTTGCAGGATGATCTTGCGGATCATCGACGCTAGCATCGCGCCCTCGCCCTGAGGCTGAATGCTGCGCAACCACTCGCCGTACATCCCGAAGACCCGACTCATGCGCTTGGGCATCACTGCCGCAATCTTCAGCGACAGGGGATCAGCACCGCGAATCAGGTAGGGCGTGAGCAGTGTAGTGATCGCCGAAACCGCCACCGCCACCGGATACAGGAAGTCGCTGGTTACCTGCAAGGTCATGCCCAGCGCGGCGATAATGAAGGAGAACTCGCCAATCTGTGACAGCCCCATGCCCACGCGCAGTGAGGTGCGGCCGTCATTACCGGCGATAAATGCGCCCAGGCCGCAGGACAGCATCTTGCCCAGCACCACGGCCACGGTGATTACCGCGATTGGCCAGGCATATTGCAGCAGGATCTGCGGGTCAATCATCAAGCCAATCGCCACAAAAAAGATGGCGCTGAACATGTCGCGAACCGGCTCGATCAGGCGTTCTATCTTAATCAACTGCTTGGACTCGGCCATGATCGCGCCGATCAGGAAAGCCCCCAGCACCATGCTGTATTCCAGCTTGACCACCAGCAGGCAAAAGCCGAAGCACAGGCCCAATACGGTGATCAGCAGCATCTCATTGCTTTCGAACTTAGCTACGTAAGCCAGCAGACGCGGCACCAGCAAGATGCCAATCACCAAGGCGACGATCATGAACAGCGAGAGCTTGCCGACGGTGGAGAACACCTCGCCGGAGCTCACGGTGCCGCTGACGGCGATGCTCGACAGCAAGGCGATGATGCCGATGCCAAGGATGTCTTCAACGATCAACACGCCGAAAATCAGCTGGGCAAAACGCTGGTTCTTCATTTTCAGGTCATTGAGGGCCTTGACGATGATGGTGGTCGAGGAAATCGCCAGGATCGCGCCGAGGAAGAGTGAGTCCATGGTGTTCCAGTCGAACCAGCGGCCGATTTCGTAGCCGATCCAGATCATCAGGATGATTTCCAGGAAGGCTGCGATAAACGCCGTCGCGCCCACCTTGAACAACTTGCGCAGGCTGAACTCCAGGCCCAGGCAGAACATCAGGAAGATCACCCCTAGCTCGGCGAGGGTCTTGATGGTGTCTTCGTCGTGGATCAGACCGAACGGCGGCGTGTGGGGGCCGATGATGAAGCCGGCGACGATGTAACCCAGCACCACCGGCTGCTTGAGGCGGTGAAACAGGATGGTGACCACCCCTGCCACCAGCATGATCACGGCCAAGTCCTGGATAAAGCTGATGGCGTGCATGGCGAGGGGCTCCTTGAGGGTACTGGCGCTTTTCCCACTTCCGCCCACGCACATGAAAATGCGCAAAGTGCGGAAGGAAAAGTCTGCCTTGATCGTAAGAAATGCCCTGACATGGGCTTTTGAAGGTTAACACCGCGACTTCCAGCAGAAAGCCGGTGCAATATATGGAAACAGATCGGTGCAGGCGTGACGGCAAGCCGCCCACCGGCGTCCCGTAAGGGATGGCGCTGCAAAGATTCCAGCACCCGCAGAGGTGCACCCCAACCAATGCCTACAACCCGTGAGTGTGTTATGGAACCCGGAAACGCCCAGCTGTCGATGACGGTATTGATGACCCCTGACATGGCCAACTTCTCAGGCAATGTCCACGGCGGCACCCTGCTCAAGTACCTCGACGAAGTGGCCTACGCCTGTGCGAGCCGTTATGCCGGTCGCTATGTGGTGACGTTGTCGGTGGATCAGGTGATTTTTCGCGAACCGATCCATGTCGGCGAATTGGTGACGTTCCTTGCATCGGTCAACTACACCGGCAATACGTCGATGGAAGTGGGCATCAAGGTGGTGACCGAGAACATCCGCGAGCGCTCGGTGCGTCATACCAACAGCTGCTTCTTCACCATGGTGGCCGTGGACGACCAGCGTAAACCCGCTGCCGTACCACCGCTGCAACCCCATAACAGTGAAGACAAGCGCCGGTTCGTGCAGGCCCAGCAACGCCGGCAGATTCGCCAGGAGCTGGAGAAGCGCTACCAGGAAATCAAGGCAGACGCGCTGTAAGTCCCAAGCCGCAAACCCGATCAAAAATGTGGGGGGGCTTGCCCCCGATTGCAGTGGGTCAGCCATTACTTAGGTAGCTGATACACCGCCATCGGGAGCAAGCCCCCTCCTACATTGGGTGTTGTGTACTTACAATCCGATCGGGGTGGCTTCAAAGCGCACACGTGGGTGGGCAATGCGATCCTGGGCCCGCACCAACTCCAACTCGTAACTGGCGCAAGCCTGGGTTTCCAGCAGCACTTCGTGCACGGCCGCTGCGGTGAATTCAAACGCGGCCAGCAGGCTGTCGCCTAACAACACCCGCGCCAGGAACAACCCCGAGGTCAGGTCGCCCACGCCCACCGGTTGGCGCGGGAACGCCAGCAGCGGTCGACGCAGGTGCCAGCTGCCGTCGGCGGTCACCAGCAGCATCTCGAAACCATCCGGCAACTTGCCCGGATAATCCAAGTGTTTGACCAGCACGGCTTTAGGCCCGCGAGCCAGCAACGCCTTGGCCATAGCCAGACAATCGAACAGCGATTGCGGTTTGCGCCCGGCAAAGCTGTCCAATTCCAGTTGGTTGGGGCACAGGAAGTCGGCCATGGCGACGGCTTCATTGAGCAGGAAATCGCTGACTTCCTGGGGCACGATGCAGCCTTTTTCAGGATGACCCATCACCGGGTCGCACAGGTACAAGGCCTTGGGATTGATCGCTTTAATACGCGCCACACCGGTGAGAATCGCCCGGCCCTGGGCCGCGCTGCCCAGATAGCCGGACAGTACCGCATCACAGTTGCCCAACTCACCGATGGCGGCAATCCCTTCCACCAACGCCGGAATTTGCTGCGGCGCCAACACTTCGCCCGCCCACTGGCCATACTGGGTGTGGTTGGAGAACTGCACAGTGTTAAGCGGCCAGACGTTCACCCCGACCCGCTGCATGGGGAACACGGCGGCGCTGTTTCCGGCGTGGCCAAAGACCACATGAGACTGGATCGCAAGCAGATGAGGTGTGCGTTTCATGCAGGGGATTTCCGTAAAGCCATTGAAATTCTGGCCGCGCAGTATGCGACTAAACACAGCCTGTACGACAGGCCAGCGACACAGTTAAGCTGCTCTCACTTTGTTGGAGTTTTTCGCATGCTGACCCTGGGAAACATCTTCGTGTTGATGCTGCTGGCGACCGGCGCCGCCTGGGTTTGGCACAACCACGGCCTGCGCGAACGGGCGCTCGCGCGGGTGAAGCAGCATTGCGCCAAGCTCGATATCGAATTGCTCGACGGTGCCGTAGCGTTGAAACGCATCGGTTTTGTGAAGGACGCCAATGGCCGGCGGCGTCTGGCGCGTATCTATAATTTCGAGTTCACCGTCACGGGCGAGACCCGTCACAGCGGGACCATCACGCAATTTGGCGCCCATAGCGCGCAGATCGAACTGGCGCCCTACCCGTTCGAGGCCAAGGAAGCGCTGCCCAGTGCTGAAGTCATTGAGCTGAGCCAATGGCGTCAGAACCATGCGACTAAAAACCGTCAGTAACGGCAGGCAGTCAGCGCGGCCTGCAATGCAGCCATATCCTGTGGTGTGCTGAAGATCAATTCGATACGTGAGTCGCGGCGCCATTCACTGGGGTGAAAGGCGAGCGGGCTGTTATCCACAGCGTTGGCCGATATCCACCCATCACGGCTGTGGATAACCAGTTTGGCGCGGCGCCACTCAAGCGATGTCAGCCACAGGTGCAGACGCTCGGAATCGAATTTCTGGCTCGGGTGCCAGCGCCAACCGATACTCCAACCGCCCTCCTGGGCCTGGCTCAGGCAGATCGGCAATGCCGGATCGCTCCAGATAGCCGGCAATTGAGCCAGCCCCTTGGGCACCTCGACGTTATCCACAGCCTCTTCAGCCTGCGCATTCAAACCTGGCAGTTTGCCGAGCGGCACGTACGCCTGCCGCGTCCAATAAATGCCACGGTCGGGTAGCTGTCGTTCGACGGCCTCGCGTTGCGCAGCATCCAGCCCCTCATCCTTGTTCAACACCAACAGTCCGGCACTGGCCAACGCTTCCTGCTGCGCTGGCGGCAAGGGTTTGCCCGCAGCCAGCGCTTGGGCATCCAGCACCAGCACACAAGGCTGAACCGCAAGCACCGTCTGCCACGGCGCTTCGCGCAACTGCTGGAGCAACTGCGCAGGATGGCCCAGGCCCGAGGGTTCGATAAACAACCGATCCGGCTTGGCCTTACGCAGCAACCGGCCCAGGCCTACCTGGAACGGTGCGCCATTCACACAACACAGGCAGCCACCAGCGACCTCGCCCAAGGCAATGCCGTCGTCGTCCTGGGTCAGCAACGCAGCATCCAAGCCGATCTGCCCAAACTCATTAATCAGCACCGCCCAGCGCTCGTTGGCCGGGCGTTGGGCGAGCAGGTGCTTGATCAGGCTGGTCTTGCCAGCGCCAAGGGGCCCGGCAATCACGTGGGTGGGAATGTTCTGCAGCATAAGTGCCATCGTTCGGACCGTGTAGAGCGTTTGATCCTACGCGGTTACGCGAGCCAATCCAGCGTCAGAATCAATCGGCGCTCATCCGCTTTCAGCGCGGGGGAGCGGTGGATCAGGCCGTGGCCTTCGTTGCCATGCCATTTGGTGCCCTTGAGCAGGGCCACTTCACCGCACTGAATCTGCTCAATGCGCTCGCTGGGCTCGGCGTCCGGTTGGCTGAGTTTGCGCCGGTCCATTACCCCTTCACGCAACCACTGGCTGCCGATACCTGCATAGGTGGTGATCAGCCGCACCGGCACATGATCGACGTGAAAACGCGGGCACATGGCTTTATCCAACAATCGCAGACGAACGCCTATGCGCTTGGCGCCGAGCAGACAGGCAAAAGCACTGACCAGCCACGACACATCGGCGACAAAGCCTTCATAACCTTCAAGATCGCGGCAACTGGACGCCAATCCTCGCAAGTTCGGCTTGGCGTCTTCGCTGTTGAGTTCGATCACCATCGAATCAGCCAACGGCTCGTTGAGTGCCACAAGCAAGGCGCCGAACTCAGCGATATGCAGCGGCAACTGGCGCTGCCACAGCGCCAGGTTCACGCCGTCTTCGAGGATGTCGGACAGCGCCAGCGGGGTTTCACCGCGGGTCTGGCGAATCACGGGGCGCAGGGGGATAGCCGGTGCCAGCATCAGGCTGCCTCTTCATACCAGGGACCAAACGGATCAGCCAAAAGGCGCCACCCTTCCACGCCAAGGGCCATTTCTTCATCGGTGAGCAAGCACGCATCCAACTCGACGCGCATGTGGGCGAAGTCGATGTTCTGCCCGATAAACACCAGTTCCTGGCGGCAGTCGCCGGTGCTCAGTTGCCAGTTGCCCATAATCGCCGCGACGCTTTCTTGGTCTTGTGGCCATTGGCTTTTCGGTACGAAACGCCACCAGCGTCCGGCAAACCCGTGACGCATCAGGCCGCCTGCCTGGGACCAGCTACCGGCGTCCTGATGCTTGCTGGCCAGCCAGAAAAAGCCCTTTGAGCGCAGCAGTTTGCCGTTTACCCAAGGTCGATCGATAAAGTCGAAGAAGCGTTGCGGATGGAACGGGCGGCGTGCGCGATAGGCCATGGACGCGATGCCATATTCTTCGGTTTCCGGTACATGCTCACCGCGCAGCTCCTGCAACCAGCCTGGCGCTTGGGCCGCACGCTCGAAGTCAAAGCGGCCGGTGTTGAGGATCTTGTGCAGCGGCACCTCGCCCATGACCATCGGGATGATTTCCGCCTGAGCATTGAGGCGCTCAAGGATAGCCATCAGCTCTTCGCGTTCGCTGCTGCTGATCAGGTCGATCTTGCTGATCAAGATGACGTCGGCGAATTCGATCTGCTCGATCAACAAGTCGGTGATTGAACGCTCGTCTTCTTCCCCGAGGGTTTCGCCCCGTGAGGCCAGGCTTTCGGCGGCCTGGTAGTCGAGCAGGAAGTTCATGCCATCGACCACGGTAACCATGGTATCCAGGCGCGCAACGTCGGCCAGGCTTTGGTCGTTTTCATCGCGAAAGGTGAAGGTTTCTGCCACCGGCAGCGGTTCGGAGATACCGGTGGATTCAATCAACAAGTAATCGAACCGACCTTCCTTGGCGAGTTTTCCGACTTCTTCAAGCAAGTCTTCACGCAAGGTGCAGCAGATACAGCCGTTGCTCATCTCCACCAGCTTTTCTTCGGAACGGTTGAGGGTGACGTCACGCTGCACCTCGCTGCCGTCGATGTTGATTTCACTCATGTCGTTGACGATCACCGCCACGCGCAGATTTTCGCGGTTGCGCAGGACATAGTTGAGCAATGTGCTTTTACCGGCGCCGAGAAAGCCGGACAACACGGTAACGGGGAGACGATTGGGCATCAGGTAATCCTCATCAGGGTTGGCCGGTCAAATCGCCCGTTTATGGCGTTCGCGCAGCTCTTCACGTTCTTTGGCTTCGATACACAGGGTGGCGGTGGGACGTAGCAGAAGACGTTGCAGGCCGATGGGTTCGCCGGTTTCGCGGCACCAGCCATATTCGCCACGGGCCAGCAGTTCGAGGGCGTCGTCGATCTTGTCCAGCAGCTTCTTCTCCCGTTCCAGCAGGCGCAGTTGCCATTGGCGCTGCTCTTCGGCGCTGCCCACGTCAGCCGGGTCGCTGTTGGTTTCCTGCTCGCGCAGCACCAGGAATTCGCCTTCGATACGCGCTTGCAGTTCAGTGCGCTGAGCCAACAACAGTTCGCGGAAGAAGCCATGCTGGGCTTCATTCATGTAGTCGGCAGGCGGTTGGGTCAGCAGGTCTTGTTCAGTCATGGGGAGAGGTTCACGGGTCAGGCTGTTTTTCAATGTTATAGTATAACAATACAAATAATCCAATCCCCCCTTGCTAGCTTCGACAAAGAGGGCAATGCTTGAACGCATCCCTGCCCCGAGAAACCTTATGAAATACCTGTTGTGCGCCCTGTTACTGGCAGCGGCAGGGACCGCTTGCGCCCAAGCGCCCAGCCTGCTGGCCAACTGCACGCGCAGCGCCAACCTGCTGGCCTGTGTCGACCCACTGGGCAACGCCTACAGTGTGTCGACCGAGGGCAGAACCACGTATTTGCGCGGTTTCGAGGTGGTCGGCAAACGCTATTGGGCACAGACCAACAGCCGTTATGGGCAACTGACGTTTTTTACTGGTTTGGCGTCAGATGGGGAGGCGTGGGTCGGCTACACGCGGCGCGTGGGTTGGACCACGATCAATCGCTTCTCCAGCTCCGGCGGGGCCAGCGCCAAGTTCACCTGCAGCCGCATTACCGGCTGTTAGGCCTGACCATTCTTTTGTTCCTGCACCCACGCCATGTAGCTGTTCATCGGCGGATTCTTCTGGAAGTAGTTTTTCAGGCCATCGAACAAGCCATCCGCCACCGCCTGTTGATGACGCGCCGTCACCAAGCGCTGGGCGTCTCGGGCATTGGAGATAAAGCCCGTCTCCACCAGGATCGAGGGCACATCCGGTGACTTGAGCACTGCAAACGCGGCCTGTTCCACACGTTTCTGATGCAGGCTGGTAATGCTTTGCAGGCTCCCGAGCACCGAACTGCCCAGTTGCAGGCTTGAGGCGATGGTGGCGTTCATCGACATGTCGAGAATCACGCCGGCCAGCATCGGGTCTTTATCCTTCAGATTGAGCAACGTGGTAGCGCCCAACAGGTCCGCGCCGTTTTCGCGCTGGGCCATAAAGCGTGCGGTGGCCGAGGTCGCGCCGCCCTCCGACAGCGCATACACCGACGCCCCTGAAGCGGTGAGGCGCGGCGCTGCATCGGCGTGCACCGAGATAAACATATCGGCCTTGTGCTGACGGGCGATGTCCACGCGCTTGCGCAGCGGCACGAAGAAGTCGTCGTTGCGCACCAGTTTCACGTCAAAGCCCTTCTCGCGCTTCAAACGCCTGGCCAGCAGTTGGGCGATGGACAACACCACGTCTTTTTCGCGCTGGCCCTTGGAGCCGATAGCGCCCGGGTCTTTGCCGCCGTGGCCGGGGTCAACCACCACCATGATGTCGCGCTTCGGATGCGCCTTGCCCTCTGGCGCCACCAAAGGCGCAGGGGCAGCCGCGATCTGATGTGGCGCCTGAGTGGCGCCAGTGAGATCGAGCACCAGGCGATTCCCCTGACCCTCCTGAGGCGGCAACACAAAGCTGGTGAGCCGCATCGGTGTGGCCAGATCGAGCACGATGCGCGTATCCGATTTGCCGAAATGCCCCGAGCGAATCGAGGTGATTCCGGTGTTCTTCAACTCCAGTTGAGAAAAGTCGCCACTGAGCGCCGCGCCGCTCAGGTCGATGATCAGGCGCTCCGGCGCCGTCAGGGAGAAGGTCTTGTACTGCACCGGACCGCTGAGGTCGAACACCAACCGCAGCTTGTCATCTGAGCGCCATAAACGCGCGTTACGAATCTGCGTGGCGTAGGCCGTGAGCGGCAAAACAAAAAAGGGGCTGGCCAAGAGCAGATTGAGAAGCTGACGTCTGTGCATGACAAATACCGCAGATAAAGGAGCGTCCGTACTCGACATGACTGAAAAAAGGCTACGACAGAAAATTCATCGTAGACTCTATTGTTATACTATAACATGTCGAATTATTTCCAACGATGGACCTGCTCATGAACGCGCTGACTCTGCCGGATATCGCCGCGCAGGCTTCACGCCAAGCCTTGCCACTCGACTGGGTCGGCATGTGCGGCATCGCCCTGCCAATCCTGATCGACGGTCAGCGCCTGACCGCCACCGCCGATGCCGGCGTGAGCCTGGATGACGGCACCGCCCGTGGCATTCATATGTCACGCCTGTACCTGGCACTGGAGATGCTCGACCAGCAGCCCCTCACGCCTGCACTTCTGCGCAATGTACTGCAGCGTTTTCTCGACAGTCATGAAGATTTATCTAAGAACGCCTACCTGCGTCTGCACACGAATTTGCTGTTGAAACGCCCGGCGCTGGTCAGCCCCTTAGCTGGCTGGAAAGGCTACCCAGTCAGCATCGAAGCGCGCCTGGAAAACCAGATGTTCCACGTGGAACTAAAAATTAACGTTACTTATTCCTCAACTTGCCCCTGTTCCGCTGCCCTGGCCAGGCAGTTGATTCAGCAGCAATTTCTCGAAGACTTCGCCGACACGCCGTTGCAGCATGAAGACGTACTGACCTGGCTCGGTAGCGCAGACGGCATCGTCGCCACACCCCACAGCCAGCGCAGCAGCGCGCAGTTGCACGTACACCTGCGAGGCGAGCAACTGGCGCTGACCGACATCATCAACGACGCCGAAACTGCACTCGGCACCGCCGTACAAACCGCTGTGAAACGTGCGGACGAACAAGCCTTCGCCCTGGCCAACGGACAGAACCTAATGTTCTGCGAAGACGCCGCCCGCCGCCTGAACCTCGCCTTGAAACGCTCGGATGCCGTCAACGCCTTCCACCTCAAAGTGATCCACGCCGAAAGCCTGCACGCGCACGATGCCGTGGCTGAAAGCCGCTGGACGAGACACCCTGAATGATCACCTGCAACGCTTTGCGCTGGGGCGCCCCCGGACAACCACTCACACCCGCCATAGATCTCATCCTGGAAAAAGGTAGCCTCACCGGCGTAATTGGTCCCAATGGCTGCGGCAAAAGTAGCCTGCTCAAAGTCATCGCTGGCCTGCAAAAGCCGCTGGCTGGCAAGGTGGTCGTCGATGTTCCACGCCGTGGCGGCCTAGCGTTCCTGCCTCAGCAGCAACACCTTGACCGCCAATTCCCCATTAGCCTGCAAGAACTGGTCGCCGCCGGTTTCTGGGGCACCCGACTCCCCCCGCAACAACGCAATCAGCGCCTGCAAGCAGTGCTGGAAGACTGGTGCCTCAGTGGCCTGGAACAGCGCCCGCTGATGGCGTTGTCCGGCGGCCAATTGCAACGCGCCCTACTCGCCCGCATGAGTTTGGCCGATTCGCCGGTGTTGCTGCTCGATGAACCCCACGCAGCCCTCGATGAGGACGGCCAGACGCTGTGCTGGAAACATATCCACGCCTGGCATGCCGAAGGCCGCACGCTGGTCATCGTTTGCCACGATTTGGCGTCCGTACGCCACCACACCGAGCAAGTGCTGCAAATCAAAAACACCGGTTGTGTGTTCGGCGATAGCAAAGAGCTGATCCGCCCGCAGCCCCAGATGCAGGTGGCCTGATGCACTTCGCCGCCCACTTATGGATGCCCTTCCTCGACTTCGTCTTTATGCGCCGCGCACTGATCGGCGGACTTGTACTCGCGTGCAGCACTGCCCCGCTGGGTGTCTTCCTGATCCTGCGCCGCATGAGCCTGATCGGTGACGCCGTGGCCCACGGCATCCTGCCCGGCGCTGCGCTGGGTTTCTGGTTCGCCGGGCTCAGCCTGCCGGCGCTGACCATCGGCGGCCTCGGCGCCGGCCTGAGCATGGCTGGCCTCTCCGCTTGGATCACTCGCCGTACCGGCCTGCGCGAAGACGCCAGCCTCGCCGCCATCTACCCCATTTCCCTTGCCGCTGGCGTACTGATCCTCGGCCTCGCCGGTAAACGCCTGGATCTTTTGCACTTGCTGTTCGGCTCTGCCTTGGCCGTCGACGCAACCACCCTTACCGGAATGCTCTGGGTGTCCGGGTTCAGCCTGGTCGCCATGGGACTGATCTACAAACCACTGCTGCTGGACACCCTCGACCCGCTGTTCCTGCAAACCGTCAGCCGCCTTGGCCCGCTGGCCCATGGGCTGTTTTTAACCCTGGTGGTGCTGAATCTGGTGATCGGTTTCCAGGCCATCGGCGCGTTGATGGTGGTGGGTCTGATGATGTTACCCGCCATCGCTTCACGTTTCTGGAGCCGGCGCCTGCCGGTGTTGATTGCGGTGTCGGCGGTGCTGGGATGCCTGTCGGTATGGCTTGGTTTGTTGTTGTCGTTCTACTACTCACTGCCCAGCGGCCCGGCGATTGTGCTGGTGGCTGGCGCTGGGTACCTGCTGTCCGTGGTCTTCGGTCCGGTGCACGGTTTGATGCGCCGCCCGCCCCTGCTTACATCCCAATGAGGTGTCTCCCGATGCGCGCTCTACTCGTGCTGTTCAGCCTGCTGCTGCCGCTGTCGATGGCCCAGGCCGCCGACAAACTCCAGGTGGTCACCAGCTTCAGTATTCTCAATGACATTACGCACCAGATCGGTGGCGACCACATTCAGATCAGCAACATGGTCGGCCCGGATGCCGACGCCCACACCTACGAGCCCACACCGGACGATGCCAAGGCGCTGCTCAAGGCCAAGCTGATCATCAAGAACGGCCTCGGTTTCGAACCCTGGCTGGACCGCTTAGTCACCAGCACCGAAACCAAAGCCACGGTGGTCACCGCCAGCAAAGGCGTGATCTCCCACACCATGGAAGAGGATGGCGAAACCATTCCCGACCCGCACGCTTGGCATAACCTGGCCAACGCTGAAATCTATGTGAACAACATCACCAAGGCGCTGGTGGCTGCCGACCCGGCCAACAAGGCCGACTACCTGCGCAACAGCCAAACCTACCTGAAAGAAATCTACCGCCTGCTGGCCGAAGCCAAGACCAAATTCAGTGCTCTGCCCCCAGGCAACCGCCGCATCGTCACCTCCCATGACGCTTTCGGTTACCTGGGCCAGGCCTATGGCATTCAGTTCCTCGCCCCCCAAGGCCTGTCTACCGAACGTGAACCCTCTGCCGCTGAAGTCGCTGCGCTGATCACACAGATCCGCAAAGACAAGGTCAAAGCCGTGTTCATGGAAAACATCAAAGACTCGCGCCTGCTCGAGCAAATTGCCGACGAAAGCGGCGCGCAGATCGGCGGCACGCTGTACTCCGACGCCCTCGCCGCCGAAGGCCCGGCCAGCACGTTTACAGGGCTTTTCGAATACAACCTCAACACCTTGTGCGCCGCCCTGAGCAAGCCATGAACCTGAGCATGCTCGAACTGGAAGGGGCAGCCAAAGGCAGTCGCTTCCCACTCAAACCGGTGCTCGATGCCCTGCCATGGAACAGCGATGGCCTGATTGCCGCCATCGCCCAGCAACACAGCAGCGGCGAGGTGTTGATGCTGGCCTGGATGAACCGCCGGGCCCTCACCGAAACCCTCACTACCGGGCAAGTTTGCTACTGGTCACGCTCGCGCCAGCAACTGTGGCGCAAAGGTGAACGCTCCGGTCACTGGCAGCAGTTGGTGGAAGCACGCCTGGATTGCGACGGCGACGCGGTGCTGCTGATCGTCAACCAACTCGGCCCGGCTTGCCACACAGGCCGGCCCACCTGTTTCTACAACGCCATTGATGGCGACTACGTCCACATCATCACGGAGCCCAGCGCATGATCCGCAAGAACCCTTCCGGCGATCTGCCAGTGATTGCCGAATCGGCCTACGTCGACAAGACCGCCATCATCTGCGGCAAGGTCATCATTGGCGAGAACGTCTTCGTCGGCCCGTATGCGGTGATCCGCGCAGACGAAGTCGACGCCAGCGGCGCCATGGATCCGATCACCATCGGCGCCAATTCCAATATTCAGGACGGTGTGGTCATCCACTCCAAATCCGGCGCAGCAGTGACCATCGGTGAGTTCACCTCCATCGCCCACCGCTCCATCGTCCACGGCCCGTGCTCAGTTGGCGACCGTGTATTCATCGGTTTCAACAGCGTGCTGTTCAACTGCGCCGTGGGCGATGGGTGCGTGGTGCGCCATAACTCGGTGGTCGACGGTCGTGATTTACCCGCCGCGTTCTACGTGCCCTCCACCACCCGCATCGGACCGAATACCGACCTGTCGCAATTCCCACCGGTGAGCGTCAGCGCCTCGGAGTTTTCCGAAGACGTGGCACTTACCAACGTCGACTTGGTGCGCGGTTACAAAGCCCTGCAAAACGAGTTCTAAGCCATGAGCCGCCTGCTGATCCGCAACGCCCGCCTGGTCAACGAGGGCCAGATTTTCGACGCCGACGTGCTGGTCGCCAATGGCCGCATCGAAAAGATCGCCAGCAGCATCACCGGCTGTAACGCGCCACTGGCCATCGACGCCAAGGGGCAATGGCTACTGCCGGGCATGATCGACGACCAGGTGCACTTTCGTGACCCCGGCGCGCCGGACAAAGGCAGTTTCTACAGTGAGTCCCGCGCGGCCGCGGCTGGCGGCATCACCAGTGTGATGGACATGCCCAACACCAACCCGGCCACCCTGAACCTGGAGGCGCTGGCCGATAAAAAACGCCGCGCGGCCCTGCACTCGGTGGTCAACTACGGCTTTCACTTCGGGGTAAGTAACGACAATCTCGACATCGTCGCCGCCCTCGACCCCTGCGAGGTGGCGGGAGTCAAAGTGTTCATGGGCGCGTCCACCGGCAATATGCTGGTGGACGACCCACGGATCCTGGAGCGTCTGTTTGCCGAAGTCCCGACCATCCTCCTGGCTCACTGCGAACACACGCCCAGTATCCAGGCCAACGAACGGCGCTTGCGCGAGCGTTTCGGCGATGACATCCCCGCCGTCGCGCACCCCCTGATCCGCGACGCCGAGGCCTGCTATCGCTCGTCCTCTTTCGCGGTGGAGTTAGCCCAGCGCCACGGCACGCGCCTGCATGTGCTGCACCTCACCAGCGCGCGCGAATTGGCTCTGTTTGAAGACAAGCCCCTGGCACAAAAACGCATCACCGCCGAAGTCTGTGTACACCACTTGCTGTTCGATGACCGGGACTATCACCGCCTCGGCCATCAGATCAAATGCAACCCGGCGATCAAGACCCGTGCCGACCGCGACGCGTTGCGCCAGGCGTTATTGAATGATCGTTTGGATGTGATTGGCACAGACCACGCGCCGCATACCTGGGCGCAAAAACAACTGGCCTATCGCGAAGCGCCGTCGGGATTGCCCCTGGTGCAACATGCGCTGCCGGCGTTACTGGAGCTGGTGGCAGACGGGCTGCTGCCGCTGGCCACGCTGGTCGCGAAGACCAGCCACCGGGTCGCCGACCTGTTTGCTATCCCGGACCGTGGTTATCTGCGTGAAGGGTATTGGGCCGACCTGGTGCTGATCAAACCCGAGCCCGAAGGTAAGCCGGTCAGGGATGAGCCGATTCTTGCCCGCTGCGGCTGGACGCCCTTTGCAGAGCGCAGCTTTCGCCACAGCGTCAGCACCACCCTGGTCTCCGGCCACCTGGCCTGGCACAACGGCAAGGTGGTCGACAGCTGCCAGGGTTTGCCGCTGCACTTTCTGCGTTAAGCGCGTGGTTTGACCGTACCGCAATCGTTGCCCAGCCACTGGGCGTGAGTGTCCAGGCTGCCCTTCTGCTGAATGCCGGTGGCATTGAAGGTGCCGTTGACGGTCGTGGTGAATTCTTTCTGGCTTTGGAAAGTGGCGACTCCGGTGCCCTGAGCTTTCGGGCAGCTGAAACGGAATTTCCACTGGTTGCCGGTTTTGTCGGTCACTTCCTGTTTGCAGCCCGATTGCGGGTCGGTCAAAGGGATTGAGTCCGAGGCGACCTGGGCTGGAGTGAGGCACACCTGCACGCCTTTACCTGCCATGGTGATGCCCTGCTTTTCAAGCATCGCGCGCTGTTCGGGGGTCATCTGTTGCTTGAGCTGACCGAGGATCAGCGACAGGTCCGGCAGGTCCTGGTTATCGACTTTCATATTGCTGGTGGTCAATTCCCACAAGCCCGGCGCCAGCATCTGCGCCTGCGCTGCCACCGGCAACGACAAACCAACAACCATGGATAAACAGAGCAGACGAGCATTCATCGGGTAACTCCTGGGCAATTGTGGGCGTTAGACGCTGCAAAGGCGCCAGTGTTGCACGCCAAATAAAATAGCGACATTCGCAGCCGAACATGGTCTGTTAGGCATTGGATTGTCTGGAGTACTGTCGTCCATGGATTTCTTTGGCCCGCACCTGCTCGCCTACTTCATCGCCACGCTGCACTTTCTCGGGACTCTCGCCGCGATCCACGCGGTGCTGACCGTCAGGACCGCTCAAGGCTCGATAGCCTGGGCCTTGTCGCTGATGTTCATGCCCTATCTCACGTTGATCCCCTACCTGATTTTTGGCCGCAGCACCTTCGACGCGTATATCCAGGCGCGGCGCCAGGCCAATCAGGAAATGCACACCGCCATCACCGCGCTGAACTGGCGTCCTTGGGTTGAGGAGGCGCTCGCTGCGCGCAACTCCAGCGCTTACGCCTCGTTGCGCGCCATGCCCAAACTGGGTCGCATGCCGTGCCTGGCCAACAATGAAGTACGCCTGCTGATCAATGGCGACGCCACCTTCAGCGCGATCTTTGAAGCCATTCGCAACGCCAAAACCGCTGTGTTGTTTCAGTTTTTCATCATTCATGACGATGAACTTGGCCGCCAATTACATACGCTGCTGAAAGAAAAGGCTGCCCAAGGCGTGGCCATCTACGTGCTCTACGACCGCATTGGCAGTCACGCCCTGCCCCATCGCTACGTGCAATCACTGCGCGACGCCGGCGTGCAGGTCAAGGCCTTCGCCACCCGCAGTGGATGGCTCAACCGCTTCCAGGTCAACTTTCGCAACCATCGCAAAATCGTGGTGGTGGATGGCATCACCGGGTTTGTCGGCGGGCATAACGTGGGTGATGAATACCTGGGCAAAAAACCGCCATTGGCGCCATGGCGCGATACCCATGTACAGGTCACAGGTCCCGTGGTGGCGTGCCTGCAGGAGTCGTTTGCCGAAGACTGGTTCTGGGCCGCGCGCGAACTACCGCCGCTGATCTTGCCGGACACCTATCCCGAAGATGGCGTGCTCTGCCAATTGCTCGCCAGCGGTCCGGCCGATCCGTATGAAACCTGTTCGCTGTTTTTCGTCGAGGCCATCCACGCAGCGACCGAGCGGGTATGGATCACCAGCCCGTATTTCGTCCCCGATGAAGCGGTGTTTGCCGCTCTGCGCCTGGCGGTACTACGCGGAGTGGATGTGCGCCTGCTGCTGCCGTCGCGGCCGGATCACCGCATTGTGTATGCCGCCTCCAGCCTCTACGCCATCGAAGCCGTGCGCGCCGGAGTGCGGGTGTTCCGCTACACGCCGGGCTTTCTGCATCAGAAGGTAGTGTTGGTGGACAGCGAGATCAGCGCCATTGGCAGTGCCAACATGGACAACCGTTCGTTCCGGCTGAATTTTGAAGTGATGCTGCTGACCGTCGATGAAGCCTTCGCCCAGGAGGTGGAGCATATGCTGCTCGATGACTTCGCGCAGGCCCATGAAGTCAGCCAGGAAGAAAGCCGCGAAACACGGCGCCTGCAACAACTTGGGATGCGTGTGGCGCGCTTGATCTCACCAATCCTTTAACCAGACAACACAAAACAAAATGTGGGAGGGGGCTTGCTCCCGATAGCGGGGGGTCAGTCAACGGGTGGCGACTGATATACCGCTATCGGGAGCAAGCCCCCTCCCACAGTTGGATCTTCACCTTTCTGGAACATCAGATCAGCGATAGATGTCTTCCCGCGTCCACGGCAGTTCATGGCTACCATCCGCGTGAGGCTTCACCGCGAGGATCTGGTGCAGGTTGATCCAACCCCGTGCAAACGCATAGGCGCAACCGGCCAGGTACAACCGCCAGATACGCAACGCCTGTTCTGGCACCATCTTGGCCGCCGCTTCCAGGTTGTCCTCCAGCCGCTCACTCCAATGGTCCAGGGTTCGGGCGTAGTGAAGGCGCAGGCTTTCGACGTCGACGACTTCCAGCCCGACTTCGCTGATCTCGGCGGTCATCATTGCCAAGTGTGGCAACTCACCGTTTGGGAACACGTACCGCTCGATAAACTCCCCGGCGCCACGGCCCACCGGGCGGCCATCGGTGTGCTTGGCGGTGATGCCATGGTTCATCACCAGGCCGCCTTCACGCACCGCACCGAACAGGGTCTGGCAGTACTGCGCCAGGTTGGCGTGGCCGACGTGTTCGAACATGCCCACGCTTACGACTTTGTCGAATCGGCCGTCCTGGGGTAGATCACGGTAGTCCAGCAGTTGCAGGTCGATCTGGTCTTCCAGTCCCTCGGCTTTGACTCGCTCCCGAGCCAATACCAACTGCTCTTTGCTCAGGGTGATGCCAAACACTTTCACCCCGAACTCCCGCGCCGCAAACCGCGCCAGCCCGCCCCATCCGCAACCGACGTCGAGCAAATACTCCCCCGCCTGCAAGCGTAGCTTGCGGCACAGGTGGCGGAATTTGTCTTGTTGGGCCTGGTCGATGGATTCGCTGCCGGTTTCGAAATAGCCGCAGGAGTACGCCATGTCCTGATCCAGCCACAGCTGATAGAACTCATTGGACAGGTCGTAATGGTAGGAAATCGCCGCCGCATCCGTGGCCTTGTCGTGGATCGAGCGCACCGGATGACTGTCGCCGTCGCCCTCGATCAAGGCATGACTCAGCTCATCACAGACCCGGATCACTTCGCTGATGGAACCTTCCAGCTCCAGTTTGCCCTCGACGAAGGCTTCGCCCAGTGAGTCGAGTGTGGGATGGGTCAGTTGCGAGACGACCGTGGGGTCCTTCACCACGATGGTCACACTGGGCTCTGGGCCCAAGTTGAATTCATGGCCGTCCCAGAGTCGCAGACGCAGCGGTAGCTGAAGATTCTGTAAGGCCGGTGGAAGTTGCGCGAGCATGAGTAGTCCCCCCTTGTTTCAGACGTCTGAAATGAGGGTAGACCATCCCAATAAAAGTAGGAGGCTATCGATTTGATAGCCCTCTTCTATGGAGCTCGGCGTTGGAGCAAACCGTCCTGGACCCACTGTTTCAGCCATGTAACAGCATGCAGCGGCGCACCCTCTGCATAAGTGACTGCTAGCTGCTCACACAGTTCTGCGAAGGTCCAACCGGTCGTCACCATACCGGCCAATGCTAAGGCTTCCGCAGGTTCCAGGCTGCGGTAATGGCACACATGATGAAGGCGCCATACCAGGCAGATCTGCGCCAGGTCCAAGGTGTAGCTGCCTGGGAAATCCGCCCCATCTTTGCTGGCACGCCAGATGCCCACGCTGTTGAAGTGACACAGTCGCTGCTGCACGGACGGTGTCAGGGCAACCTGCAAACCCGGCCAATCCTCGGGCGGCAGGAGCGCCATGTCATTCAGGGACAGCGGCTGACCCTGCGGCGCATCGAAGGCCAGGGTAAAAGCCCACTCCAACTTAGCCAGCTCTGCCAGCGGTGCACTTTGTTCGGCCACGAGGTGCTCGTGGATAAACGCCGGCAACCGTTCGCCAAACCAACGCAAGCTGTAATGGGCCGACGGATAACGGCGTACATAAGCGTGGGTCAGCGCCGCAAACTCATCATCCCCCAGCCAATAGAGGATGGCGCTGAAGTCGTGCCGCAGTACTTCCTGCAACCGCGCGATATAGGCGTTGTGATAGATCGCCAGGCCCGTGTCTACGTCCAGCGTCGGCCCGCCCAATAAAGTGGCGGCAAAGCCACTGTTGGCGTCGGGGGTTTGGGCTAATAAATGCTGTTCGAAGGCCAACTGCCAATCGGTCAGGCGCATACCGCTCTCCTGGCCAAGGCGGTGGCGCCCAGTTCGCGGGCCTTGCTCAACTCGGTGAGCAGCTCTTCGAACGGCGGAAAATGGTCATCGCGCTCCAACAGCGTCGACACAGGCCCCACGTGCTCCAGGGTCTGTTGGTACAGCGCCCACACCGGATCACAGACCGGATGGTCGTGGGTATCGACCACGTAGTCGCCATAGTCCATATGCCCCGCCAAATGCAGCTGACGAATGCTGTCGGGCGGCAGGTTGCGGATAAAGGTCCAGGCATCAAAGCCATGGTTGCGAGAGCTGACGTACACATTATTGACGTCCAGCAACAACTGGCACCCCGACAGATGAGCCAAGGCGTTGAGGAATTCCCACTCGGTGAATTCATCCGCCTTGGAACGCACGTAACTGGAGACGTTTTCCAGCACCAGCGGACGCTGCAATACGTCCTGCACTTGGCGAACGCGGCTGGCGACGTGATAGAGGCTTTCTTCGGTGTAAGGCAGAGGCAGCAGGTCGTGCAACTGGTGCGCACTGCCGCGGCTCCAGCACAGATGATCGGAAACCCACGCCGGGTGAATACGCTCGGCGAGCTGTTTGATCTGCTTGAGGTAATCGATATCGATGGCGTGGGGCCCGCCGATGGACAGGGACACCCCGTGCATCACCAGGGGATAGCGCTCGGCTATCGCGTCCAGGAAGTACAAGGCTTTACCGCCCTGCACCAGATAATTCTCGGAGATCACTTCGAACCAATCCACGGCCGGCGATTGTTCAAGGATCTGCTGGTAGTACTCACTGCGTAAACCCAGGCCGTAACCCAGACTTGGAAGGGAAGCGGACATGGCTGACTCCTGGGGAAAGTGTGTCCGCAGCGGAGGGGGGCTGCCGCTGCGGTTGCACTCGTTTGCCGGTTATTCGCCGACTTTGCCACCAGCCGCGTCACAGGCTGCCTTGGTCATAGCCTTGAAGCCGTGGCCCTTGCACTCTGCCTGGCCTTTGCAGGCGTTTTCAGCGGTCTTGCAGTCGTTCATGCCCTTGCAGGAGGTTACGCCGTAGCAATGCACTGGCGCGTCTGCGGCTTGTACCTGGGTGGCGACACCAGCAAACATGGTAGCGGCGGCCATCGCGAAAGCGGCACCAGCAGCAGCGGATTTAATGTTCATTGTTGTATTCCTCATGATCAGTAGTGGCGTCGGTCTGAACGGATTGTTCAGTCTCGACACACCACTAGAGTGAGGCCCCCCACCGGCGTTACAGCGGTGCGCAAATATTGCTGAAAATTATTCGTCGAGTTTCAAAAGCGGCTCGTGGAAGCGTAGCAAACGCCCGGCGTTACCCAGCACCAGCAACGTGCTGAGGTTGTGCAACACTGCCGCGATCATTGCCCCTGCGGCCCCCAACCAGCCAAATGCGGCGAACACCACAATCGCCAGCGTCCAGCCCAGACCGATGATCACATTGACCTGCAACGTGTGCCGACACTGGCGACTCAAGCGCACACAGGTGCCGAGGCGGCGCAGGTCGCTGCCGATCAGCACCACGTCCGCCGAAGCCAGCGCGATGTCCGCCCCGCCCGCCCCCATTGCCACGCCCACCACGCCGGCCTTGAGCGCCAGGGAGTCATTGATCCCGTCGCCCACCACCATCGGCCGAAAGCCGCTGCCGATTTCGCCCAGCACGCGGTTGAGCTTGTCCTCAGGCAACGCCTGGGCTTCGACATCGCTGATGCCCACGTCCAAGGCCAAGCTGTCGGCCACGCTTTGACGGTCGCCGGTCAGCAGCAATTGGCGGCCCAGGCCCAGCTCACGCAATTCTTGCAGCGCCAGGCGGGCTTCCGGCTTGACGCTGTCAGCCAGCAACAGCCAGGCGAGAAATCGCCCGTTCAGGGCCAGCCCGGCAATCGGGCCGTCATGGTTGGGCACGCCCGTGGTGGCAATGCCCAACTGCTCGAACAACTCCGGACGCCCAAGGGCCGCTTCGCCCTGCTCGGTCTGCGCCACCACGCCGAGGCCTTGGCGTTCGCGGATGTCGGTCAGCATCAACAGTTGTTGCTGGGTAGCCAACCCCGCCAGCGCGCGGCTGACTGGGTGACTGCTCGCCGAGCCCAGGCTGGCCGCCAGATTCAGCAACGCCTGCCGGTCCGGCTCAAGGGTTTCGATGGACTGTAATCGCAGCGTGCCAAAGGTCAGGGTGCCGGTCTTGTCGACCACCAGCGAGGTCAAGTCCGCCAGCTCTTCCAGGAACGCCGAGCTGCGAATCAGAATCCCATGGCGCGCCGCAACGGCGATCCCGGCAATCGCCGTGGCAGGTGCCGACAACACCAACGCACAGGGGCACGCCGCCACCAGCACGGCGAGCATCGCCTGGGCGTCATTGGTCACAAACCAGGTGACCGCCGCCAGCAGCAGCACCAACACCATATAACTGCCCGCATAGCGCTCCAGCAGTCGCGTGATCGGCGGCTTGGACCGCTCGGCGTTCTGCATCAGCGCGATGACCTTGCCCAAGGTCGACTCGTTGCCGGTGCGCGTCACTTCAAGGCGCAGCAGACCGTCGAGGTTGATCGCCCCGCCAAACACCTGCACGCCGACGCTGGCTTCCAACGGCACCGACTCACCGGTGATCGGCGCCGTGTCCAGACTCGCCTGGCCCGACAACACCACACCATCGGCGGGCACACGGTCACCGGCGCGCACTTCCACGATATCGCCGGTGTTCAGCGTGCCGTTGTCCACTTCAACAATGCTGCCGTCGGCCTGCACCAACCGCGCATGACTGCGAGTCAGTTTGCCCAAAGCATGGATCGCTTCCTGGGAACCGATCACGCTGCGCTCCTCCAGCACATGCCCAAAGATCATGATGATCGGCAGCAACGCCGCCGTCAGCAGATCCCCCGTAGCCCAGGCGCCAAGCATGGCCAAGGCGATAAGTTGATCGGTAATGCCATGCAGGCTGGGAAACCGCAGGCTGTACCACGCCGAACGCATCACCGGCACGGCCACCAGCAGTGATGCCACACCCAGTAATAGCTGACTGACGCCAGTCTGGTCCGGCGCCAGCCAGCGCCACACCAGGCCCAGCACGAGTAATCCCAAGGCCAGCATGGCAAGGGTCAATTGCCGGGCAGCGCTGCGCTGCTCGGCGGACGTCAACATAGGTGCGCTCATTGCTCGGCTCCCTGGATGATCAAGCGGGAGTCGTCTTTAGGGTCGACCGTGGTCACGGAGCCCGCCTGGCCGAGAATCTTCGGCAAGCGCTCGCGGTACAGACGCAGAAGCAAACCCGGATCTTTGACCTGGGCGAGGCTGGCGACGGTGGCGGTTTGCGCCTGGGCGTTGGCCAAGCGTTCGCTGGCCTGGGCGTGGGCAACCTGCACCACACGGTCAGCTTGCTGATTGGCGGTTTGGGTGAGCTTTTCCGCTTCGGTGCGCGCATTGGCCACCGCTTTATCGGCTTGCTGACTGGCCGTCAGCACCGCATTGAACGCATTCACCGCCGGGCCCGGCAGGCTCGACTGCACATCGACACGGGTAACTTCGATCCCCAAGCCCAAGCCGCTTGAGGTCAACTCCGCCAGCCGCTTATTGATGCCTTGCACCAGGTCACCGCGCAACCGTTCACGACGCTCGGCGGCGCTATTGTCGGCGCCGATCAGTTCCGGGCGCGCCACCAGAATCGTGTCCAGGTCCCGCGCCGCCGTCAGGGCCACGGCGCTGCGCGTGACCAGGCGATCCAAGGCCGGCAACACATGCTCGCCCTGCAATACAAAGGAATACGGTTCGGTGACCTTGTAGAACACCCGCACATCCAGCTGCACCACTCCGGCATCCCCGGTCAGCAGGTAGCCGGAGCCGGCCATGGCATCGCTCAAGGGCGTGGCGAAACTGGCCACGCGGTCAGCCTGCACCGCCGCCTCCGAACGCAGCAGGTTTTCCACCCGCCGCTCGATCACCCGATCGGCGGCCGGCAGCAACACCACCTGCTCAAATGGCTGCGGCCAGGCCAATAGCAAGCCAGCATTCTGGATACGGTCGAGGGCGCCGAAGTGCAGCACCACGGCGCGGTTCTGCGGGTCGATCTGGCGCACATTGGAAAATGCCCAGGCCAACGCCGCCAACACAGTCACCGCGTACAGCGCCATGAACGTCAGGCGCCCGGCCTGAATCCATGGGCTGTCCGGGCTGTCACGCTCGGTCATGGCTGGACGTCCTTCGGTCCGTCCACCAGCGCACGGAATGGTGCGGCGTCGGTGCGCAGGATGATCTTAGTGCCCGGCGTCACCACCGTGCCCAAGGTATCCAGCGAGCGCAGCAAGTTGTACAGCTGGGGATTACCCGCGTAGGCCCGCCCGTAAATCTGTGCGGCCTCGACACGCGATTGCGCTTCGATATCGGCGGCTTTCACCGTGGCGTCGGCCTGCACGATGCGCGCGTCGCGCTCGGCGGCGGAACGGATTTGGGCCGCTTCGCGCTTACCCACGGCAGTGCGTTCGGTGGCGATGGTTTCGCGCTCGGCACGCATGCGGTCGACGGTGGCGGTCAGCGTCACCGAGGGCAACGTCAGCCGCTCGATACCGACTTGGGCCACGCGTACGCCGTAGGTAGTGAGCAATTGTTGATCAATTTGCTGGCGCAACTGCGCCTCGAAATCGGCGATACGTACCTGGCTGGCGTCGGTGTTGATCAGGCTGGACAGGTCAAAACTGGCCGCCGTGGTTTCCAGTGCCGAGCCGACGAAGGTGCGAATCTGCCGCGCCGCCTCATCCGGCTGGTTCTGCACCGCACGCATAAAGCGCTGCACATTGTCGGCATCGCCCTGCACCTGCCAAGCCACATAGGCCTGCACGATGATGCGCAAGCCATCGCGGGTGCCCACGTCCTGCAAGCCGCTGGAGGTGGTGCGCAGGCGCAGGTCCACCGGGATCGCCGCTTCGAACGGCGCCGGCCAGCGCCAACCAAGGCCCGGCTCCAGCAACACCCGCGACGGGTTGCCGAACCGCGTAATCACCGTGGCTTCGCCGGACCGCACTTGCACCAGGCTTGCCGCAGCGACCGCAAACAATACGAGCAACACGGCCCAGCCCATACGCCGCCAAGGGAATGGACCAGCAGCGTGCTCATCACCGTGATGGTGGTGGCCGTGATGATGGTGATGACCGTGATCGTGAGAATGAGCGCTCAACAGACAGACTCCTTATTGAACGGCTTTACGCGGCACCGAGGGATCGGCCGGCAAGGTAAAAGAACGCAGATCGATCGTCGGTGCGCCATCGGCGCCCAGGCGATGATCCAGAATCAGCAGTTTGGCGTGGGCCAGACCCTGGCTGAGTTGGCCAAGGTACTGCTCCAACACGAAGGCCTGACCTGCACTGGCATAGGCCTTTTGTTCGGCGGCGAAACGCAGGTCGGCCGCCTGTGCGCCAGCATTCACTTCATGAGCCGTGGCCGTGGCTTGATCGCGGGCAATGCTGGCTTGCAACAGGGCCTGGTTGGTCTGCTCACTGGCGGCTCCGCGCTCGCGGGAGATCAGGGCCTGAGCACCGATCTGCGCAGCTTGCACGCCGTGATAGGCGTTGGCGGCACCGGCCGGTGGGTGGATGGCTTCCACAACGGTGGCGAGGATTTCCACACCGCTGTGGAGTTTCTGCAGATCCGCCTGCACCGCGCGCCCCACTTCGTCAGCCAGGCTAGTGCGTTGTTCGCCGAGCAATTCGTCGAGAGTGCGCGAAGCAAAGTCGTGCACGAGGATGCGGCTGGCGGTGCTGCGGATCAGGGTCGGTACATCCGCGCTGTTATACGTCGCCGCCAGCGCGGCCTCGTCGGTAAGGCCAATGCGGTAGACGAAGCGCACATCCATATTGACGATCTGGAAGCCCTGCTTATCGGCGCTGCTGCTGGCGATGACTTGGGATTTGTCATTCACATGGCTGGCGTCCCACAGTCGATTGGCTATCAACGGCGCCGGACCTTCCGCAGGTGTCAGCTCGGGCGAAGCAGTTTCGCTGACGCTGGTGGCCAATTCATGCACCACGCCGTTTTCCACTTTAATGACGCGACCCAATGGCCAAGGCAACCCGGCATGCAGGCCGGGGCCGAAGACTTGCACCGGTTTGCCGAAGCGTTCATAGATCCCACGGCCTTGCAGGGGCACTTCATGCACACCGGTCAGCGCCCAACCGATCACCAGCACCACCAGCAGCACCGGAAAAAATGCGCGGCGCATGTAGGTAAAGGCCCAGATCTGACGCAGGTCAATGCCGAAGCGGTTGTGCAACTCGTGCTGCAACGCCAGCAACGGTTGTGGCGGCCAGCGCAGCAAACCCGCGATAAAACTTTGCGCCATCAGGCGGGGTTCAAGATGCGGTTGGCGCGGGCTGAATAATGACAACGCGCCCCTGAGCAGAAACTCCGCCGCCACCAGTGCCGGCAGCAGGCCAATCAACACCGCCAGACGCAACGGCCACACGGACTCGGCACCGGCAAACAGCAGGCAAATCGCGCTGACCACCAGGCAACTGATCGCCACTCGGCTCAACTGCGCCAGTTGCGAAGCTTCCGGCCATTGCGCGGCGGTTTCCTGGGCCAGGCGACGTTCGAACACCAGCAAGCCAAACGCCAGGGCCAAGGCCAACGCGGCGCCAATACTGGCGGACTGACCTACAGCCGCAGCCGGCAACGCCAGGTTCCAGAATTCGATAACGCTAACCAGCGCGAGCAGCGACCAGCCGCCAAGCCACAACACCGGCGCGCCAATCTGCTTGCCAAAGCGCCCAACCAGTCGCGCGTACCGGCCCGTTTGCTCAACCGGTACTTCAACCGCGGGTTCCTCCAGCGCCTGGGCGCGCCAATCGGCCACCCACCACGCCGACTGCAAACCCGCCACCAGCACCAGCAACGCGCAGGCGCTGTTGATCAATACCACCGGCCAGATCGACAGCGGCGCAAACAAGGCGACAAACAGCGCCAGCACCCAACCGGCGACGGCCAGCACTGTCAGGCTGATACCGGCCTGACGCAATCGACGGGCATGGAACTGCCCCTGTTGAAAGCGCGCGAGGCCTTCTACAGAAGCGCCGTCAGCTTCTAGATCCACTTGCATCCCAACACGCCCGTCTGTACACAATTCGTTACGATATAACACGCGACGTGAAATTTTTGTTCGTCAAAAAGCGCTTTTGAACACGACACACATCCCCTGTGACAGGGGGCTTGCTCCCGTTAACGACCTGTCAGTTGGTGCCTGTGCTGGCTGATCCATCGCCATCGGGAGCAAGCCCCCTCCTACATTTGTTTCTCAGTGCTCTCCAGAGCGTGACTAAACCCCCATAAACACGAGCCATCACTGGTAGATCTCATGATTAATCGGCACACTCCAAACCAGTTTTTCGCGGGCTCACGGACAAGGAAGCGTCACCCCCCATGATTTCGATCTATCAGCTCAAACCGCGTTTTCAAAACCTGCTGCGTCCTCTCGTGCAGCGCCTCTACGACAACGGCACCACCGCCAATCAAATCACCGTTCTGGCCGGAGTGATTTCCCTGCTGGTGGGCCTGCTGATTGCCAGCTTCGCCCAATACCTGTGGCTTTTTGCGTTGATCCCGCTGTGGATGATTGCGCGCATGGCCCTTAATGCCATCGACGGCATGCTCGCCCGTGAATTCGGCCAGCAGTCGCGCTTGGGCGCCTACCTCAATGAATTGTGTGACGTGATCGCGGACAGCGCGCTGATCCTGCCCTTTGCACTGATCCCGGGCGTGAGCCTGGCGCCGGTGCTCTTGGTGGCATTGCTGGCGGTATTCAGCGAATACGCCGGTGTGCTCGGGCCCATGGTCGGCGCTTCACGGCGCTACGACGGGCCGATGGGCAAAAGTGATCGGGCGTTTGTACTCGGCGTGCTGGCCACCGGTGTAGCGCTGGGCTGGCTCGGCGCAGGTTGGGTCGACACGGTGATGTGGCTGGTCGCCGCCCTGCTCGCCTACACCCTGGTCAACCGCGTACGCCAAGGCCTGAAAGAAACCCCTTCCCCTTCTGCATAAGGATTTTGCGATGCGCGAACAGCAAGCACACACCTTCAGTACCCATGATGGCGTCGAGCTTTTTTACCGACACTGGCCGGCCACTTCCCCTGCGGATGGCGAGCCACGCCAGGCGATCGTGCTGTTCCATCGCGGCCACGAGCATTCGGGCCGCATCGCCCATCTGGTCGATGAGCTGAACCTGCCCCAGTTCGACTTCTTCGCCTGGGACGCCCGCGGCCACGGCCAATCCCCCGGCGAGCGCGGTGACAGCCCCAGCTTCGCCACCAGCGCCCGCGACGTGCAAACCTTTTGTGACCATATCGGCGCCACCTACGGCATCGAAGAGGAAAACTTCGCTGTCATCGCCCAAAGCGTCGGTGCGGTAATCGCGGCCACATGGGTGCACGATTACGCGCCGAAAATCCGCGCGTTGGTGCTCGCCTCGCCAGCGTTCAAGGTCAAGCTGTACGTGCCGTTCGCTCGTCCAGGCCTGGCGCTGATGCGCAAGTTTCGCGGCAACTTTTTCGTCAACAGCTACGTCAAGGCCAAGTTCCTCAGCCATGACCCGGAGCGGGTGGCGTCCTACGACAGCGATCCGCTGATCACCAAGGCGATTTCAGTGAATGTGCTGCTGGGTCTGTACGAAGCAGCCGACCGGGTTGTAGCGGATGCCCAGGCCATCCAAGTGCCGACTCAGTTGCTCATCTCCGGCTCCGACTTCGTGGTGCATCGCAAACCCCAGCAGCAATTTTTCGACCGCCTAGGCAGCCTGAAAAAAGAGCTGCATATCCTGCCCGGTTTTTTCCACGACACCCTCGGCGAACGTGACCGCGCCGTGGCGGTGAGCAGTGCCAGGCGCTTTATCCTGCAAAACTTTGCTCACCCGCTGGACCGCGCCTCCCTGCTCGACGCCGACAAACTGGGCGCCACCTGCGCCGAGTCCGAATCCCTCGCCGCGCCGCTGCCGCGCAACTCCCTGCGTGACCTGTACTGGCGCATGACCCGCGCCAGCATGGGCTTGGGCAAGAACCTGTCAGATGGGGTGAAACTGGGCTTCGACACCGGTTTCGACTCCGGCAGCACCCTGGACTACGTCTACCGCAACAAACCCACCGGCAAGGGCGGGCTGGGGCGGATGATCGACACCAACTACCTCAACTCCATCGGCTGGCGCGGCATCCGTCAGCGCAAGCTGAACGTCGAAGAACTGCTGCGCCTGGCCATGGCCAAGTTGCGGGATGAACAGCGTGAAGTACGTATCGTCGACATCGCCGCCGGCCACGGGCGTTACATTCTGGAGGCCTTGCAGGGCGTGACGCCCCTGCCGGAATCGATCCTGTTGCGCGACTACAGCGACATCAACGTGCGCGACGGTGGCGCGCTGATCCGCGAGAAAGGCCTGGGGGATATCGCGCAGTTCGTCAAAGGCGATGCGTTTGATCGCGCGGACCTGGCGGCGCTGGAACCCAAGCCGACGTTGGCGGTGGTGTCTGGGCTGTATGAATTGTTTGCCGATAACAGCATGGTCGGCGGTTCGCTGGTCGGCCTCGCCGAAGCGGTCGAACCCGGTGGCTACTTGGTGTACACCGGCCAGCCATGGCACCCGCAACTGGAGCTGATTGCCCGCGCATTGACCAGCCATCGCCAAGGCCAGGCCTGGGTGATGCGCCGTCGCAGCCAGGCGGAAATGGACCAACTGGTGGAAGCCGCCGGTTTCCGCAAAATCACCCAGCGTGTGGATGAGTGGGGCATCTTTACCGTGTCCCTGGCACAGAAGATCTGAGCATGCGCGAACCCGGTTTGTTGAAACCAGCCGTCCTGTGGCTGCTGCTATTAGCGCCGTTGTTCTTCAGCACCTACGGCTTTGCCACCTGGGTCACCAGCCAGCGCAGCGACGTGGGCACGCTGGTGTTCGGCTGGGAAACCCATATGCCGTTCTGGGCCTGGACCATCGTGCCTTACTGGTCCATCGACCTGCTCTACGGTTTCTCCCTGCTGCTGCCCAGCACCCGTCATGAACTCAAGCAACACGCACTGCGCCTGCTGAGTGCCCAGGTGATCGCGGTGAGCTGCTTCCTGATCTGGCCACTGCGTTTCACCTTCGAGCGGCCCGAGCTGGATGGCGTGTTTGGCTGGTTGTTTGCGGTGTTGGCGGGCTTCGACAAGCCATTCAACCAGGCACCGTCGCTGCACATCGCGCTGCTGGTGATCCTGTGGGTCATGTTCCAACGTCATACCCAAGGTTTCTGGCGCTGGCTGGTGCATGGCTGGTTCGCGTTGATCGGAATTTCGGTGCTGACCACTTATCAACATCACTTTATCGACTTACCCACAGGCGCCCTCGCGGGTTGGATTTGCGTGTGGTTGTGGCCGCTCGAACATCCGAGCCCGCTGCTGAATACGCGGCTTACCCAAGACCGCAAGCGCTGGCAGCTGGGCGTGCGCTACGGCCTGGGCGCCCTGGCGCTGATCATCGTGGCGTTAAGCCTGGGCGGTTGGTGGCTGTGGCTGCTGTGGCCAGCGGTTTCCCTTGGGCTGATCAAGGCGAATTACTTCGTGCTGGGCGCGGCGGGTTTCCAGAAGCGCGCTGATGGTCAGCTCACACCCGCCGCGCGCTGGTTATATGCGCCCTATCTAGTGGCCGCCTGGATCAATTCCCGGCTGTGGACACGCAACCATCCACAGCCCAACGTGATTGTGGATAACGTTTGGCTGGGGCGGATTCCTACCTCAAAGGAGCAGAGTTCATTCAGCGCCATTGTGGATTTATGCGCCGAACTGCCGATTAATCCACAGGGCCGCGCGTATCAATGCATCCCGGTGCTCGATCTGATAGCGCCGACACCCACCGAATGCCGGCAAGCTGCTGAAGCCATCGAACGCCTCCGCGCACGCGGCCCGCTGTTGGTGTGCTGCGCCCTCGGCTACTCACGCAGCGCTACCGCCGTCGCCGCCTGGCTGTTGCACAGCGGGCGCGCCACGACGGTGGACGAAGCGCTGACTATTATTCGTGCAGCACGGAACGATGTGGTCCTGCACCCCGCTCACCGTGAAGCATTGGAGGGTTTGCCCCATGCCCGCTGATATGGAACTCCAGGTGGTGGCCAGCCTGCTGCGCCGTGGCCGTTCGCTGGATCAGTTATCCACAGCACTGACCGTGGCCGGTGTGCTATTCGGCCTGGCCCAATTGCTGATGGCGAGTATTTCGATCATCTGCCTGCTGCTCAGCCTGTGGATGATTATCCTCGGCATGCTGCAAAAGTACTGGGCGCTGCGCGTGGCCTTCGACGCCGACCTGTTCGCCCTGCTGGCCCGCGATACTGAGCGCACCACCGACCTCGACCAAGCCCTGCAGACCCTCGGCCTGCAATCGCCCAATCGGGCCGGCCGACCTTGGGCCGAGCGCCGTCGCGGCGCCCTCAAATTGTTGCGCAAACAAGCCTGGCTGCTGGGCGCGCAAGCGCTGCTGACCCTGGGCGTGATCCTCGCCAGCCCTTGGCTGCCTTTCGCCGGATAAGGAATCCCCATGTTCGAACCTGTGGTCGCCACGCTGATTACCTCCATGGCCCGCACCGTCACCGGCGCCCGCAGCCTGTGGCTGGGTTGCGCGCCCGTGCCGGTGCAACGCATCTACTTCGCCAACCACAGCAGCCACGGCGACTTTGTGCTGCTGTGGGCCTCGTTACCGCAAAACCTGCGCAAATTCACGCGCCCGGTGGCCGGCAGTGATTACTGGAATAAAAGCGCGCTGCGTCGTTACATCATCAACCGCGTGTTTAATGGTGTGCTGATCGACCGCGAACGCAAGGACCCTGTGGATAACCCTCTACAGCCTATGCTCGCTGCCCTGGAGGGTGGCGATTCGCTGATCATCTTCCCTGAAGGCACGAGCAATCCGGAGGACGGCTTACTGCCGTTCAAAAGCGGCCTGTACCACCTGGCAAAAAGTTACCCACAGGCCGAATTGATCCCCGTGTGGATCGCCAACCTCAACCGGGTCATGCCCAAGGGGCGCGTTTTGCCGCTGCCGTTGTTATGCACAACCAGCTTCGGTGCACCGCTGCAACTGGAAGACGGTGAAGACAAGGCGCTATTTCTAGCCCGCACACGCGACGCCCTGCTCGCCCTCGCCCCGGAGCATGTCTGACATGGATAGCCAAACCCTGATGCTGTTCGGCGGAATCGGCGCGATCCTGGTACTCGCCTCGCTGATCGGCCTGATCCTCAAACTGCGTACCCGTGGCACGCCGAACGCGGTGATCGACAACCTCAACGCCCGCATCAATGCCTGGTGGGTGATGGTGGTGGTGATCGGTATCGCCTTCTGGCTCGGCACCGGTGCGGTGATCCTGTTGTTCTACGCGGTGTCCTTCTACGCCCTGCGCGAGTTCCTCACCCTCACCCCGACCCGACGCAGCGACTACCCGGCGCTGGTGGCCGCGTTCTACCTGGCCCTGCCGCTGCAATACCTGCTGATTTATTCGGACTGGTACGGGCTGTTCTCGATCTTCATCCCTGTGTACGTGTTTTTGCTGCTGCCGATCCTCGCCTCATTGGGCGGCGACACCACACACTTCCTCGAACGTGCCTCGAAAGTGCAATGGGGCTTGATGATCGCGGTGTTCTGCGTGTCTTTCGTCCCGGCCCTGCTGACGTTGGACATCCCCGGCTACGAAGGCCGCAACCTGCTGCTGATCGCCTATCTAGTGATCGTCGTGCAACTCTCGGACGTGTTGCAGTACGTGTGCGGCAAGCTGTTCGGCAAACACAAGATCGCGCCCAACCTGTCACCGTCCAAAACCGTGGAAGGTTTTGTCGGCGGGATTCTGCTGTCCTCCCTGATCGGCGCCGCGCTGTGGTGGACCACGCCGTTCAACCCATGGCAGTCGTTCCTGATCGCCTTGCTGATCAACCTGCTCGGTTTTGCCGGTGGGATCGTCATGTCAGCCATCAAGCGGGATCGGGGCGTTAAGGATTGGGGGCATATGATCGAAGGCCACGGCGGCATGCTGGATAGGCTGGATTCGGTGTGCTTCGCCGCGCCGATTTTCTTCCACCTCGTACGCTACTGGTGGACCTGACCACCAGCATTCTCAGCTCAATGGAGCGCTAAATGTGGGAGGGGCTTGCTCCCGATGGCGGTGTGTCACTCGCTGAAGATGTTGACTGATCCACCGTCATCGGGAGCTCGCCCACTCCCACAAAAGCCGCCGGACACCTGAAGGACATGGCCAACCTCATGGTCAACCGCTCGCTGGCATGCATGGGCGCTCACTAACCCTATAAACATCCCGCCATACGGCGTATCGGCGTCATCTTTTGTATCAAAGACGCTGTAAGATACGCCGCACTTAGCCAGGGATGCTCACCATGTTCGATTCGCTCAAAGCCATCAGCCGTCGTGTTGTCGGCGTGTTTCTGACCGTGGTGGGGGCCGTTTTCGGCCAATGGCATCCTCCGCTGTGGCTGCGTGCTATCGGCCGTGGCGTGGAAAAACTTGGGAGTAAAGCCCGTGCTTACCCGCGTCAAACGGGTGCCGGATTGCTCGGGCTAGCACTGCTCGTGGCCGCTGGCTTCTACGGCTGGCACTGGTATTCCAATCTGCCGCAGCCGCATACCGCGAGCTACTCGCTGCACAAGCCCAACCTGACTGACTACACCCAGCCAACGCCAGTTGTGGATAACTTGCAAGTGCGCTTCGCCGAGTCCGTGGCGCCCCTTGCGGCCATCGGCAAACCCGTCACCGAGGGCATTACCCTAAAGCCCGAGGTCGCAGGCACCTGGCGCTGGGCGGATGACCGTAGCCTGTTGTTCGTGCCGGAGAAAGACTGGCCTATCGACGCCCATTACACCCTTGATCTGGCCAAGAGAAACCTGTTGGCAGATGGCGTATTGCTGGATCAGTACAGCACCCAGTTCTCCACCCAACCGTTCCGCGCCACCCTGGCCGCCAACGAGTTGTACCAGGATCCATCCAACCCGACGCTGAAGCAGCTGGTGGCGACCTTCCATTTTTCCCACCCCGTGGATGAAGACAGCCTGCGCAAGCACGTAACGGTGACCCTCGACAAAGGCCTGACCTACCGCGACGCCCAATTGCCAAATCGCCCGGAAATCACCTTCGACGAGAAAAAACTCAACGCCTACGTACGCTCCGCAGCCTTGGCCACCCCGCTGGAAAGCACCCCGGTCAGCGCCAAACTCGACGAAGGCATCAAGGCCCGCGATGGCGGCAACGCCAGCGCCGCATCGTTGGTGGCCAAAGTCACCGTACCCGGTCGCTATCGCCTGACATTTACGGGCGCCGAAATCAGCTTTGTGGATAACGAACGCGCAGAGCCAGAGCCAGTGCTGATGTTCAGCAGTTCCAGCGCTGTAGCCGATGACACCATCGCCGGTAAGGTCCAAGCCTGGCTGTTGCCGGAAAAAGCCCAGGACGACACCCGCCCCTATAACACCAATGAAATCGACGACGCCCTGCTCGCCCGCAGCACCAAGGTCAACCTGACCCACGTGCCCAGCGTCGAACCGCTGAACACCCTGCACGCCTTCAAGTTCAAGGCCCCTGCCGGACGTGCGCTGTATGTACGCGTGCCCGCTAACCTGGAGGCCATCGGCGGCTATCTGGCGAAGGATCCTACGGCGTCGCTGGTCAGCATGCCGGCGTATCCGCGCACCTTGCAGTTCCTGTCTGACGGCGCCCTGCTCAGCCTCACTGGCGAGAAACGCCTGGGCTTCATGGCCAGGGGAGTGCCCGGCGCCCACGTGGAAATCGCCCGCCTGTTGCCCAACCAGTTGCAACACTTGGTGGACCAGAGCAGCGGCAGTTTTGCGCGGCCGAACTTTGGCAATGAGTACTTCGATCGTATGGTCGAGCGTCAGTCTCTGGACATTCCTATGTCATCCAATGACCCGGCCAAAACCGTCTACGACAACGTAGATTTGAGCCACTACCTCACCGCCAACGGCGGCCGTCGCGGCATTTTCGTGCTCAAGCTGAGCCCACAGGATGAACCGGCCGAGCGTACGTTCGAATATGAACGCAGCAGTACCAGCGACCTGCGGTTTATCGTAGTGACCGACCTCGGCATCATCGCCAAACGCTCCAGCGACGGCAGTCATGACGTGTATGTGCAGTCCATCGGTAATGGTTCGCCGGTGGCCGACGCGCAAGTCGACATCATCGGTCGCAATGGCTTGCCGGTGAGCAGCGGTCACACGGACGGCGAAGGCCATGTGCATTTCGCCAAGCTGGATGAACTGCGCCGTGAGAAAACGCCGCTTATGTATGTGGTCAGTCGCGGCAATGACCAATCGTTCCTGCCAATCGCCCGTCAGTCCCAGCAGCTGGATTTGTCGCGCTTTGATGTAGGCGGTTTGGAAGAAGACGGTGCGATTGATCGCCTCAGCGCCTACCTGTTTACCGACCGCGGCCTGTACCGACCCGGCGAAACCGCCCACCTGGGCATGATCGTGCGCAGCGGCAACTGGAAAGGCGCCTTGCAAGGTCTGCCGGTGGAGCTGCAAATCACCGACCCGCGCGGTCTGGAAGTGATTCGCCAGCCACTGAAGCTCTCCGCCAGCGGGTTTGAAACCTTTGATTTCCCCAGCAGCGAAGTGGCCCCAGCCGGGGAATACACCGCGACCTTGCAGTTGATTGGCCAGAAGCAAACGCGCACAGACCTGGGCAGTGTCAGCTTCAAAGTCCGCGATTTCGAGCCGGACCGCATGAAGGTCAGTTTGAGCCTGCACGACACGCCGGTGCAGGGCTGGATTCCCCCGGACCAAGTGGTGGCTAAAGTCACCGCCATGCACCTGTTCGGCGCCCCGGCCTCGGGCCGTCGCGTTACTGCAAAAATGTCACTGAGCCCGACGCTCGCGGCATTCGACCGTTACCCCGATTACCGCTTCCGCCTCAATGATTCCCTGGAAGACGCCAGCACCGAAGACCTGGCCGAAACCACCGTCGACGATAACGGCCAGGCCGTGCTCGACCTCAACCTGCAACGTTTCGCCAACAGCACCTATCGTTTGCAAGTGATGACCCAGGTGTTCGAGGCTGAAGGTGGCCGCAACGTGGCGGCGCAAAGTGCGTTGCTGGTGTCGTCCGCGCCGTACCTGGTGGGTGTGAAAAGTCAGGATTCGCTGTCATACGTCGCTAAGGACGCTCCGCGCCAGGTGCAATGGCTGGCCGTCGCGCCAGACCTCACACCGCTTGCGGTGGATGGCTTGACCAGCGAAGTGGTCGAGCACCGTTATGTGTCGGTGCTGGTGAAGCAATCCAACGGTACCTACAAGTACGAGTCACGTATCAAGAACATCAGCCAACCGGCCTCACCGCTGGTGATGACCAAAGACGGCGCCAAGCAGACCCTGAACACCGGCACGCCAGGGGATTTCACCCTGCAACTCAAGGACGCCAACGGCAACCTGCTCAACCAGATCGACTACAGCGTGGCCGGGCGCGGCAACACCTCGCGCTCCCTGGAGCGTAACGCCGAGCTGCAACTGCGCCTGGATAAACGCAGCTACGCCACCGGTGATGAGATCGCCATCAGCATTCGCGCGCCGTACACCGGCGCGGGCTTGATCACCATCGAGCGCGACAAGGTTTACACCCAGCAGTGGTTCAAGGCAGACAGCACCAACAGCGTGCAACATATCCGCGTGCCTGCGGGCCTTGAGGGCAATGCCTACGTCAACGTGCAGTTCGTGCGGGACATCGGTTCGTCCGAGGTTTATATGAGCCCGCTTTCCTACGGTGTGGTGCCCTTCAGCATCAACCTGGACGCGCGGCGCATGGCACTGAAGGTCGACGGCCCGGCGAAGATCGAGCCGGGGCAAATCCTCGACATTAAGGTCAACACCGACCGCCCGGGCCGCGCCGTGATCTACGCGGTGGACGAAGGCATCCTGCAAGTAGCGCGCTATCAAACGCCTGATCCGCTGGGTTTCTTCTTCCAGAAGCGTGCGCTGGAAGTCGGCACCAGTCAGATTCTTGACCTGATCCTGCCGGAGTTCAGCCGCCTGCTCAGTGGGGCGGCGCCTGGAGGCGATACGGAAGGCGCCCTGGCCAATCACCTCAACCCGTTCAAACGCAAACATCAGCCGCCAGTGGCGTGGTGGTCCGGGCTGGTGGATTTGCCGGTCGGTGAAACCGTGCTGCATTACCAGGTACCCGACAGCTTCAACGGCAAGTTGCACCTGTTTGCCGTCGCGGTGGATACCGACAGCGTGGGCGTCAGCGAGACCACTACCGACGTGCGCGGGCCGATCGTGATCACGCCCAATGTGCCGGCCTTCGTGGCGCCGGGGGATGTGTTCAACGTCAGCGCCGGGGTGTTCAGCAACCTCGACGCGGCAGCGGATGTGAAATTTGAAGTGCAGACCAGCGCCGGCCTCGTGGTGCAGGGCGACAAGGGCAGCACCTTGTCACTGCAACCGCGCAAAGAAGGCACTGCCGAATTCAAGATCAAGGTCGGCGACACCCTCGGTTCGGCAGACCTGCGCTTTGTCGCGGTGCTGCCGGATGGCAAGCGGATCCAGGTGGCGGAAACCACGTCAATCCGCCCCTTGAGCGAACACCGCGTCGCTCTGAGCCTGGGCCGTTTCGACAGCGCCAGCAAAGAACTCAAGCCCACACGTGAACTGTTCAGCCAGCTGCGTGATGTGCAGTTGGGCGTGGCCGCCTCGCCGCTGGTATGGGCCAACGGCCTCAAGCATTACCTGGATGACTACGGCTATGCATGCACCGAGCAATTGGTGTCCAAGGCAATGCCGGCATTGATCTGGGGCGGCACCACACCCGAGGCTGAACAAGCCTTCAGCAGCGCGGTCCGCATGTTGCGCCAGCGTCAAAACCAGGCCGGTGGCTTTGGATTGTGGGCAGCCAACCCTGACGTGGCGCCGTACGCCAGCCTGTACGCCACTGATTTCCTGATCGAAGCCAAGGAGCGCGGGCTGCCGGTGCCGGAAGACCTGCTGGTGCGTTCCAACGCGTATCTGACAGACCTCGCCAACGGCCCGAGCGAAGGCCTGTCGGAATTGCGCAACCGTGCCTACGCCAGTTACCTGCTGAGCCGTCAGGGGATTCTGGTGAGCGGCGCCTTGAGCGATATACGCGAACGCTACGAGAGTTACTTCAAGGACAGCTGGCAGAACGACCTGGGCGCCGCCTACCTGGCTGCCAGCTACAAACTGCTCAAGCAGGATCGGCAGGCCGATACGCTGTTCCGCAAAATCCCGTGGCGTTCGCTTGTGGATAAGTGGGACAGCGACGGCCTGTACTACGACCCGCTGGTGCACGATGCCGAACACTTGCACCTGCTGGCGCGCCATTTCCCTGAACTGATGGATGACGTGCCCACCGCGCTACTGGATAAGCTCGGCAAACGCCTCAACGAGCAGCGCTACAACTCGCTGTCGGCGGCATTGTTGCTGCGCGCCCTGGACAACTATGGCCAGCGCGCGCAAAGCGACATGACCCTCAAGGCCACCGCCTGGCTGGGCGATAAACAGCAACAATTGCTGGAAATGGCCGGCCAGCCACCGCGCGCCGCCGTACCGCGCGCCACGCAGAAGCTGGTCATGGAAAAATCCGATGGCCCGGCAGCGTTCTACATGCTCAGCGAAGCCGGTTTTGATAAAGGCGCCAAGCTCAAAGCCATCAACAACGGCCTGGAAATCATCCACGAATACCTCGACCTCAAAGGCGAGCCGGTGAGTAAGGTAGCCGTGGGTGATGAGTTCCTGGTGCGCTTGCGCCTACGGGCTACCGACCGTGACCAAGTGCAGCAAGTGGCCGTGGTCGACTTGCTGCCCGGCGGTGTCGAGCCTGTGTATAACTTGCCTCCAGAGCCGGAAGCCGCGAGCAGCGAGGAAAGCGAAGGCGAACAATCCGAGTACGTAGAAGCCAGCGAAGAAGAAGCTGACACCTGGCAGGCCCCCATCGGCGAAACCGAGCTGAGCAACTGGCAGCCAGACTACGTGGATGTGCGGGATGATCGGGTGGTGTTGTACGGCACTGCGCTACGTGATGTAGGCACTTTCGTCTACCGCGTACGCGCCACCAACGCAGGGACGTTCAATACGCCACCGGCCTACGCCGAAGGCATGTACGAAACCACCCTGCAGGGACGCGGCAAAGTAGGCCAGCTTGAAATTACCAAGCCTTAAACGCCTGACGCCGCTGCTGGCAGCTGCGGCGTTACTGGCCGGCGTGCGGCTTTGGCCCCATGCGCCGCTGGAACAGGCCATTACCTCCTCCAGGGTCGTATTGGCCGATGACGGCTCGCTGTTGCGTATGACGCTGGCCCAGGACGGTCAATATCGCCTATGGCTACCACTGGAGCGCATTTCACCTTCATTGATTGAGGCACTGCTGCTCAAGGAAGACCGCAATTTCTACTGGCACCCGGGGATCAATCCCCCGGCGTTGTTGCGGGCGGCCATGGCCACCTACAGCGGAGGCCAGCGCCAAGGCGGCTCGACGTTGAGCATGCAACTGGCGCGGCGCCTGTGGGATCTCAACACCCGCCAAGTGCCCGGCAAATTGCAGCAGATGGCGTTGGCGCTGTGGCTGGAAGCGCGCTACAGCAAGCACGACATCCTTGAGGCGTACCTGAACCTGGCGCCCATGGGCGGCAATATCGAAGGCGCCGAAGCGGCCAGTCGCATCTACTTTGGCAAGGCGGCGGCGCAGTTGTCGCTGTCCGAAGCGTTGGCATTGGCGGTAATCCCCCAACAGCCCGGCCGTCGAGCACGCTTTGGGCCTTCGCTGCAAAACGCCCGGCTGCGCTTGATGGCTGACTGGCGCGAGACTTATCCACAAGACCCGCGTAATGACAGTTTGCTGGACTTGCCCTTGGAAGCGCGCAACCGCCAGCAGATTCCTTTTTTGGCGCCACACTTGAGCGAGCAATTGCTGGCAGCTCAAGCTGGTAATGAGTTGAACAGCACGCTCAATCTGCCTTTGCAACAATTGCTGGAACGTCTGATCACCGGGTTTATCGCCGAACGGCGCAGCACCGGGGTTGAGAACGCCACCGCGATCCTGATCGACAGCCGCGATCAGAGCGTCAAGGCGCTGGTGGGCTCAGCGGACTACTTATCCACAGACATCCATGGACAGGTCAATGGTGTGCTGTCACGGCGCTCGCCGGGGTCTACGCTCAAACCGTTTCTCTATGGGCTGGCGCTGGACCAAGGGGTGATCCACCCCATGAGCATCCTCAAGGACTTACCGAGTAACTTCGGCTACTTCCAACCGGAAAACTTCGACGGCAGTTTTGTCGGCCCACTGACGGCCCGGGATGCGTTGATCCGTAGTCGTAATATCCCCGCCGTGTGGCTGGCCAGCCAGGTCAAGTCGCCTTCTCTATACGGCTTGCTGCAACGCGCCGGCATCAAAGGCCTACGCGACGAAAGCCATTACGGCCTGGCCCTGGCACTGGGTGGCGGCGAGATGACCCCGGAGGAGCTGGCGCGGCTGTATGTGATGTTGGCGGGAGACGGGCATTTACGGCCGTTGCGCTACTTGCAGCAACAGCCGCAAACCACCGGCGCACAGCTGCTCAGCCCGCAGGCCGCGTTTATGGTGCGCGACATGCTGCGCCGCAACCCGCGCCCAGATGGCCTGCCCGGCCGCCATTGGCGAACCGCCTGGAAAACCGGTACGTCATGGGGTTTTCACGATGCGTGGAGCGCCGGACTGGTCGGCCCGTATGTGTTGGTGGTGTGGGTGGGTAACTTCGATGGTCGGCCAAATCCAGCGTTTATTGGTGCCAAGACCGCCGCGCCGCTATTCTTCCGCATTGCTGACGCTTTGCCCCTGGCATTACCCAACGTCGCGATCAAAGCCGACAAGCCGCCTGCGGGGCTGGTGCGCATTGATGTCTGCGCTGCCTCCGGTGAGCTGCCCAACCGCTGGTGCCCGCAAACCCGCAAGACCTGGTACATCCCCGGCGTCTCGCCGATCCGTGTTTCCAACCTGCACCGCCCGGTGCTGATCGACACCCGCACCGGCAAAGCCGCGTGCCCGCCGTTCGATCCGCAATACACACGAGAGGACATATTCGAGTTCTGGCCCAGCGACGTTCAACGCCTGTACCGAGCAGCCGGCCTGCCCCGCCGAACCCCGCCCAACGTGATAAAAAACTGCCAACCCAACCGCATCACCGACCAGAGCGAAGCGCCGCAGATTCGCTCGCCACTGACTCAGGTGAGCTACCAACTGCGCCTGTCTCAACCCCAGGAAAGCATCCCGCTGAACGCGAATGCGGCCAGCGATGCGGCGACGCTGTACTGGTTCGCGGATCAAACCTTGATCGGCCAAGGCCCGCCGCAAGCCACGCTGAACTGGAGGCCAGGCAAGTCAGGGGAATATCGGTTGCGGGTGAGTGATGATCAAGGGCGCAGCACGAGCCGGGGGTTGCGGGTGGAGTTTGTGCCTTAGGGGCATTTATCACCCTCAGCAAGCTCAACATAATTCGATTCCCCGCCTCCGGTCGCACCCGATAACCAACCCCATACAAAGCTCAGGCTGGTACGCCCAGACGTATCCACACTCACTATGCCTCGCGACCAACCGGACAGCAGCTCACCGTCCAGCGTCAGGCACTGAAAAAGCAGCTCAATGGTATCGGCGCCGGTCACGCGACCGACTTGCGTCCCCGTGCGGATTCGGCCGCCTTGGTAGGTGCTGGATAGGGCATCACCGTCGACACGGTAATGAAACACCGTGCCGGTACCGGAAAGCCCATGGGTGTTATTCGCGACCACAAATCGGCGATTGTGCAAACGCTCGCCGAGGTGGGGAAAGGAAGATGGCATCAACGTGGCGTCCTTGCGTTGAAACCTGGAGACCCGATGGGCCTCCAGGTGAGCGAGGTATTACTCGACTGTCACCGACTTGGCCAAATTACGCGGCTGGTCTACGTCAGTGCCCTTGAGCACGGCCACGTAGTACGACAGCAGCTGCAGCGGGATGGTGTAGAGGATCGGCGACAAGGTGTCGTTGATGTGCGGCATGTTGATGACGTGGGTGCCTTCGCCATTGATCATGCTCGCCTTCTCGTCGGCGAATACCACCAGTTGGCCGCCACGGGCGCGTACTTCCTGCAGGTTGGATTTGAGCTTTTCCAGCAGTTCGTTGTTCGGCGCCACAGTGACCACCGGCATGTCGTCATCCACCAGTGCCAACGGGCCGTGTTTCAGCTCGCCGGCCGGGTAGGCTTCGGCGTGGATGTACGAGATTTCCTTGAGCTTGAGGGCACCTTCCATCGCCACCGGGTACTGCGCGCCACGGCCAAGGAACAGGGTGTGGTTCTTGTCGGCGAACAGCTCGGCGACTTTTTCCACGACGCTGTCCATGGCCAGTGCTTCGCCCAGGCGAGTCGGCAGGCGGCGCAATTCTTCCACCAAGGTAGCTTCAACACCTTCGGCCAGGGTGCCTCGCACTTGGCCCAGGGACAGGGTCAGTAGCAACAAACCAACCAGTTGGGTGGTGAAGGCTTTGGTGGAAGCTACGCCGATTTCGCGACCCGCCTGGGTCAGGAGGGTCAGGTCGGACTCACGTACCAAGGAGCTGATACTGACGTTGCAGATCGCCAGGCTGGCGAGGAAGCCCAACTCTTTGGCGTTGCGCAGCGCGGCCAGGGTGTCGGCGGTTTCGCCGGACTGGGAGATAGTCACGAACAGGGTATCGGGCTGCACCACCACCTTGCGGTAGCGGAACTCACTGGCGACTTCGACCTGGCACGGGATGCCAGCCAGGTCTTCCAGCCAATAACGGGCAACCATGCCGGCGTGGTAGCTGGTGCCACAAGCGACGATCTGCACATTGCGCACTTTGGCGAACAGCTCGGCGGCCTGGGGGCCGAACGCGTTGACCAGCACTTGGCTCTGACTCAGTCGACCTTCCAACGTGCGCTGGACCACGGCAGGTTGCTCGTGGATCTCTTTGAGCATGAAATGGCGGTATTCGCCTTTATCGGCCGCTTCGGCGCCGTCGCGGTATTGCACGGCTTCGCGTTCGACGGAATTACCGTTAACGTCCCAGATCGCCACGCTTTCACGACGTATGTCGGCGATATCGCCTTCTTCCAAGTACATGAATCGGTCGGTGACCTGACGCAGGGCCAGTTGGTCGGAAGCGAGAAAGTTCTCGCCCAGGCCCAGGCCGATCACCAGCGGGCTGCCGCTGCGGGCGGCTACCACACGGTCCGGTTGGCTGGCACTGACGACGGCCAGGCCATAGGCGCCGTGCAGTTCCTTGACCGTGGCCTTGAGGGCGGTGGTCAGGTCGCTGTGGTCCTTGAGCTTGTGATTGAGCAGGTGGGCGATGACTTCAGTGTCGGTGTCTGAGGTGAACACGTACCCCAGGCTCTTGAGCTGTTCGCGCAGCACTTCGTGGTTTTCGATGATGCCGTTGTGCACCACGGCCAGGTCACCGGAAAAGTGCGGGTGGGCGTTACGTTCGCACGGTGCGCCGTGAGTGGCCCAGCGAGTGTGGGCAATCCCCAAACGACCTACCAGCGGTTCGCCGGCCAGGGCCTGCTCCAACTCACTGACCTTGCCCGGGCGACGCATGCGCTCAAGCTTGCCGGCGTTGGTGAAGACGGCCACGCCGGCGCTGTCGTAGCCACGGTATTCAAGGCGCTTGAGGCCTTCGATCAGAATGGCGGTAACGTTACGTTCGGCGACTGCGCCAACAATTCCACACATGGTGCTTCTCCTAGATGATTGCCGCGCATATCAGCGTAATGCCGCGGGCTTGGATCTGGTCGCGGGCCTCAAGCGGCAGGCGATCATCGGTAATAAGGGTATGGACGCTGCTCCAGGGCAGTTCCAGGTTGGGAATCTTGCGGCCGATCTTGTCGGATTCGACCATCACCACCACTTCACGGGCGACCTCGGCCATCACACGGCTCAGACCCAGTAATTCGTTGAAGGTGGTAGTGCCACGCTGCAGATCGATGCCGTCGGCGCCGATGAACAGTTGATCAAAGTCGTAGGAACGCAACACCTGCTCGGCGACCTGGCCTTGGAACGAGTCCGAATGCGGGTCCCAGGTGCCGCCGGTCATCAACAGCACCGGCTCGTGTTCCAATTCGCTCAAGGCGCTGGCTACGTGCAGGGAGTTGGTCATGACCACGAGTCCGGGCTGGTGGCCCAGTTCCGGGATCATGGCGGCGGTGGTGCTGCCGCTGTCGATGATGATGCGGGCGTGTTCCCGCAAACGCATCACGGCAGCACGGGCGATCGCACGCTTATAGGCCGAGATCGGTTGGGCAGGATCGCCTACCAGTTCCTGAGGCATGGTGATCGCACCACCGTAGCGGCGCAGCAACAGGCCGTTACTTTCTAGGGCGGCCAAGTCCTTGCGGATAGTGACTTCCGAGGTTTCGAAACGCTTGGCCAATTCGTCCACGCTGACTTCGCCCTGTTCGTTGAGCAAGGTCAGGATGTTGTGGCGTCGTTGGGGTGTATTTCGTTTCGACATGGTATTGATAAGTTTCGTTTCGAAAGATAACGAAGGCAATCAAAACCTATTAGGACTATATCGTCAAGCGTCTGGAACAGATTCTTCAAACAACGCAGGCCAAATGTGGAAGGGGGCTTGCCCCCGATTGCAGTCGATCAGTCGACTAGAACATTGACTGAAAATCCGCCATCGGGGACAAGCCCCCTCCCACATTTGGATAGCACTGCTGATGAGGCTGTGGATAACTCAGGTCTTTTTGATTTTGACCGGGCGTTTCCAGCCGTCGATATTGCGTTGGCGGGCCCGAGCTACGGCCAGTTGGGATTTATCCACATCCTGGTTGATGGTTGAGCCTGCGGCAGTATTCGAACCATCACCGATCGTCACTGGCGCAATCAGCGAGTTATTCGAGCCAATGAATACGTCCTCGCCAATAGTGGTCTGGTACTTGTTGGCGCCGTCGTAGTTGCAGGTGATTGCGCCAGCGCCGATGTTGCTGCGAGCACCGATCACCGCATCGCCGAGGTAGGCAAGGTGGCCGGCCTTTGCGTCGTCGCCCATTCGTGCATTTTTCAGTTCGACGAAGTTGCCGACATGCGCCCTGGCCCCCATCACAGTGCCCGGACGCAACCGAGCAAACGGGCCAGCATCGCTGCCCTCGCCCATCACCGCGCCGTCGATATGGCTGTTGGCCTTGATCACCACGCCCTTGCGCAGGGTGCTGTCCTTGATCACGCAGTTCGGGCCGATGACTACGTCGTCTTCGATGATTACGCGACCTTCGAGGATCACGTTGATGTCGATCAGCACGTCGCGCCCCACGGTGACCTCACCGCGTACGTCAAAACGCGCAGGGTCGCGCAGGGTCACGCCCTCAGCCATCAGGCGGCGACCTTCTCGCAGTTGGTAGTGACGCTCCAGTTCGGCCAACTGTTTGCGGTCGTTGGCGCCCTGCACTTCCATAGGGTCGTGGGGCTGCTCGGTAGCTACCAGCAGGCCATCGCTCACGGCCATCTCAATCACGTCGGTGAGGTAGTACTCACCCTGAGCGTTGTTGTTGGACAGACGGCTCATCCAGTCGGCGAGCTTGTTGCCAGGGACGGCGAGAATACCGGTATTGCCTTCAGTGATGGCACGTTGGGCCTCGCTGGCGTCCTTGTGCTCAACGATGGCCGCGACCATGCCATCGGCATTGCGCACAATGCGTCCGTAGCCGGTGGGGTCTTCCAGTTCCACGGTGAGCAGGCCCATCTGACCAGGCACTACGTGCTTAAGCAGGCGTTGCAGGGTTTCCACTTCGATCAGCGGCACGTCGCCGTAGAGGATCAGCACGGTGTCAGCGGTAATGAACGGCACAGCTTGCGCGGTGGCGTGGCCGGTCCCCAGTTGTTTGTCCTGCAATACGAAATTCAGGTCATCCGCAGCCAAGCGCTCACGCACTGCATCGGCACCGTGGCCGATCACTACGTGGATGCGTTGCGGGTCCAACTGCCGGGCGCTGTGGATAACATGGCCAAGCATGGAGTTGCCGGCCACCGGGTGCAGCACCTTGGGCAGGGCAGAGCGCATGCGGGTACCCTGGCCTGCAGCGAGAATGACGATTTCAAGAGACATGAATGGCTACCAATCCTGGACGGTCCGGCTTCAGACCAAAGATGTGTTTTGCTAAAAAAGAAAAAGGGTAGCCGAGGCTACCCTTTTTAATCAATCGC
>PJQF01000057.1_pt1 | contig 76148 bp, 77 predicted proteins | sample 1503741 | NCBI WGS metagenome assembly PJQF01 (sample SAMN07775949, study PRJNA414020) | Biofilm metagenome, whole genome shotgun sequencing project. | isolation source: biomolecule (vanillin) treated reverse osmosis membrane biofilm | place: India: Nagpur | collected 2017-03-21
TTGTAGAGTTCTCCTCATGCTTAATATGTCGCGTACTGCGGGGTATATAAGGTGCCGCTTGGGGTGATTCAACCGAGCGACTATTTCAAACTGTGTCCTACAGCATGAATGTAGAGGCTTGAAAGGAATTTCCCACCTGAAAAGCACGCCGGGATAACCATAATCCTGCCCCGGCACCCTGTAATTAAAGGGGCCTGACCGGTCCGTGGTGTGTGGCGACAGCAGAGGAGGGGGGCAGGGCAGAGAAGTGTTGCCAGATACTCGCTGTACGACCTGGCAGGGGTCGTACAGCGATAGTTGCATTACTGGCGATACGACTTCAGGAAGTTGCCGATGCGACCAATGGCCATGTCCAGGTCATCTACGCGCGGCAAGGTCACCACGCGGAAGTGATCCGGCCACGGCCAGTTGAAGGCCGTTCCCTGGACCACCAGCAGCTTTTCCGAGAGCAGCAGGTCGAGCACGAACTTCTCGTCGTTGAGGATCGGGCACACTTTCGGGTCGATTCGCGGGAAGGCGTACAGCGCGCCCATGGGTTTTACGCAGCTGACGCCCGGAATTGCATTGAGCAATTCCCAGGTGCGGTTGCGCTGCTCCAGCAGGCGACCCTGGGGCAATATCAGGTCGTTGATGCTCTGGTAGCCTCCGAGCGCTGTCTGGATCGCGTGCTGGCTCGGCACGTTGGCACACAGGCGCATGTTGGCCAGCATGTCGATGCCCTCAATGTAGCTCTGGGCGTTGTGTTTAGGGCCGGAGATGGCGACCCAGCCGGAGCGGAAACCCGCCACGCGGTAGGACTTGGACAGGCCGTTGAACGTCAGGCACAGCAGGTCCGGTGCCAGTGAACCCGTGCAAATGTGCACCGCGTCGTCGTAGAGGATCTTGTCGTAGATTTCATCGGAGAACACCACCAGGTTGTGCTGGCGCGCCAGTTCGAGCATGCCCAGCAACACTTCCTTGGAGTACACGGCGCCGGTGGGGTTGTTCGGGTTGATGATCACCAGGGCTTTGGTGTTCGGAGTGATCTTGGCCTTGATGTCGGCCAGGTCCGGGAACCAGTCGGCGCCTTCATCGCACAGGTAATGCACCGGGTGGCCACCCGCCAGCGTCACGGCGGCGGTCCACAGCGGGTAGTCGGGCGCCGGCACCAGCACTTCATCGCCATTGTTGAGCAAGGCCTGCATGGACATCACGATCAGCTCGGACACGCCATTGCCCAGGTAGATGTCCTCGATGCCGACGCCTTCGATCTGCTTCTGCTGGCAGTACTGCATCACCGCCTTGCGCGCGCTGAACAGGCCTTTGGAGTCGCTGTAGCCCTGGGCGGTCGGCAGGTTGCGGATCACGTCCTGGAGGATTTCGTCCGGCGCTTCGAAACCAAACGGCGCCGGGTTGCCAATGTTCAGCTTGAGGATGCGATGGCCTTCCTCTTCCAGGCGTTTGGCGTGCTTGAGCACTGGGCCGCGAATGTCGTAGCAGACGTTGGCGAGCTTGTTCGATTTGCTGACCTGCATGGCGATGTGATCCTGAAAATGAACGATCCAGACGGTGTGTGCACTACCGTACTGCGAATCCTGCGAGGCCCGCACCCATAAATACGTTTGAATGCCGATAGCGCGGGTGCCAGACTGGCGTTTTGAAGAGGCGCAATCATACGTGCCGCCTGATCCATGGAAAAGACACAGATCAGGGTTTTTCAGATGCCGAGGTGTACCGATGGAAAAGTTGCAGAAAACCGTTGATGAATGGAAGGCGATGCTCGACCCAGAGCAGTACAACGTGTGCCGTCTCAAGGGCACCGAGCGACCTTTCAGCGGTAAGTACAATGGCACCAAGACAGATGGCATTTACCACTGCATTTGCTGCAATGAGCCCCTGTTCGATTCCACCACCAAATTCGATTCCGGCTGCGGCTGGCCGAGCTTCTACGCGCCGATTGCCGACAGTGCGATGATCGAGATCCGTGATGTCAGCCACGGCATGATCCGTACCGAAGTCACCTGCGCCAAGTGCGATGCACACTTGGGGCACGTGTTCCCCGATGGTCCGCCGCCGACCGGCCTGCGCTACTGCATCAATTCGGTGTGCCTGGACCTGGTGCCACGCTAAGCCGTGAGCCGCCCCCGCCAAAGGTGCGGGGGCGATCCATGACGAGGTATTAGTCGGGTTAATTCAATTGCACGCAATTGAATTGCCTACTATCTTCCTGGCTCTTACCCCTTTTATTTCGAGGCGCCGCCATGAGTGACAACCTGCTGAGCATCCCGTGCACCACCATCAAGGGTGAGCAAAAGACCTTGGCCGATTTCGCCGGCAAAGCCGTTTTGGTGGTCAACACCGCCAGCAAATGTGGCTTTACCCCACAGTACAAAGGGCTGGAACAACTGTGGCAGCAGTACAAGGATCAAGGCCTGGTGGTGCTGGGATTTCCCTGCAACCAGTTTGGCAAGCAGGAGCCGGGCAACGAAGGCGCGATTTCCGAGTTCTGTGAGCTGAATTTCGGCGTCAGCTTCCCACTGTTCAAAAAGATCGACGTGAACGGCAGCGATGCCCACCCGTTGTTTGTGCAGCTAAAAAAACAGGCGCCCGGCCTGCTGGGCTCGAAGGGCATCAAGTGGAACTTCACCAAGTTCCTGATCGGTCGCGACGGTCAGGTGGTCAAGCGTTTTGCCCCGACCACCAAGCCTGAGGACTTGACCCAAGAGATCGAAGCCCTGCTCAAATGACCGACTTGCCCGCCGTGTCCCTGGCGCTCGACGACCAGCTGTGTTTCAAGCTCTATGCCGCGTCCCGCGCGGTGACGCGCGCCTACAAGCCGATGCTCGATCAGTTGGGCCTGACCTACCCGCAGTACGTGGCGATGCTGGTGCTGTGGGAGTGGCAGGACGCGACGCCGGCGCAACCCACGGTCAAAGCCCTGGGCGAGCGCTTGATGCTTGACTCCGGGACGCTGACGCCCTTGCTCAAGCGCCTGGAGCAGCTCGCGCTGGTGAAGCGTCAGCGCAGCACACGGGATGAGCGTGAGATGCACCTGAGCCTGAGTCCGGCGGGTGTGCAGTTGCGCGACCAGGCCCAGGCCTTGAAAGCCCGGCTGCTGTGCGACAGCGGAGTGGACCTGAACCAGGCCGACACCTTGCGCGACGGCCTGGACCAGTTGCTGGCGCAGATCAAAGGCTTGTCGTGTCAGGCACCCAGAGGTCCAGCAGGGCCTTGAGTTCTTCGCGGCGGAACGGCTTGGCCAGGTAGTCATCCATCCCCGCCGCCCGACAACGCTCGCGTTCTTCCGAGAGGGCGTTGGCGGTCAAGGCGACGATAGGCAGGTCCGGCCAGCGCCCGCTGCGGCGAATCTGCCGGCTGGCTTCGTAGCCGTCCATCACGGGCATATTGCAGTCCATCAACACCATGTCGAAGCGCTGTTCTTCAAGGAGCTTGAGGGCTTCGCCGCCGTGGGCGGCCACAATGACTTCGCATCCCAGCTTGCTGAGCATGCCTTTGGCCACCAACTGATTGACCGGGTTGTCTTCCACCAACAGGATGCGCGCCCGATGGGCGAGGGGCGCACTGTCCATTTGGATCGGGTCGAGGATCAGTTGCGCATCGCTGCGCAGGTTGCGCTGCAGAATCTGGTACAGCGCGTTGCGGCTCAGCGGGCGTGCCTGTTGCTGCAGGGGGGCAAGGGCGGCGACTTCCTCACTGGGCATGAAGTTGCCATAGGCGGTGACCAACAGAATGGGCGCGCTAATCCCCGGGCGCAGGCGGAACAGGCATTCCGGGCAATCGGTAATCAGCAGGTCGGGGGTTTGCCCGCTCAAATCATCGTCCTGGGAATAGCAGCGCGGTGCCAGCCCCCAATGGGGCAACAGCGTGCTCAGCAACTCTGTCAGGCCATTGCTGCCGCTGGTGATGACAATCACCTCACCTGCCAGGGGCGCGTACCGGGCGGCGGGCAAATGCATGGGCAGCGGCAGGTCAGCACAGAACTGGCTGCCAAAACCGACCTCCGAGCTGATACTCAGCCGGCCCTTCATGGCTTCACACAGGTTGTGGGTCAACGCCAACCCAAGTCCCGTTCCGCCAAACTGGCGTGTGATCCCCGCACCGGCCTGGGTGAAAGGCTGGAAGATCTTCACCTGCGCTTCCTGGGCAATACCGATGCCTGTGTCGCAGACCTCGATTTTTACCCGGCCATCCTGGGCGCTGAGGCGCACATCCACGCGGCCGAAGCGGGTGAACTTCAAGGCATTGGAAAGCAGGTTGCTGACGATTTGCCGCACACGCGTCGGGTCGCCTATTACCTGAGCGGGAAAGAGTGGGTCGATCAGGCAGGTTAACTCGACACTCGGCGCCGCGTTCTGCGACAGCAAGTTGGCGGTGTCTTCCACCAGGGAACCGAGATCAAACGGGATGCGCTCCAACTCCAGTTGGCCGGCGTCAAACTTCGACAGGTCGAGAATATCGTTGAGCAATTCCACCAAAACTTTGCCCGAGTCGTGGGCGATGGACAGCTGCTGGCGCTGTTCGGCGTTCAACGGGCTGTCCAGTGATAGCGCAATCATCCCCAGCAAACCATTGAGCGGCGTGCGGATCTCGTGACTCATATTGGCCAGGAACGCGGCGCGGGCCTGGGCCATACCCAAGGCGGTCAACTTTGCCGCTTCCAGCTCATCGTTGGATTGGCTCAAGCGTTGGTTGCTGGCCTTGAGCTCCAGGGTGCGTGCGGAGACGATATCTTCCAGTTGGCCCAGGTATTCGGTGAGGCGGTCCTCGGCGTGGCGGCGCTGCTCGATTTCGGTTTCCATATTGTCGAATTGCTGGTTGGCGACGTTGACCAATACGCCGATTTCATCGTTTTCGTGACCCGGTGGGCAATCCAGGCGGGCCTGCTTGCTGGTGCTCAGTGCGCGAATAATGCGCACCAGCGGCTGGGTCAACATCACGTAAAAGAGGCCCAGCAGGATCCCGGTCAGGAGCAGGCTGCGGGCGAACCCGTTGAGCAGGGTAATCTCGGCACGGTGCAGGAAACGGCTGCCAAAGGCGTAGGTGTCCACGTCCAGGCGGAGTACGCCGAGGGAATCACTGGGCATGTGGCTCAGGAACAGCCGGTCTTCAAACTCCCGGTTGGCGCCAAACAGAAAATCGCTGACAGGCCGATAAGCACTTTCCTTGCGCGGTCGATTCACGTCGGCCAGGACCACGCCATTGTTGTCGATCAATTGCGCGCGGGTAATCGCCGGGGAATGCAGCAGGCCCAGGGTCAGTTCCTGAGCGAGTTCAGCATCGATGTTGTAGGCGATACGCGAGGCTGGGTTATGGCTGATTTCGATCAGTGAGCGTATTTCGCGGTTGATCGATGCGTCTTCGCTGGCATAATCAATGCCGATTTGGATCAGGCTGAGCAAGGTTCCCAACACGAAACCTACCAGCACAGTCAATCTGGCTTGTTTATAAGACAAGCGGTGGGCGAACTTGATATCCATCGAGTGTTGAACCACTTCACGTTTCCCTTCGCCCGGCAAGCATAGCTGAACATCCACAGGCTCTGGCTTGGCCGGCATGAATCGTTTTATACGCAGCCTTGTGCGGCCTGACGCAGGGTTGCCAATACGCCATCTTTTGCAAGAACTTGCCAGAGGAATAATCGTGGATTCTCGATTGAATGCCTTTCTTGAGCGCGCCGATGCGGTACTTGCTCGCCTGGAACCGTTGTTACCTGCGCCGCGCCAAGCCATCGACTGGAACCAATGCCTCGCGGCCCGTTGGCAGCGCGAAGGCCGCAGCGGCTTTTTGCTGCCCCTGGAAGTCAGCCTGGACATGCGTTTGTCCGATCTTATCGGCGTAGACAAACAGCGTGAACAACTGGCACGTAACACCCAGCAATTTCTCGACGGGCTGCCTGCCAACCATGCGCTGCTGTGGGGCTCACGTGGCACCGGTAAATCGTCGATGGTGCGCGCTTTGCTGGCCGAGCACGCCAGGGCGGGGTTGCGCCTGATTGAAATCGAGCGCGATCACCTGGCTGATCTGCCCCGCGTAGTCGAGCAACTGCTCAAGTTGCCGCAGCGTTTTATCCTGTTTTGCGACGACCTGTCTTTCGAGGCGGGCGAGGGCGATTACCGCGTGCTCAAAAGCGTGTTGGACGGCTCCCTGGAGCAGGCGCCGGAAAACGTGTTGCTGTATGCCACCTCCAACCGTCGCCACCTGGTGCCGGAAAACCAGAGCGACAATGACAACTGGAAGCGGGTGGACGGTGAGTTGCACCCCAGTGAGGCGGTGGAAGACAAAATCGCCCTGTCCGACCGTTTTGGCCTGTGGCTGTCGTTCTACCCGTTCAGCCAGGAGCATTTTCTGGATGTGGTCGAACACTGGATCGGCGAGCTGGCCAGCAAGGCCGGTTTGCAGTGGCAGCGCGATGAAGCCCTCGACATTCTTGCCGTACGCTGGGCCACCGGGCGTGGCAATCGCAACGGCCGTTGCGCGTATCAATTCGCCCGTTATTGGGTAGGACTCAAATTGCTGGAGCGTCAACCATGATCGATTTGCAACAGGCCGGCACCGGCCTGGATGGCTATGCCCTGTTATGTGCACAACTGGAATCGCTGCTGGCCGATGAACGTGACTTTATCGCCAACAGCGCTCAGTTCTCTGCGTTCCTGTTCAACCAGTTGGACGACTTGAACTGGGCCGGCTTCTACCTCAACCGCGATGAAGAGCTGGTGCTGGGCCCGTTCCAGGGCCAGATCGCTTGTGTACGCATTCCGTTCGGTCGTGGCGTGTGCGGCGCGGCGGCGGCATCCCGGCAAACCCAGCGGATTGAGGATGTACATGCGTTCCCCGGCCATATCGCCTGTGACAGCGCCTCCAACAGCGAACTGGTGGTGCCGCTGATCAAGGATGGCGTACTGATTGGCGTGCTTGACCTGGACAGCCCGTCGCTGGCCCGTTTTAACGAGCAGGACCAGGCGGGTATCGAACAACTGGCGGCGATTTTTCTACGCTTGACCGACTGCTGATCGGGGCGCAGAGGGTTGGCCTTGGTCATGGGCTATCCAGCTTATGGAGCTGCACCTGCAGTATCCTCTCCAGCTCCAGCATGAGTTTTTCCAGGGACTTCACCTCGACCTCGATCAGGGGGCGTTCATCGCGACGCGCACAGGCATGCTCCAGTGCTTCGCATCGCGCGGCCAGGGCGCATGCCTGGACGATGCGCGCGGCGCCCTTGATCTTGTGGGCTTGCTCAATGATGTCTTGGAGCGGTGCCTGTCTGGCCATCAAGCTCAGCAGGTCCTGGCGGTCATGGCGACTGCTGTCCAACAGCTCCTCCAGCAAGCGCCGGCTTAATTGCGGATCACCCCCGGTCAGTGCCTCGAGGCAGTCGAGGTCCACCCGCAGGACCGCCGATTGAGGTCTGATTCGGGCCAGTTGCTGCTCCAGCGCGGTGAGGCTGATGGGTTTGAACAGGCAGTCGTTCATGCCCGCTTGCGCACACCGCTGTTTCTCCTCGGGTTGGGCATTGGCAGTGAAACCGAGTATCACACAGGGCTCCTGTTGCTCTCGCTGCTCATATTCACGGATTGAGCGACTCAACTCATAGCCATTCATGACGGGCATGTTGCAGTCGGCTATCACCAGGTCGAAGCGCTCCTGACGCCAGGCCAGAAACCCGGCAGCACCTTGCTGGGCCGCCGTGAACTGATGCCCCAGATAACCCAGTTGCTGACACATCAGCAAGCGATTGGCCGGGTGGTCGTCGACCACCAGTACATTGAGAACCGGCGCGGCAGCGGGCGGCTGGGACTTGAGTTCTTCCTGTACCTCGTTTGGCTGCAGGCTCGTCATCTTCAAGCAGACCTGCACTTGAGTGCCCACCATGGGCACGCTGCTCAGGCTCAGTTGCCCCCCCATCATCTCGCACAGGCTGCGACAGATCACCAACCCCAGGCCGGCACCACTCCTGGCCAGGTGTCCGGAGTTGTCGGCTTGGGCAAAGGGTTCGAACAGACGCGATTGATCGTCCCGGCTGATGCCGATGCCCGTGTCCTCGACCACCAGTTTCATCTGGATCTCGTTCGGCAGCGGGGTGGCTTGCACCTGCACCTTGATCTTCACCTGCCCGTGCTCGGTGAATTTGATCGCGTTGCTGACCAGATTCGACAGCACCTGCTTGAAGCGCAGCGGGTCGATCAGTACGGTGGTGTCGTCCAGGTCGGTGTCGAATTCGAGCAACAGGCGCAGGGTTTTCTGGCGGGCCAAGCCATCGAACACGCGCACCACCGACTCGATCACTTCCCGTAGATTCACGCGCTCAGGCGCCAGGCTCAGGCGGCCGGACTCGATGCGCGCAATGTCGAGGATGTCGCCAATCAGCTCCAGCAAGTCCTTGGCCGAGTTGTAGGCCACCTCGATAGCCGGGCGATCAAGATGGCCTTGGTCGGCACGCTTGAGGGTCAGTTCCAACATCCCGATCACCGCATTCATCGGCGTGCGGATTTCATGGCTCATGGTCGCGAGAAAGGTGCTTTTGGCTCGGTTTGCCTCGTCGGCGCGTTCCTTGGCAGCACGCAGTTCGTCGAACAGTTGGCGCCGGTCACTGATGTCGATCCAGCCGCCGATAACGCCCTGAACTTCGCCGTCCGAGTCGCGATAGGGAAGAATCCAGTGGTAGATCGTCAGTTTCTTCCCGTGAATATGCAGGGAGCGATCGAGGATCAGCGGGTTACCTTCCGCGACCACCCGTTGGTAGTCGGCGTGGTACTGCGCCGCCTCCGACTCCAGAGCCATGTCCATTTGCACCACGCTCTTGCCAATCACTTCCTCGCGTTTGACCCCGAACACTTGCAGGTAACTGTCATTGCAGGTTTGCAGCAGGCCCTTGCGGTCGCGTACGTAAATCGGGTGCGGCGTCTCATTGACCAATGCGCGCATGAACTCGAATTGGTCGTTGAGGGCCCGTTCGGCCATCTTCCGGTGTTTGATCTGGCGGCGCATGTAGGCGTTCCAGGTCAGGGAAATCAGCAGCAACAACCCCGTACCGATGATGATTTGTGCAATCAACTCGTGGTAATTGCGCCAGTAGCTGTCGGAGGCGGGTGTGTAACCCCGCCAGCGGCTGTTGATCACGCCCATTTCGTCCGGGGAAATACTCAGCAGTGCCTTGTCCAGGATTGAACTCAGCTCGACGGCGCGGCGCGGCGTCGCCAGGGCGAAAGTCGCTGGAAGGGTGCCGATGCTGGCGCTGATCTGTAGTTTGTCCTGGAACACCTGGGAGGACAGAAAGTAGTTGGCGATGACCAATGAATTCACCGCACCGTCCACGTTGCCCTGGGCCAGCATTTCCGATGCCTTGAAGGTGTCACTGACTTCCACCAGGAGAATCCCCGGGAATTCCTGTTGCAGGATTTTTTCCAGCGGGTTTCCCATGGTGATTGCCAGGCGCTTGCCCGCCATCTGCTCCAGGCTCGAGGGGGCGTTGGGCTCCTTGCGAGTCAGCAGGACATAGGAGTTTTCCAGGTAGGGACGACTGAAACTGAGTTGGGCCTCCCGCTCGGCGCTGGGCACGATAGCGCCGATGATGTCGGCTTGGCCCGAGGTGACCCGCTCTATCATCGTGTTGACCTCGCGAATGCGCTGGATTTCGAAGCGCAAGCCCGTCCGCAGGCGAATCAGTTCCAGCAGGTCGGCGGTGATGCCGCGAAAATTGCCGTCGGCATCGAAGAACGTCAGCGGCGCGAAGGTCTCATTGACCACGACTTTGACGACCGGGTGCTCTTTCAACCAGCGTTCTTCACGTTGGGTCAGTTGCAGTTTTTTGTCGGTCAGCAGGATATCGCTGCCGGCGCTCCAGCGCTTGGCGATGCTGTCTCGCTCATTCATGGGAACGGCCGCCAGTATCGAATCGACGATGCTGAGCAGAATCTGCTGGTCCTGGCGCAGCGCAAAACTGAAACCATAGGCTTCATGCTTGCCGAAATTCGCCATGCGGACGTTCTTCAGATAGCCCTTGTTGATCATGTAATGGGTGGAGATGGTGTCCCCCAGAAACACATCCGCCTGATCAAAGGCCACTGCATTCAAGGCGTTTTGATACGAGGGGAAGGCGCGGATATCCGCCTGCGGGTACAACTTTTCCACTTCGCTCAGCGGCAGGTAATGGTAGACGAGGCTCAGGCGCAGCCCGGCCAGGCCATCGCTCAAACTGCGCGTTTCCTCTTCGCGGGTCACCAGTACCGGCTGATCTACTGCGTACGGCTGCGACAGGATGAAATTCGGGTTGGCGGCCTCAAAGCCGTTGGAGGAACCCAGCAGGTCAATTTCACCTTTTTCCAGGGCGCGAATCGAGGCTTCCCGCGTGGGGTAGCTCAATACCTTGATAGGCAGGGCCATGGCTTTGGCCAGGAGCCCGGCGTAATCGGCGGTCAGGCCTTCATAGTCGCGGCCGCTGGAGGTCAGGTCGAAGGGTGGGTAATCGGGTGCCGAGGTGCCCAGCACCAGCTCGCGTTTGTTCAGCAACCACTGGCGCTGAGCCTTGTCCAGTTGAGTATCCAGTTGAACGGTACCCGCGCGGCTCAATAAGGTGAAGTTTTCCGGACCCGGTTGTGGGGTCGCGGGCACAGTAGTGCTCAGGCACATACCGGCAATTAATACAATCAGATAGTCCTTTATACGCCTGGGCATCCGCTTTCTCACACTAGCGCGTTTCGTTTTGCCATCTCGATAAGTTCTACCAAGGATTTGGCTTTAAGTTTCTGCATCAGCCTTTTTTTGTAAGTGCTTACTGTTTTGTTACTTAGAAACATACCTTTGGCGATTTCTTTGTTGGTGCGCCCCTGTGCGAAGAGTTGCAATACCATCAGTTCCCGGTCGTTCACTGCCTTGAACAGTTCAAGTTCCAAGGCATCCTTACCGTCGGTGCCATTGCTATTCAATGCCTGGCTGGGAAAGTAATTGTAACCGGACAACACCGCGCGAATGGCGCTCAGCAGTTCGCTCAGGTCACCCTCCTTGCACACGTAGCCATCTGCGCCGGAGCGCATGCAACGCGTGGCGAACAACGTCGGACTCTGGGCGGTAAGAATCAGGGTTTTCATGGATGTGTTCATGGCGTTGAACCGGCAGAGCACTTCGAGGCCGTCCAGTTTCGGGATGCTGATATCCAGGATGATCAGGTCCGGCAGGCATTCGCGAACCATTTGGATCGCGTCACAACCGTTGTCCGTTTCACCAACGACCTTATAACCCTCGTGTTCCAACAACATACGAATCGCCAACCTGATAACGGGGTGGTCATCAATGATAAAAACTGTGTTCATAATCATATTCCATGCAAGTGCAAATAAAGCGGGCACATTAGCTCAGAAGATGAGGGAGTAGGATGAACCTAGGGGGGAGTAGATATAAAACAGGAGAATTCCTACAGAAAAAGAGGTAACTGCCTACCCTTCATTAAGGCTTTGTGCCGTCGGATCTAAGCAATGTTTGAATCAGTACGCTCAGGGCTGGGGCGACAGGTTCAGCAAGGGTTTTCAGACGAATTTCCGGTCGCTGAACAGCGTTTAAAGTCGACTTTTTAGAGAGGGAATATTGGCGCGATCAACCTTGCAAGTTCGTCTTTATTCAGGGGCTTCATTAAATAGCCAAGCAGTGGCAGGCCACGTTGCAGGGCTTGTGTTGTCAGGGTGGACAGTTCGGTTGCCGCCAGCCCGCTCAGTAGAATGGCGCTGCTTATGAAGTGACGGCGGTTGGCAATTTCCACCAGTTCCAGCCCGGGTAGATCAGGCAGGCATTGGTCACACAGCAGGAGGTCAAACGGAGTCGTGGCGCTGGACATCGAGCGAATCGCCTGTTCGGCATTTTCTGCAAGGGTCAGGTGCTCGAAGCCGAAGCTTTTAAGCAGGCATTGAGTGGCCAAGAGCTGAAAGGGATGATCCTCCACCAACAGGATTCGAAGACGGGGTAGGGGCATAGAAGGCACAGGGCTCATTCAGAGGGGGCGGGGCGTAGCAAGTCCGCCAGAAGCGTGCGCGATTATTCCTCGAGCTTGTGTGCGAATTCGATCAGGCCGCTCTGTTCCCGTCGTAGGCAAATTCTGTACGGGAAGCAGGCGGCGTGATCAACATGTTCACTGCGGGCTGGAACGTCCGGTCATCTCCCGCGCCATCTCGGTGGCGTAGCTGTCAGTCATGCCGGCGATAAAGTCGATCATGCGCAAAAACGACGCGTGCAGCGGCCAGGCCGGGTTTGGCGCGCTGTTGCCCAGCAAGTCGAGGATGCGCCGGTTCTTGAACGACGGCGTGCGCCCGCCATGCTGTTCCAGTGCCGCACCGCAAAAGGCGTTCAGGAGGATTTCCAAGGTGGTGTAGGCGCCGATTTCGTGCAGGGTTTTGCGCTTGTCCTGGAAGATTTTTTTACGCGCCATGTCCTTGGCATCCAGCACGCAGCGCTTGGCGGGGCCGTGCATGTGCTCCACCAGGTCACCGGGCAGCGTGCCGGCGAGCAACGCGTCTTGCTGTTCGACAAAGGCCCGCGCGGCGGCATTGGTCAGGTGCTCGATCGCCTTGCCGCGCAGGATCGCCAGCTTTCGCCGACGAGAGTCCTCCGGGCCCAGTTGCCGGTAAGTCTGGGGTAAATCGTCACCCACCAGGTCGAGCAGCAACGACTCCACCTCGGCATATTCCAGCAACTCCATTTCCAGGCCGTCTTCGAGGTCAATCAAGGCGTAGCAGATATCGTCTGCTGCCTCCATCAGGTAAACCAACGGATGACGTGCCCAGCGTTGTTCTTCCAGCTGCGGGAGGCCGAGTTTGTGGGCGATCTGCTCAAGGATCGGCAGCTCGCTCTGGTAGCAGCCAAACTTATGTTTTTTGTAGCCCAGGGAATCCGCGTGACGAGCGGTCCACGGGTATTTCAAATAGGTACCAAGGGTGGCGTAGGTCAGCCGTGTGCCGCCGTCGAACTGGTGGTATTCCAGCTGGGTCAGTACCCGAAACCCCTGGGCATTGCCTTCGAAGTTGAGGAAGTCATTGCGCTCGGCAGTGCTCATGTCATCCAGCCAGCCGCGTCCGGCCGCCTGTTGAAACCAGTGGCGAATGGCATCTTCACCGGAGTGCCCGAACGGCGGGTTGCCGATGTCATGGGCCAGGCAGGCCGATTGCACCACCATGCCCAGGTCGCTCGGTTCACACCAGTCGGGCAGGGCGCTACGCAGGGTTTCGCCTACGCGCATGCCGAGGGAGCGGCCGACGCAGCTGACTTCCAGGGAGTGGGTCAGGCGAGTATGGATATGGTCATTGCTCGATACCGGGTGCACTTGTGTCTTGCGGCCCAGTCGGCGGAATGCGCCGGAGAAAATAATACGGTCGTGATCCTTGTGAAACGGGCTGCGGCCGAGTTCTTCGGGGCTGTGCAGGGGCTTTCCAAGACGTTCGCGTGTCAGCAGGGTGGGCCAATCCAAGGCGGGTACTCTCCGTACGGTGAATGACCCTCCCAGCTTCCCGGTTCAGCGTGGCCTCGGCAAGCGAAAATCTACAGCCCGACTGCATCGATATCGATTAACAGCAAGCGCTGGCCGTTATCGAAGAATTGTCCGGCGGTCAGGCAATACTGATTGGTGGTGGCGTCGCGGTAGGTCGACGAGAGCGTCAGGCGTCGTTCTTCCCAACCTTCGGCGAGCAGATGATAGAAGTACGGGCGCCACGACCAGTTGTGGCCCAGGTAGCGGCTGTCAGCCTGCCAGGCGTCCTGGCGCCATTCGAAGTTGGGGGTGAGTTGGGTGCCATGGCGGTCGCACTGATAAAAGCGCAGCAGCCAGGGGAAGTCCGGCAATTGGGGTAATTGATTCAGCGGCGCGCGGCACTGGGCCCAGGTTTGCAGGATTCTCATCAGTTCGACCAATTGCAGGCGCAACTGCATCAAGCGGCCACGCTCTGCGAGTTTGTGCTGGACGTACACCGTGCGCAGGCGAGCAAATCGCGGCACGAAGGCATCGGCTGCAAACCATTCCAGCTGCGCCTGAGCAAACAAGTAACCCTGCACATACCGCGCGCCGCATTCCAGGGCGAAACTCAATTGCGCCTCGGTTTCCACGCCTTCGGCGATGATCCAGCATCCGGTCTTTTCCGCCATTTGCGCCAGCGCCCTGACGACGTCACTGCTCGGCCCGCCTTTGGCGGCTTCCTGGAACAGGCGCATGTCCAGCTTGAGAATATCCGGTTGCAGTGCCAGTACGCGGTCGAGTTGGGAATAGCCGGCACCAAAGTCATCAATGGCGATTCGCGCACCCGCGTTGCGATAACGCACCACGACGTCGGCCAGACGCTGGATGTCGCCTCCTAACTCGGTGATCTCAAACACGATGCGCCGCGGATCGATGCCGTAGGCGTGTACCTGTTTCAAACTCGGCAAGGCTTGGCCCGGGCGCAGGCGATTGATCCAGCGTGGCGAGATGTTCAGGCTGAGAAACCAGTCTTCGGGTGCTTCATGAAGGCGGCTTAACGCATTGTCGCGGATTTGTCGGTCGAGGCTGCGCAAGGTCATGCCGGGCGTGCGCGGGTCAGCAAACAGCGGGCCCACGGACAGCAGGCGGCCATCCGCCTGGCGCAGGCGGCCGAGCGCCTCTACACCCGCAATGCGGCCGGTGGCGGTGTCGATAAACGGTTGGAAGCAGGCAAGCGGTTGCCCGTCGATCACGGGGCCTCCTTAAGAGAGCTGGCAAAAAAAGGCCCGGCCCTCATGTTCGAGGGCCGGGCCGATTCTGTTTGCAAGAATGCAGCCAGCGGGGTTCAACCTTTGCGCGAAGCACCTTGCATGGCCAATTTAATCAGCGGGATCAAACCGGCGCCCAGCCGCACCAGGCGCGTCAGGCTACTGATACTGCCGCCTTTGGCGCCCTTGCCGGTGAAAAAACCCATCAGTGTCACCGCGGCCACGCCCCACAGCGGCGCGTGCTTGATGCCCAGGCTGTCCTGCCAGTTGTGGCGTAGATCGCGCACCTTGTTCAGGGGCGCCATCAGTTGCTGGGACTCGTGACGGATTTCCTGGCGGTGCATTTCCATGCGCAGGCGAATCAGCGCCTTGCGCATTTCCCGGCGCGAAGCGGTGTGTGGAATTTCAGTCATGCTCATGGCAGCAGGCGCTCCCGGTCGTTGGCCAGTTCTTCAAGGGTGGCATGGAACGGCGTGGACTCATCGAATATCGCCGCCTTCAAGCGCACTCCGCAGAACGCTGCGGCCAGGGAATAGAACACACACAGGCTAATGATCCCGGTGATACGGTAGGTGTCCCACACCAGAATCATCACCAGCGCCGACAGCCCCACCAACAGCAGCAGAGCAAACACCAGTGCCAGGCCCGCGAACAGCAGCAGGCTCACCGTGCGTGATTTCTGCTCTTGCAACTCGATGCCAAATAACTCGACGTGGCTGTGCAGCAAGCCCAGAACGGCCGCGCCCAGGCGTCGGGAGGTGGAGCTTGAGCTCGTGGACGAGCCGGATTCGCCGATAGCCATAATGTTAGCGCCTTGTAGCCAGCAGACCGATCAGAAAGCCAACACCGGCGGCAATGCCCACCGACTGCCAAGGGTTGGCCTGCACGTAATCTTCCGTTGCCGTGACAGCCGCCGCGCCGCGTTCGCGCAGGGAGTCTTCGGTCAGTTGCAGGGTTTCGCGGGCCTTGAGCAAGCTGTCGTGGATCTTGGTGCGCAGCTCATCGGCCTGGTCACCGGCCAGCACGGCGGTGTCGTCGAGCAACTTTTCAGTGTCACTGACCAGGGTTTGAAAATCCGCCATCAGTATCTCTTGAGCAGTCTTTGCAGTTCTTCTGGCCATGGTTATCTCCGTGATTGGCTGATCGGTACGTGTGGTTTCGAGTCACAGGCTTCTGTGAAGGTTCAGTTCAATTGTCTGGTACAGCTTTTGCTTTGCCTTGGTGCGCATGCCCGGGGCGTGCGCTGAATATGGGCGGCCTGAGGCGAATGCCTTGAAAAACCTTACCCTAAATCAATGAAACTCGCGGAAAAACCCTGTCGGTAATGGCTTGTTGCGGTATTCGCTGCGCTAAAGCGGTTCACGCCCTCTGAAGAGGTGCGGGACTGGTGGTGCCAATTTAGTGCGCGAAACCCTGGCTTGAACCGCTTTGGTGCTTTTTGCCTTTAATGCAGGCCTGCCAACCTCCATGGAAAATTTGCAAAGCGCAGTGGACACATTAGTCCACAGTTCCAACACCCTGTTTATTCTGATTGGCGCGGTCATGGTGCTGGCCATGCACGCCGGTTTTGCGTTCCTGGAAGTCGGCACCGTGCGCCAGAAAAACCAGGTCAACGCCCTGTCGAAGATCCTCAGCGACTTCGCCATCTCGACCTTGGCTTATTTCTTTATAGGCTATTGGATCTCCTACGGCGTGAGCTTTATGCAACCGGCGGCGGTCATCAGTGCCGATCACGGCTACGGCCTGGTGAAGTTTTTCTTCCTGCTGACCTTCGCTGCGGCGATCCCGGCGATTATTTCCGGTGGCATTGCCGAGCGTGCAAAGTTCGCTCCTCAGCTGTGTGCCACCGCGCTGATCGTGGCATTTATCTACCCGTTTTTTGAAGGCCTGGTGTGGAACGGTAATTTCGGCCTGCAAGCCTGGTTGCTCGCCACCTTTGGTGCCAGCTTCCATGACTTCGCCGGTTCTGTGGTGGTACACGCCATGGGCGGTTGGCTGGCGCTGGCGGCGGTGCTGCTGTTGGGCCCGCGTAACGGGCGCTATCGAGAAGGGCGCCTGGTGGCATTTGCGCCGTCGAGCATTCCCTTCCTGGCGTTGGGTTCGTGGATCCTCATTGTCGGCTGGTTCGGCTTTAACGTGATGAGCGCGCAGACCTTGAATGGCGTCAGCGGCCTTGTTGCCGTCAACTCGCTGATGGCCATGGTTGGCGGCACGGTTGCTGCCCTGGTGATCGGCCGCAATGACCCTGGCTTCCTGCATAACGGTCCGCTGGCCGGGCTGGTGGCGATCTGCGCCGGTTCCGACTTGATGCACCCTGTGGGCGCGCTGGTCACCGGTGTCGTCGCCGGTGGTTTGTTCGTGTGGTTCTTCATCGCCGCCCAGGATCGCTGGAAGATCGATGACGTGCTGGGTGTGTGGCCCCTGCATGGCTTGTGCGGCGTGTGGGGCGGTATCGCGTGCGGCGTCTTCGGCCAGACCGCCCTTGGCGGCTTGGGCGGCGTGAGCCTGACCAGCCAGTTGATTGGCACCGCGCTGGGGGTGGTGGTGGCGCTGGTCGGCGGCCTGTTGGTGTACGGCGTGATCAAACGCGTGCACGGGCTGCGCCTGAGCCAGGAGCAGGAGTACTACGGCGCTGACCTGTCGATCCACAAGATCGGCGCGGTCAGTCAGGATTGATCGGCTCGTCGGTCCGCGGGTAGAAACCGTGCAGTAGGCGATAGCGGTTACGCCGCACCTCGTCGACCCGCGCCTGCACCTGTTCGTCCGAAAGCCCCAGCAGGATCAAGGCGTGGGAGGCGAGCATCAGGCTCGACTCCAGCAGTTCGGGCACCACTTCGCTGGCGCCGGCGGCTTTCAGTTCCGTCAGTTGGCTGTCGTCACGGGTACGCACCAGAATCGGCACGTCCGGATTGATCCGGCGTGCCTCCGTCAATACCACCAGTGCGACATCGCTGTTATCCACCGCGATCACCACCAGCCGTGCGCGTTCCAGGCCGACCGCACTCAGCAAGGCCCCACGGCGACAGTCACCGTAGTGCACGTTGCGGTCTTGCGTGGCGGCTCCCTGCACCTGCGCCGGGTCATCATCCAGTGCAATAAACGCCTGTTGCTCGCGGTGCAGAAAGCGCCCGATGGATTGCCCGACGCGGCCGTACCCGCAAATCACTGCGTGGCCGCTCAATTGGGCGTTGAGCGCGGTGATTGCTTCCAGGTGCACCTGCTGGTTGGGCTTGCGGTGCAGGCGCAGGGCAATCGTTGGTGCCGCGCGCAGCAGCAGCGGGGTCAGCAGCATCGAGCAGAAGGTGGCAGCGAGCAGCAGGCCGTTGAACGCTTCGGGTATCAGCCGGCTGTGTTGCATTTGCGCCATCAGCGCAAAACAGAACTCGCCGCCCTGGGCCAGGGCCAGGCCACTGCGCCAGGCGGTTTCACTGTCGCTGCCACGCAGTTTGACCAACGCCGCTACCACCAGGGCCTTGATCAGCATCAGTGCAAGGGTCAGGCCGAGGATCAGCAGGCTATGGCTGACGAACAGCTGCAGGTCGATGAGCATGCCGATGCTGACAAAAAACAGCCCGAGCAGAATGTCGCGAAACGGCCGGATGTCGGCTTCGATCTGATGCCGGTAATGGCTTTCGCCCAACAGCATGCCCGCCAGGAACGCGCCGAGGGCAGGCGAGAGTCCCAGTAGGTGCGTGAGCCAGGCGGTCAGCAATACGATCACCAGCGCCAATAGCACAAACAGCTCTGCTGAACGGGACGCCGCGACTTCGTGAAACAGGCGGGGCAATAACCAGCGACTGGCGAACAGCAAGCCGACGAACAACAGCACGGTTTTGCCCAGCGTCAGCGGCAACGCCCAGTACCACGCCTGGTCGCTGTTACCGGCAAATACCGGCACCAAGGTGAGCAGCAGCACGGCGACTACATCTTGGAACAGCAACACGCCAATCGCATTCTGGCCATGGCTGCTGAAGATTTCCCCGAGGCTGGTCAGTTCCTTGCTGACGATGGCCGTGGAGGACAACGCCAACCCGGCACCCAGCAGCAGAGCGACGCCTGGCGCCAGGCCAAACACCATCAGCAGGCCTCCCAGCAGCACACCGCAGCCCAGTACCTGCAAGCTGCCCAGCCCGAAAACCACGCTGCGCAAGGCGAACATCTTGGTAAGGGAAAACTCCAGCCCAAGGGAAAACAGCAGGAATACCACCCCCAACTCGGCGAGGTCCGGCAGGTCTTCACTGTCATTCACCCAGTCCAGCGCGGTGGGCCCCACGGCCAGGCCCACGCACAGGTAGCCCAGCACGGGCGGCAGCCGCAGCCGGCGAAACAGCGCAATCACCACCAGGGATGAGGCCAGAATGATCAGCAGGTTGGCGAACACAAGCATCTCCATTGCGGGGTGAACGGGCAAAAAGCCGCGAGAATCGCTGAATCAGTTATACGTCATGGTGACCTGGGTCAGGTCTTTTGTCGGCAGTCGGATTTCATCGGGCAAGCCTGCTCGCCACAGGTATTGGGCGGGCTTAGAATGATGACCTACTTACTGATCGGGTCCCGTCGCCATGCTTCCTGAATGCCAGCTGCTCGGCACCGTGGGTTGCCATCTTTGTGAGATAGCCGAAGCCGAAATCATGCCGCTCGTCGAAGGAGGGCTGCTGGTGGAACTGGTTGATATCACTGAGCCCGTTGATCTCACCGAAGTCTATGGCCTGCGGATTCCGGTGCTTCGCCGTGTGGATACAGGGGCTGAATTGGATTGGCCATTCGACCCTGAGCAGATTGTTGCCTTCCTACGTTAAGCGTTATCCGATAGCGGGTTACCAATTATTACGTTACTGTATGCCTGTACAGTGATTGAGTAGAGGGATCGCCCGTGGTGAATGTTGAACAATTAAAAAGCAGCGTCAATCGCATGTCTGCCGATGTCGTGCGCGACGCGGTGAACGAGCTGCGCCTGGATGGCCTGGTCACGGAAGGCAAGACGCCGTTTAACAAAGTGCATTTCAATACCTGCTTCGCCGAAATCGAGGCCTTGTTCCAGCGCGCCGGTTACCACAAGCAGTTGGATGTCGTGGGTTACCAGGGCTTGTTGTACGCGCTGTACGATCCCGGCCGTTGGGAAGCGGTGGACGTGCTGCGCTGGCTCAAGGAGTTCACCGGCGCCGCCAGTGCCTCGCCGATCCTGCGGGCCGAATTGGCAAAGGCCTGAGATCCGCCCTAGGCTCAATCCCGCTCCATGCGGGATAATGCCTGCCTGATTTTCCAGGCTCCGAGCATTGTCATGTCCACATCCGGTTTTTCCGCGTCCCAGCACCAAGCCAGTACGTTGTATTTGCCACCTGGCCCTTGGGCGACAGTGCTGGATTGCCTGTGCGAGCATTTTCCGGCGATCAGCCGTGAACACTGGCTGGACCGCATCGCGCGAGGCCGTGTGCTCGACATCAACGGTCACCCGATCAACCTCGGCCTGGCCTACAAGGAAGGCCTGTGCATTTATTACTTTCGTGAAGTACCGAATGAGAAGGTGATCCCGGTACAGGAAACTATCCTGTACGCCGACGAACATTTGGTCGTGGCCGACAAGCCGCATTTTCTGCCGGTAACGCCTGCTGGCGAATACGTCGAGCAAACCCTGTTGCGCCGCCTGATTCGTCGTCTGGATAACCCCGCGCTTGTTCCCTTGCATCGCATCGACCGGCATACGGCCGGGCTGGTGCTGTTCTCGGCCAACCCGCAAAGCCGTTCGGCGTATCAACAGCTGTTTCCTACGCGGCGCATCGACAAATTCTACGAAGCCATTGCCCCGGCTTTGCCGAACCTGACGTTCCCCAGGGTGCACAAAAGCCGCCTGGTGGATGGCGAGCCGTTCTTCCGTATGCAGGAAGGGCCGGGCGCCAGCAATACCGAAACGGCCGTGGAAGTGCGCGAAAAAAATGCCGACTTGTGGCGCTACGGCCTGTTCCCCGTAACGGGCAAGAAGCACCAGTTGCGCGTGCACATGACTGCGCTGGGGGCGAGTATCTGCAATGACCCGTTCTACCCCGACGTGATCAAGGACGCCGAGGACGACTACGCCAACCCGCTCAAGCTGCTGGCTCAGGGCGTGCGGTTTATCGACCCGGTCACAGGTGAACAACGCGATTTTCGCAGCCAGATTACCCTCGACTGGTAACCCCCGGAAACGACAAGGCCCGCGCGAGGCGGGCCTTGTTGGCAAACGCTAAGACTTACAGGTCTTTAACGGTGCGAACCTGATCTTTGTTGATGCGGGTTTGCTTGCCGTCAAGTTGTTCGAACTCATAGAAGCCCGAAGCCTTGTCGTATTTAGGGGTATCGACGGCCTGGATTTCGCGACCGTCATTCAGGGTGATCACTGTAGGCGAGGCGCAACCGGCGAGAGTGGCGAGGCCCAGTGCAAGCATGAGAGCGGCGATGGTCCGTTGAGTCATGAGTGTGTCTCCGAAAGAATTCTTTTAAACAACTGACCTTGTGACGCGCGCGGCGCCGACAAAGTTCCTTGTGCGAGGTTCATTCTGACACGCCGAAGCCTGGGTGTAACAGCTCAGGTGTATTCAGGTTGGCCAGCCGCAGGTCTTCGGCCGGGCATTGCAGGCCCACGCCACCCAGTTGCAAGAGGATCCTGCGCGGGCTGCGTTCACCGGCGTCCCATGCCCGTTTTACCTCAATGTGCAGGTGAGTCGGGATGATACAGATCAAGGGTTCCCAGAACTCACCCTGGCGCACCATCACCGGCAGCAGCGGGTTGTGGCGTGCAGTCTCACGCAGGTCGGTGAGCAGCCCCACGTCGATGTTCGGTACATCACACGGCAGTATCAACAAATGCTCACGCTGTGCGACCGCCAAGCCAGCGAGGATGCCTGCCAGCGGGCCGGGGAAGTCCGGGCTGTCGTCGCTCACTAACTGGTCGGCATACGGTGCGTACCGTTCATGGTTGCGGTTGCAGGAGATAATCAGGTCATCCGTCAGCGGCCGGGCCAGGCGCTGCAAGTGCGCAATCAGCGGCTGCCCGTGCCACTGCAACAGGCCTTTGTCCTGGCCGCCCATGCGTTGGCCACGGCCACCGGCCAGCAGCAAAATCGAACAGGGCAGGGGCGAAGAATCAACAGACATGGCGGTTCCGCTGCGGCAGGTAAATGGGGCCCTGTGATATAACATCGGGCTGTTCCTTCGACAACTGGACCGAGCCATGAACGCCAAGGCTGATGCGCCCTTCGTAGCCCTTAATATTGCTGTACTGACCGTCAGCGACACCCGCACCCTGGACACCGACACCTCGGGCCAGGTCTTCGTCGACCGCCTGACCGCCGCTGGCCACAACCTGGCTGAGCGCGTGCTGCTCAAGGACGACCTCTACAAAATTCGCGCCCAAGTCGCCCACTGGATCGCCGAAGACGTGGTGCAAGTGGTGCTGATCACCGGCGGCACCGGCTTCACCGGCCGCGACAGCACGCCCGAAGCGGTGAGCTGCTTGCTGGACAAGCAAGTCGATGGGTTCGGTGAACTGTTTCGCCAGATCTCGGTGGCCGACATCGGCACCTCCACCGTGCAATCGCGCGCCCTGGCCGGCCTGGCCAATGGCACGCTGGTATGCTGCCTGCCGGGTTCGACCAACGCGGTGCGCACGGGCTGGGATGGCATCCTCGCCGAGCAATTGGATAACCGCCACCGCCCGTGCAACTTCGTGCCCCACCTGAAGCAGGCCGAACCCTGCGAATCCCGTGGATAAGCCGGGTAAAACCGGCGCTTTGCTGCCGGTGGAAGACGCGCTGCGCCAACTGCTGGACATGGCCGAAGCCGCACCGATCCGTGATCAGGAAGTGTTGCCTCTGGGCGAGTGCGATGGCCGTGTGCTGGCGCAAGACCTCATCTCCACCCTCGATCTGCCGCCCTGGCCCAACAGCGCCATGGACGGCTACGCCGTGCGCCTGTCGGACTGGAAGGGCGAGCCATTGCCCGTCAGCCAGCGCATCTTCGCCGGCCAGGCGCCGCAGCCATTGGCGAGCGGCACGTGTGCGCGCATCTTTACCGGCGCACCGGTGCCCGAAGGTGCGGACTGTGTAGAGATGCAGGAAAACGCCGTGGTCCACGCCGACGAGCGCGTGAGTTTCACCGAACCCTTGCACGTCAACCAGAACATCCGCCCCCAAGGCCAGGAAACCACCGTCGGTGAGTGGGTGCTAACCGCCGGCACCCGGCTCGGCCCGATCGAGCTGGGCCTGGCTGCGTCCCTTGGCCGTGACCGTCTGAGTGTGGTGCGCCGCGTGCGCGTGGCCGTGCTGTCCACCGGTGATGAACTGATCGAACCGGGTTTGCCGCTGGGGCCGGGGCAAATCTACAACAGCAATCGCCGTGTGCTGTGCAGTTGGCTTGCGCGGATGGGCTGTGAAGTGATTGATGCCGGGATTCTGCCGGATGATCTGGAAAAAACCCGCACGCGCCTGGCCGATCTGGGCAGTGTCGACCTGATTTTGTCCACCGGTGGTGTGTCGGTGGGCGAAGCGGACTTCCTCGGCATCGCCTTGCGCGAAGAGGGCGAGCTGGCCTTGTGGAAGCTGGCGATCAAACCCGGCAAGCCGCTGACCTTCGGCCATTTTCGTGGTGTGCCGGTGATCGGCCTGCCGGGCAACCCGGCCTCCACCCTGGTGACGTTTGCGCTGCTGGCACGCCCTTATCTGCTGCGCCGCCAAGGCGTGCAGGACGTGGCGCCGCTGCGTTTCGAAGTGCCGGTGGGGTTCGTCTGGCCCAAGCCGGGCAACCGCCGCGAGTACCTGCGCGGGCGTATCGAGCAGGGCAAAGCGGTCATCTATCGCAACCAAAGCTCAGGCGTACTGCGCAGCGCGGCATGGGCCGAGGGGTTTGTCGAGGTGCTGGAAGGGACGACGTTGGCCTTGGGGGACCGAGTCAACTTCATCCCCCTGAGTGAAGTCTTGAACTGACAATAGAGAGCTAAATGTGGGAGCTGGCTTGCCTGCGATGGCGATGTGTCAGCTTGCTTATCTGGAACAGGTGTACCGCTATCGCAGGCAAGCCAGCACCCACATTTTGGATTATGTATCTCTGAGACTTTTCAGTAGTCGTCGCCACGCTCCGTCACATCCCGCTCCACCGGTTCGGCATTCGGGTCATACCCGACCGGGAACTTGCCTTTGAGTGTCCAGGCAAACGCAATGATCTCCGCCACCGTGCGGTACAACTCCTCCGGGATACTGTCGCCCAATTCCATGCGCGCCAGCAGCTTCACCAGCTCGGCGTTCTCATAGATCGGCACTTCATTCTCCCGCGCCAACTTCAAAATGGCTTCGGCCAGGGCATCGTCGCCCTTGGCTGTCAGGGTCGGCGCTTGCTGGCCGTCGTACTTGAGGGCAATCGCCTGGCGTGGTGGGGTTGGGTTTTTCATGCGGTTTCATCCACCCAGCGTTGCTCCAGTCCGGTGCGTGGCCCGCGTGGCGGGGTGCCGAGGTGGCAATCCAGGTCGCCGACGTTCAGACCCGAGGTCACCAGGCGCTCGCGTAGGCTGCCTAAATGGCTTTCGATCAAACTCGCCGTATAGGGCCGAGTCGCCCACAACTGGCTGGACAGTTTGCCCTGTGTCAGTTGCGCCTGAACCTGCAGCGGCCCCAGCGGCTCCATGTCGAACGCCAGCTCGACGCGCCAGAGCATCTGCTTGGGGTCTTTTTTGTCTTTGCGTTCGGGCTGGTCCTTGTCTGGCGTGGGTTCTTCGCGTTGGAACTTGACCTGCAAGGGCACGATGTCCTGCAAGGTGCGCATGGGGATTTCCAGCTGCCAGGTGGTCTGCAGTCGACCATCGGCCGTGGTGCCGGTCTGCTCCAGGCTCGACAGCTGGTGGCTCTGCAAGCGTGAAATCGCCCCGGCGGCCAGGCGCAGCAGGTTTTCCAGGTCGCCTTCGCCCTCCAGGCGCTGCATCAACCGATCCGGCAGCGGAAACCCTGCAGGTGCTTGCCGGGCGCTGATCTGGCCGAGCGTACTCAGCGGGTTGCGCACAAAGTTCGGCAGCACCTGGGCCAAGGTATTGGCGGCGAGGATGGCGTTGAGGTGGGTGCCGGTGGGCAGGGCCGGCACCAGGTCGGCGACCAGGCGCAGCAGGGCGCCTTTCATGTCCAGCGGGGGGATTTGCGGGTTTTGCCCGACCAGCAGCTTGGCTTCAAGAAACGCGCCGCTGTTCTGTACCAATTGCGCCAGGACCTTGGGATTGCTGACCTGTGCCAGGTCTGGCAGGGCCGCCAGCAAACGCGCGGCGGCGGCGCGCAGGTCGCTGGAGGTGCTGTCATCAGCGGGCAAGTTTTGCAAGGCAGTAAACACCACGTCCAGCGAACCCTGGCGACTTTGCTGGGTCGAGAGTTGTTGCGCGACGGCCAATTGATCCTTAAGCCCGCTTAACGGCACGAAATTCAAGGTTTGCGCATTCTGCACCACGGCGCTGAGCAAGCTGCCGACCCGCAGTGGCTGTGGGCTTTCCAGGGTCAGCGTCGTTCCGGCGAGGGCGTTATTGAGCACCGTCACCAGCGAGCGATAGATCGCCGGTTGCGTCGCGCCCTGTGGCAGCATCTGGGTGGTCAGCACTTTGGCCTGCAGCAGCGTGCCCTCTGGCATTTGCGTGGTGTCGATACGGGTGAGGGCGGCCACATTGGCACTCAAGGCTTGCTGCAAGGTAATGGTCAGGTTGCCTGTTGGCGTCTGGCTCACCGCCACGTTGCTGCCCAGCGGCAATGGCTGCGCGCTGCTGGCTTGCACCAGGGTCTGGCGGCCGCCTTCGAGGGTCAACTTGAGCAACAGTTGAAACGCGTCGCCGCCTTGTTTAAGCGCAATCACCTCGGCGTTTGCGGTTTTCCCAGGGTCGATCAAGCCGGTCTGCGGCTCCAGCAGTTTGAGCAACTCACCGGTCGGGGGCAACGGGGCTGGCCCGGTGGCCGGGGCAGGAGGCAGCGTAGGAAGGTTGATCTCACCGGTCATCGTGCGCGTCGTCTCTGGGGAAATTGCCCTCTTTAGAGTAGGGCATCACATGTATAATGCCGCCCGTCTGCAAAGAGAGCGGTAAAAACCTCACAACTATTTGATCCAGCTCTCTAAAATCGGTCGCCAAAGCCGTTATTGTGCATCTCTCTATAACGGCCGCTGCACCGCCGACTTGAACCGTAAAGGCCCGCGATCTCTTGACCAGCCCTCTTCTTGAAGCCGTAGCGCTTGCCTGTGAACGCGACCTGCGGATGCTGTTCGAACACCTCGAACTGCGTCTGGCGGGCGGCGACATGGTGCAAATCAGCGGGCCGAACGGCAGCGGCAAGACCAGTTTGCTGCGCCTGCTGGCCGGGTTGATGCAGCCGACGGCAGGTGAGGTTCGCCTCAACGGCCAGCCGCTCAACGAACAACGCACCGAACTCGCCCGCAACCTTATCTGGATCGGCCACGCCGCCGGGATCAAGGACGTGCTGACGCCCGAAGAAAACCTCAGTTGGCTCAGTGCCCTGCATCATCCCGCTTGCCGCGATGCCATTTGGCAAGCCCTGGCCGCTGTGGGGCTCAAGGGTTTTGAAGACGTGCCGTGCCATACGTTGTCCGCCGGCCAGCAACGCCGCGTGGCCTTGGCCCGTTTGTATCTGCCCGGCCCGCCGCTGTGGATTCTCGACGAACCGTTCACCGCCCTCGACAAACAGGGCGTGGCGCAACTCGAAGCACACCTGGCTCGACACTGCGAGCAGGGCGGGTTGGTGGTCCTCACGACTCACCACAGCCTGGCGCTCATGCCTGCCGGTTACCGTGAGCTGGATTTGGGCCGGTGGTCGGTATGAGTGTGTTTGCCCTGTTGGTTGCCCGTGAAGCACGCTTGCTGTGTCGCCGCCCGGCTGAATTGGCTAATCCGCTGGTGTTCTTCGCTATTGTCATCGCGTTGTTCCCGTTGGCGGTCGGCCCTGAGACTAAACTGTTGCAAACCTTGTCCCCAGGGCTGGTGTGGGTCGCGGCACTTTTATCCGTCCTGCTCTCGCTGGACGGGCTGTTTCGCAGTGATTTCGAAGACGGTTCCCTGGAACAGTGGGTCCTTTCGTCGCACCCCTTGCCCCTTCTGGTACTGGCAAAGGTACTGGCACACTGGGTTTTTTCCGGCTTGGCGCTAGTCTTGCTCTCGCCGCTGCTGGCGATGATGCTGGGTTTGCCCGTCGAATGCCTGCCGGTGCTGCTGTTTTCCCTGTTGCTCGGTACGCCGGTGCTCAGCCTGCTGGGGGCGGTGGGCGCAGCGTTGACCGTCGGTTTGAAGCGGGGTGGCCTGTTGCTGGCCCTGCTGATTCTGCCTTTGTATATCCCGGTATTGATCCTGGGCAGCGGTGCTTTGCAAGCCGCGCTCATGGGCATGCCGGCGTCCGGTTACCTCCTGTGGCTTGGCAGCCTGACCGCCCTGGCGGTAACCCTGACACCCTTTGCTATAGCGGCTGGCCTGAAGATCAGCGTCGGCGAATAATGAGGTCTGGTTAAGCGTTATTAACCAGTAAAGACCCTGAGTTTCTCGCAACGACGAGAAACAACCGTGACGGAAACAGCAATGAACTGGACCTGGTTTCACAAGCTCGGCTCGCCCAAATGGTTTTACGGCATCAGCGGCAAGCTGCTGCCGTGGTTGAGCATCGCAGCCCTGTTGCTGATCGGCATCGGCCTGGTGTGGGGCCTGGCCTTCGCGCCGCCGGATTACCAGCAAGGCAACAGCTTTCGCATCATCTATATCCATGTGCCCGCCGCGATGCTGGCCCAATCCTGCTATGTAATGCTGGCCGTGTGCGGCGTCGTCGGCCTGGTGTGGAAGATGAAGCTGGCCGACGTGGCGCTGCAATGCGCAGCGCCCATCGGCGCGTGGATGACCGCCGTGGCGCTGGTCACCGGCGCAATCTGGGGCAAACCGACCTGGGGTTCGTGGTGGGTGTGGGACGCGCGCCTGACCTCCATGCTGATCCTGCTGTTCCTGTACTTCGGCCTGATTGCCTTGGGCAACGCGATCAGTAACCGCGACAGCGCTGCCAAGGCCTGCGCGGTGCTCGCCATCGTCGGCGTCATCAATATCCCGATCATCAAGTACTCGGTGGAGTGGTGGAACACCCTGCACCAGGGCGCCACCTTCACCCTCACCGAAAAACCGGCAATGCCGGTGGAAATGTGGGCGCCGCTGCTGCTGATGGTGCTCGGGTTCTACTGCTTCTTCGGCGCGGTGCTGCTGATGCGCATGCGCCTCGAGGTGCTCAAGCGTGAAGCCCGCGCCAGTTGGGTCAAGGCCGAAGTGCAAAGCTGCCTGGGAGCGCGTGGATGAGTTTTGCTTCTTTCAGTGATTTTCTCGCCATGGGCCATCATGGCCTGTATGTCTGGACGGCCTATGGCATCTGCCTGGCAGTGCTGGCCCTCAACGTCGCCGCGCCGATCCTGGCCCGCAAGCGTTACCTGCAACAAGAGGCGCGTCGTCTGCGCCGGGAGACCGAAAAGTGAATCCGCTGCGTAGAAAGCGTCTGTTGATCATCCTGGCCATCCTGGTCGGCGTGAGTGTTGCCGTGGGCCTGGCGATGAGTGCCCTGCGGGAGAACATCAACCTGTTCTACACCCCCACCCAGATCGCCAATGGCGACGCCCCGCTGGACACGCGCATCCGCGCCGGCGGCATGGTGGAGAAGGGCTCGCTGAAGCGTTCCGGCGATTCTCTCGACGTGACCTTTGTGGTCACCGACTTCAACAAAGCCGTGACGATCACTTATCGCGGCATCCTTCCGGACTTGTTCCGCGAAGGCCAGGGCATCGTTGCCCTGGGCAAGCTCAACGCCGACGGCGTCGTGGTTGCCGATGAGGTGCTGGCCAAGCACGATGAAAAATACATGCCGCCCGAGGTCACCAAAGCCCTCAAGGACAGCGGCCAATCCGCCCCAGGCGCCCCTTCACAGCCTGCCAAGGAGGGCTAAGCCATGACGTCCGCACTGTTTATTCCGGAGCTGGGCCAGTTGGCGATGATCCTCGCCCTGTGCTTCGCCATCGTCCAGGCCGTGGTGCCGTTGCTCGGTGCCTGGCGCGGCGACCGCCTGTGGATGAGCCTGGCCCAGCCGGCCGCCTGGGGTCAGTTTGCGTTCCTGGTGTTCGCGTTCGGTTGCCTGACCTACGCCTTTATGACCGATGATTTTTCCGTCGCCTATGTGGCTAATAACTCCAATAGCGCGCTGCCGTGGTACTACAAGTTCAGCGCCGTGTGGGGTGCCCACGAAGGCTCGTTGCTGCTGTGGGCCTTGATCCTCGGCGGCTGGACCTTCGCCGTGTCGGTGTTCTCGCGCCAATTGCCGCAAGTCATGCTGGCACGGGTGCTGGCGGTGATGGGCATGATCAGCATCGGCTTTCTGCTGTTCCTGATCATGACCTCCAACCCGTTCAGCCGCATCCTGCCGCAGATCCCGGCAGACGGGCATGACCTCAACCCGCTGCTGCAGGACATCGGCCTGATCGTGCACCCGCCGATGCTCTACATGGGTTACGTTGGTTTCTCGGTGGCCTTCGCCTTCGCCATCGCCGCCTTGCTCGGCGGGCGCCTCGATGCCGCCTGGGCGCGCTGGTCGCGGCCGTGGACCATCGTCGCCTGGGCCTTTCTGGGCATTGGTATCACCTTGGGTTCATGGTGGGCTTACTACGAACTCGGTTGGGGCGGCTGGTGGTTCTGGGACCCGGTGGAAAACGCCTCGTTCATGCCATGGCTGGTCGGTACGGCACTGATCCACTCGCTGGCCGTCACCGAAAAGCGCGGCGTGTTCAAGAGCTGGACCGTGTTGCTGGCCATTGCGGCATTTTCCCTCAGCCTGCTCGGCACCTTCCTTGTGCGTTCGGGTGTGCTGACGTCGGTGCATGCGTTTGCGTCCGACCCTGAGCGTGGCGTATTCATCCTGATCTTCCTGCTGTTTGTGGTCGGCGGCTCGCTCACCCTGTTCGCCCTGCGTGCACCGGTGGTCAAGAGCCAGGTCGGTTTCAACCTGTGGTCGCGGGAAACCCTGCTGCTCGGTAACAACCTGGTGCTGGTCGTCGCCGCGTCGATGATCCTGCTCGGCACCCTTTACCCACTGGTGCTGGATGCCTTGAGCGGCGCCAAGCTGTCCGTTGGCCCGCCGTACTTCAACGCGCTGTTTATTCCGTTGATGGGCCTGTTGATGGTGGTGATGGCGGTCGGCGTGCTGGTGCGCTGGAAAGACACCCCGGTGAAATGGCTGGCCGGCATGCTGATGCCGGTGCTGTTGGGCAGTGTGGCCCTGGCGGTGATCGCCGGGATCGCTTACGGCGACTTCAACTGGGCGGTGCTCGCCACCTTCCTGCTCGCCGCCTGGGTGTTGCTGGCCGGCGTGCGCGATATTGTCGACAAGACCCGCCACAAGGGCCTGATCAAAGGTCTGCCAACCTTGACCCGCAGCTACTGGGGCATGCAAATCGCCCACCTCGGCATCGCCGTGTGCGCCCTCGGCGTGGTGCTCTCCAGCCAGAACAGCGCCGAGCGCGACCTGCGCCTGGCGCCGGGTGAGTCGATGGACCTGGCCGGTTACCACTTTATCTTCGACGGCGCCAAGCACTTTGAAGGCCCGAACTTTACGTCCGACAAAGGCACCGTCCGTGTGGTGCGCAACGGCAAGGAAGTGGCCGTGTTGCATCCGGAAAAACGTCTGTACACCGTGCAAAGCTCGATGATGACCGAAGCCGGGATCGACGCCGGTTTCACCCGCGACCTCTATGTGGCATTGGGTGAGCCGCTGGGCGACGGCGCGTGGGCGGTGCGCGTGCACGTCAAACCGTTCGTGCGCTGGATCTGGTTCGGCGGCTTGCTCACCGGTTTCGGCGGGTTGCTGGCCGCGCTGGACCGGCGTTATCGCGTCAAAGTAAAAAGCCGTGTGCGCGAAGCTCTCGGCCTGCAAGGAGCGGCGGCATGAAGCGTTGGTTGATGGTGTTACCGCTGGCGGCCTTTCTGGTGATGGCGGTGTTCCTGTATCGCGGGTTGTACCTGGACCCGGCCGAGTTGCCTTCGGCGATGATCGGCAAGCCTTTCCCGGCGTTCAGCCTGAAGACCGTGCAGGGCGACAAGACCCTGACCCAGGCCGACCTGCTGGGCAAACCGGCGCTGGTCAACGTGTGGGCGACCTGGTGCATCTCGTGCCGCGTCGAACACCCGGTGCTGAACAAACTGGCCGAGAAGGGCGTGCTGATCTACGGCATCAACTACAAGGACGACAATGCGGCGGCCTTGAAATGGCTCGCGGAGTTCCACAACCCGTATCAGCTGGATATCCGCGATGAAGACGGCAACCTCGGTTTGAACCTTGGCGTGTACGGCGCCCCGGAAACCTTCTTCATTGATGCCAAGGGCGTGATCCGCGACAAATACGTCGGCGTGATCGACGAAGTGGTCTGGCGTGAGCAACTGGCCGCCAAGTACCAGGCGCTGGTCGATGAGGCCAAGCCATGAAGCGTCTGTTAGCCGCTGCGGTGCTGGCGTTGGGATTGGCCGGCGTGGCTCACGCCGCCATCGACACCTACGAATTCGCCAAGGACGGAGACCGCGAGCGGTTTCGCGAACTGACCAAGGAACTGCGCTGCCCCAAGTGCCAGAACCAGGACATCGCCGACTCCAACGCCCCGATCGCCGCCGACTTGCGCAAAGAGATCTTCCGCATGCTGGGGGAGGGCAAGGACAATCAGCAGATCATCGACTTCATGGTCGACCGCTACGGTGATTTCGTGCGCTACAAACCGGCCCTCACCGGCAAGACCGCGCTGCTCTGGTTCGGCCCCGCCGGGCTGTTGCTGGCCGGTGTGGTGGTGATGGCCGTGATCGTGCGCCGTCGCCGCGCTGCGCCGACTGATGGTTCCGATGCGCTCTCCCCGGACGAACGCAAACGCCTCGACCAATTGCTGGACACCAAGACTGATGATTGATTTTTGGCTCGCAGCAGGGTTGCTGCTCCTGATTGCCCTGAGTTTCCTGTTGATCCCTGTATTGCGCGGTCGCCGTGCCCAGCGTGAAGAGGATCGCACCGCGCTGAACGTGGCGCTTTATCAAGAACGCGTGGCCGAGCTGCAAGTGCAGCAGGACGAAGGCGTGCTGAATGCCACGCAACTCGACACCGGCCGCGCCGAAGCGGCCCGCGAGCTGCTGGCTGACACCGAAGGCGTGGAAAAGCCCCGCGAATCGCGCCTGGGCAAACCGCTGCCGTTGTTGGCGGCGTTTCTCGTCCCGGTGCTCGGCGTTGCGCTGTACCTGCATTACGGGGCGAGCGACAAGGTCGAACTGACTCGCGAATTCTCCCAGCCGCCGGTGTCCATGCAAGACATGACCCAGCGCCTGGAGCGTGCCGCCGCTGCCCAGCCGGACTCGCCGGAAGGCTTGTACTTCCTCGGTCGCGCCTACATGGCCCAGGACCGTTCGGCTGATGCGGCGAAAGTCTTCGAACGCACCGTGGCGTTGGCCGGTCGCCAGCCGGAGCTGCTCGGTCAGTGGGCTCAGGCGCAGTACTTTGCCGACAACAAGCAATGGTCGCCCAAGGTTCAGGCGTTGACCGACGAGGCGTTGAAGCTGGACCCGAAAGAAGTGACCAGCCTTGGTTTGCTTGGCATTGCCGCTTTTGAAGGTCAGCGCTACCAAGAAGCAATCGACTATTGGAATCGTCTGCTGGCGCAATTGCCACCTGAAGATAATTCACGTGTTGCCCTGCAAGGTGGCATCGACCGCGCGGCCGAGAAGCTCAAGGAAAGCGGCGGCACCGTCGCGCAAAAAACCGTGATGACCGTGCGTGTGGACCTGTCTGCCGAGGTGAAGGCCCACGCCTTGCCAACCGATAGCGTGTTCATCTTCGCCCGTGCCGTAAACGGTCCGCCGGCGCCGCTGGCCGCCAAGCGCGTCACTGTTGCCGAACTGCCGGTCACGGTCGAACTGGGCGATGCTGACGCGATGATGCCGCAGTTGAAACTGTCGAACTTCCCCGAAGTCCAACTGGTTGCGCGCATATCCCGGGCCGGTCAACCGACCACTGGCGAATGGATCGGCCGCAGCCAACCCTTGGCCAGCAGCACCACTGCCTTGCAGAAGCTGACCATCGACCGTCCGGACCAGTAAATCGAGGAAACGCCTATGACCGCTCTTGCACGCATCACCCTGCTCAGCCTGGTACTCGGCCTGAGCGCTTGTGCGGTCCACCGGCCACCTCCCGCGCCCACCGGCCCGACCATCCCGCCGTCGGGCCCGTCGACTCAACCCAGCACCAAGCCTTCCGGCCCGGTAACCCCAGCGCCGAAACCGCTGCCGAGCAAGTCGCCAACCTTCGCCCCGCCGCCGGGCGCCGCCAGCCACTGGGACGGCAAGATGCAGGTGTATGTGCTGGACGAGCAGCCCGACACCTTCTACCGCCAGCGCACCTACTACCGTTGGAGCAACGGCTGGAGCCGCTCCATCAGCCCGAACGGGCCATGGGAAGACACCGACGTGCACGGCGTGCCACCGGGGTTGAGCAAGCAGTACGCGCAATGACAAAAGGCGACCTTTGAAAGGTCGCCTTTTTTATTACTCAACTTGAAATGCAATCCACTGTGGGAGCTGGCTTGCCTGCGATAGCGGTGTATCAGCTACCCATCTGCCAACTGACCCACCGCCATCGCAGGCAAGCCAGCTCCCACACTAGATCGCCTCAGCCATCAGGCCACGGGGCACTCGCGATTCAGCGCTTGATCCACCAACAACTGCGCAATCTCAACCATCTGCACCACCGCCAGCACCTGTTTGCGGCTTGAGCCGTCCAAATGCTCGGCACAGTCGTAGGCACACACCGTCGCCGATTCCAGCATCTCGCTGGCATTGCTCAAGGCAACTTCGGTACTGAGGCCGGGGCGGACGGTGAAGATGAGGTTGGGTGGGGTTTGTGGGGTGTCATCCGAGGTGGATGGCGGGGGATTGGGTGTGACTTTTTTCATGGTGAAGCTCCTATGAATGAGCACCTCCATTTCGCTACCACACGATGTAAGGAGGCGACTGTACACGGGGTGGTAGACCGGTCATAGAAACCCGGCAGGCCGAAGCCTCCCGTGCACAGCCGCCACAAAGCAGCCCGCACAAAAAAACGCCCGTAAGCGTTTTGGGGATCTATGAAAGAACCGGGCTACCACACCCGTTCGCTGATTTTGCAGCGACCCGCGAAGGTTAGCGGCGAGGTTGCTCGGACGCAACCTGAAAGATGTGTAGGGCATGTCCTAACAAGAGGGCAGCTAAAAAGAGGGAGCTATACGTCGTTACCGATCGTTCCCACGCTCCGCGTGGGAATGCATCCCGTGACGCTCTGCGTCACCGTTGCGCAAAGCTTCGCCTGATTCGGGACGCAGAGCGTCCGAGGCGGCATTCCCACGCAGAGCGTGGGAACGATCAAAGTCCTACAGCTACTTCCAATCTTTCATCAAACCTTCATCAAACGGTTTTACTCCAGTCATGTGCAAGTCATAGGGCTGACACAGCCCGCGCCTACTGTCGTTTGTACTCAAACGCAGCCACGGACGGCTGTTCAACCAGACAGAGAAGCCCATGACTCCAGCTATCCATGTCGATCATCTGAACAAGACCTTTGCGAAGAAATCCGCATTGGTCGACCTCGAACTTACCGTTGCCACCGGTGAGATGGTCGCGCTGATTGGCGCTTCCGGCTCCGGCAAGTCGACCTTGCTGCGCCACCTGGCGGGCCTGGCCTGTTGCGACAAGAATAATGGCGGCAGCGTCAAGGTGCTTGGCCGGGAAGTGCAGGCCAGCGGCCGGTTGAACAGCAAGGTGCGGCGCCTGCGCTCCGACATCGGCTACATCTTCCAGCAGTTCAACCTGGTCAACCGCCTGAGCGTGCTCGACAACGTGCTGCTCGGTTGCCTGGGCCGCATGCCGCGCTGGCGTGGCAACCTCGGCCTGTTCAATGCCGAGGAAAAACAGTTCGCCATGGAGTCCCTGGCCCGCGTCGGCCTGGCGGACCTGGCCGCGCAACGTGCTTCCACCTTGTCCGGCGGCCAGCAGCAACGCGTGGCCATCGCCCGGGCCCTGACCCAGCGCGCCGAAGTGATCCTGGCTGATGAACCCATCGCTTCGCTGGACCCGGAGTCGGCGCGCAAGGTCATGGAGATCCTCGCCGACATCAACGGTCGCGACGGCAAGACCGTGGTGGTCACCCTGCACCAAGTCGATTACGCCATGCGTTATTGCCCGCGAGCCGTGGCGCTCAAGGGCGGCCGAATTCACTTCGATGGCCACGCCAGCGAGCTGAGCAGCCAGTTCCTCAACGATTTGTACGGTGCCGATGTCGACACCAGCCTAATGTTTTCCGACCAGACCCGCACAGCCGTCGCCACGCCTCGGCTGGCCATGGCGCGCGCTTGAAACCCTACTCACGACCCACAGGAATCCCGTCCATGTTGAACCGTATCGGCCAAGTGTTTCTGTCTGCGTTGTTGCTGGCCGGCGCCGCCATGGGCACTGCCCAGGCCGCCGACAAAGCCATCAATTTCGGCATCATGTCCACCGAGTCTTCGCAGAACCTCAAGAGCATCTGGCAGCCCTTTCTGGATGACATGCACAAGAAGACCGGCCTCACCATCAACGCCACCTTCGCCTCCGACTACGCCGGCCTGATCCAGGGCATGCGCTTCAACAAGGTCGACGTGGCCTGGCTGGGCAACAAGGCGGCGATGGAAGCGGTGGACCGTTCCAACGGCGAAATCTTCGCCCAGACCGCTGCCGCCAATGGGGCCGCCGGTTACTGGAGCGTGCTGATCGTGCGCAAGGACAGCCCGATCAACAACGTCGATGACATGCTCAAGAACGCCAAGAACCTGACCTTCGGCAACGGTGACCCGAACTCCACCTCGGGCTACCTGGTACCGGGCTACTACGTGTTCGCCAAGAACCACGTTGATGCCGCCACCGCCTTCAAGCGCACCCTCAATTCCAGCCATGAAGTCAACGCACTGAGCGTGGCCAAGGGGCAGTTGGACGTCGCCACCTTCAACACCGAAAGCTGGGACCGCCTGGAAGTCACCCAGCCCGACAAGGCCGCCCTGCTCAAGGTGATCTGGAAGTCGCCGCTGATCCCCGCCGACCCGATGGTGTGGAGCAAGGCCCTGAGCGACAGCGAGAAAACCAAGATCCGCGATTTCTTCGCCAACTACGGTGACACCGACGAAGAGAAGGCCGTGCTGAAGAACATGCAACTGGGCAAGTTCCTCAAGTCCAGCGACGACCAACTGCTGCCGATCCGCCAACTGGAGCTGTTCAAGCAGCGCACCACCATCAGCGCCGACGACAAGCTGGAGGCCGCCGACAAGGCCAAGAAGCTCGCCGACATCGACGCCGACCTGGCCAAGCTGCAAGAGCGCATCACCGAGCTGGACAAGAAGACCGCAGCCAACGGCTAACCCCCTGTAGGAATCGGGTTCATGTGGGAGCGGGCTTGCTCGCGAATACGGTGTGTCATTCAACGCATCCGGCGACTGAGTCACCGCATTCGCGAGCAAGCCCGCTCCCACATAAGCCTTGCCCACACACTTATTGAGAGTGACCCATGACTACCTTGCATGCTGAAGCAGTGGGCAAAAGGACTTGGCCGCAGTACCTCGGCTGGGGCCTGTTCCTGATCCTGCTGGCCTGGGCCTGGCACGGCGCCGAAATGAACCCGCTGGCGCTGTACCGCGACTCCGGAAACATGGTGACCTTCGCCGCCGACTTCTTCCCGCCGGACTTCCACGAATGGCGCTCCTACCTCAAGGAGATGATCGTCACCGTGCAAATCGCCCTCTGGGGCACGGTGCTGGCGATTGTCTGCTCGGTGCCGCTGGGCATCCTGTGCGCCGACAACATCACCCCATGGTGGATCCACCAGCCGCTGCGCCGGGTGATGGATGCCTTCCGTTCGATCAACGAAATGGTGTTCGCGATGTTGTTCGTGGTCGCGGTGGGCCTCGGTCCTTTCGCCGGTGTTCTGGCCTTGTGGATCAGCACCACCGGCGTGCTCGCCAAGCTGTTCGCCGAAGCCGTCGAAGCCATCGACCCGGGCCCGGTTGAAGGCGTCAGAGCCACCGGCGCCAGCGCCCTGCAAGAGGTGATCTACGGCGTGATCCCCCAAGTGATGCCGCTGTGGGTGTCCTACGCGCTCTACCGTTTCGAAGCCAACGTGCGCTCGGCGACGGTGGTGGGGATGGTCGGTGCCGGCGGGATCGGCGTGATCCTGTGGGAGAACATCCGCGCCTTCCAGTTCGTGCAGACCTGCGCGGTGCTGCTGGTGATCATCGTGGTGGTGAGCTGTATCGACGTGCTGTCCCAACGCCTGCGCAAGCAGTTCATCTGACTACGGAGGGGTGCCCCAGGGCGCTTTTTTTTAAGCATGCAGTTGTCTAGACAAGATGAGCCGGTGTACCGCGAACTCGCCGATATCCTGCGCCGCGAACTGAGCAGCTATCAGGCCGGCGACTTCCTGCCGGGCGAGGTGCAGCTGGCCGAACGCTTTGGCGTGAACCGCCACACCCTGCGCCGGGCCATCGATGAGCTGGTGTTCGAAGGCAGCCTGTTGCGCCGCCAGGGCAAGGGCACCCAAGTGCTCGACCGCCCGCTGATTTACCCGATGGGCGCCGAGACCTCCTACAGCCAATCGCTGTCGGCCCAGGGCGTGGGCGTGGAAGCGCTGCTGCTCAAGCGCCGCTACTGCTTCGCCAGCCGCGAAGAGGCGCAGCAACTGGGCATCGCCGAGATGGCACCGATGATCGAGTTGCAAACCTTGCGCAAGCTCAATCACCAGCCGGTCAGCCTGATCCGCCACCGCTACTGCGCCAGCCGTGCGCCGTTGCTGGCGGACTACAGCGGCGGCTCCCTGCGCCATTACCTGCGCGAGCGCGACCTGCCGTTGACCCGCACCCACAGCCTGATCGGCGCGCGCTTGCCCAACCGCGACGAAGCCGCGCTGCTGATGATGCCCCGGCATTTGCCGGCGCTGACGGTATTCACCCTTTCCCGCGATCGCGACGGCCGCCCGGTGGAGCTGGCGCAGTCCACCAGCCGTTCCGATCGCTTCCAGTACCAAGTGGTGACCTGATGGAGACCCCGATGAACCTGTCCCCGCGTCAACACTGGATCGGCGTGCTCGCCCGCGCCTTTCGCAGTGAATTGCTGCCCCATGAAGACGCCCTGCGCGACGTGGATTACCAACTGATCCGCGCCCCGGAAATCGGCATGACCCTGGTGCGCGGCCGCATGGGCGGCAATGGTGCGCCGTTCAACGTCGGCGAAATGAGCGTCACCCGCTGCGTGGTGCGCCTGGCCGACGGCCGCACCGGCTACAGCTACCTGGCCGGGCGCGACAAGGTCCACGCCGAGCTGGCGGCCCTGGCGGATGCGCATTTGCAGGGCGCGCACCCGAGCATCTGGCTCAGCGATTTGATCCGCTCGCTGGCCAACGCCCAGGCCGAACGCCGGGCGCAAAAAGAGGCCGACACCGCCGCCACCAAGGTCGAGTTCTTCACCCTGGTTCGAGGAGAAAACTGATGAATGCCCAACTCTTGCAACCGGCGTTCGTAGACCCGGTGCTGGATGCCCAGCGCGGTTTTCGCGGCGCCCTCAAGGCCCTCGCCGAGCCCGGTTTGATCCAGTCCTTGCCCGCGGCGCCAAGCCTTGAAGGCCTGGCGCCGGGCACCTACGCGCTGTGCCTGGCACTGCTGGATACGGACACGCCGCTGTGGCTGGCACCGAGCTTCGACACGCCGCTGATTCGCGCCAACCTGGCCTTCCATTGCGGCTGCCCGCTGACCACACGCCGGGAAGAGGCCGCGTTCGCCTTGCTCGGTGAACAGGACTTGCTCGACCTCGGCGGCTTCGACCACGGCAACGACCGCTACCCCGATCAGTCCTGCACCTTGCTGGTCCAGTTGACCGACCTGGAAGCCGGTCGCGCCTTGAACTGGCAAGGCCCGGGGATCAAGACCCAGCGTCAGGTCAACCTGCCGGTGCCTCAAGCCTTCTGGCTGGAACGCCAACGCCGCGAAACCTTTCCACGTGGCCTGGACGTGTTGTTCGCCGCCGGCCATCACCTGATCGGCCTGCCACGCAGTACCCGAATTGCACAGGAGCGTGCCTGATGTACGTAGCCGTCAAGGGTGGCGAACAGGCCATCGACAATGCCCACCGCCTGCTGGCGAAAAAACGCCGGGGCGATACATCCATTCCTGAACTGAGCGTGGAGCAGATCCGCGAGCAACTGCCGCTGGCGGTCGCCCGGGTGATGAGCGAAGGCTCGTTGTACGACACGGAGCTTGCCGCACTGGCGATCAAGCAAGCGGCGGGGGATCTGGTGGAAGCGATCTTCCTGCTGCGGGCCTACCGCACCACGTTGCCGCGCTTCAGCCCGAGCCTGCCGATCGACACCGCGCAGATGTCGTTGAGCCGACGTTTGTCGGCCACGTTCAAGGACGTGCCGGGCGGCCAACTGCTGGGCCCGACCTTTGACTACACCCATCGCCTGCTGGATTTTGCGCTGCTGGCCGAAGGTGAATACCCTGGCCCGCAAACCGCACCGGATGCGACTCTGGAAGCGTGCCCGCGGGTGCTGGGCTTGCTGGCCAAGGAAGGCCTGATCAAGAACGAATCCGACGACACCGGCAGCGTCGCCGACATCACCCGCGACCCCCTGGAATACCCGGCCAACCGTGCCCAGCGCCTGCAAGCCCTGGCCCGTGGCGATGAGGGTTTCCTGCTCGCGCTGGGTTACTCCACCCAGCGCGGGTACGGCCGCAACCACCCATTCGCCGGTGAGATTCGCATTGGCGACGTAGAGGTGTGGATCGACCCGCAAGAACTGGGTTTCCCGGTCTGCCTGGGCAGCATCGAAGTCACCGAGTGCGAGATGGTCAACCAGTTCGTCGGCTCGGCCACCGAGCTGGCGCAGTTCACCCGCGGCTACGGTCTGGCGTTCGGGCATGCCGAGCGCAAGGCCATGGGCATGGCCCTGGTGGACCGCTCGCTGCGGGCCAGCGAGTTCAACGAAGAGATCGTCTCGCCGGCCCAGCAGGAAGAATTCGTACTGTCCCACTGCGACAACGTCGAGGCGGCGGGCTTTGTGTCCCACCTCAAATTGCCTCACTACGTGGACTTCCAGTCCGAGCTGGAACTGATCCGCAAACTGCGCCAACCGGCCGAGGGCACCCGCCATGAATGACCTGACTCAAACGCCTGCGCGTGACCCGGCGTACAACTTCGCCTACCTGGATGAGCAGACCAAACGCATGATCCGCCGCGCCTTGCTCAAGGCCGTGGCGATCCCCGGTTACCAGGTGCCGTTCGGTGGCCGCGAGATGCCGCTGCCTTACGGCTGGGGCACCGGCGGCATGCAATTGACCGCCGCAATTCTGGGGGCCGACGACGTGCTCAAGGTGATCGACCAGGGCGCCGACGACACCACTAACGCCGTGTCGATCCGCCGCTTTTTCGCGCGCACGGCGGGGGTTGCCACCACCGAAAGCACCCCGGACGCCACGGTGATCCAGACCCGCCACCGCATCCCGGAAACTCCGTTGCAGGCCGACCAGATCATGGTTTACCAGGTGCCTATCCCGGAGCCGCTGCGCTTTATCGAGCCGTCGGAAACCGAGACCCGCACCATGCACGCCCTCAATGACTACGGGGTGATGCACGTAAAGCTCTACGAAGACATCGCCACCTTCGGCCATATCGCCACCAGCTACGCCTACCCGGTAATGGTGGACGAGCGCTACGTGATGGACCCCTCGCCGATCCCGAAATTCGACAACCCGAAACTCGACATGAGCCCGGCGCTGATGCTGTTCGGTGCCGGTCGCGAAAAGCGCCTGTACGCGGTGCCGCCGTACACCCAGGTCAACAGCCTGGACTTTGAAGACCACCCCTTCGAAGTGCAGAAGTGGGAACACAACTGCGCCATCTGCGGCAGTCACGATTCGTTCCTCGATGAGCTGATTCTGGATGACGCCGGCACCCAGAGTTTTGTGTGTTCCGACACCTGGTACTGCGCCCAACGGGTGAAGGAGAGCAACCAATGATCCAGGCCTTGATGAAACAACCACCGCTGAGCGTGCCCGTCGAGCCGTTGTTGCAAGTGCGTGACCTGTCGCTGCTGTACGGCCCGGAAAAGGGCTGCCAGGGCGTGAGCTTCGACCTGTATCCCGGCGAAGTGCTGGGGATTGTCGGCGAGTCGGGCTCGGGCAAATCCACCTTGCTCTCGCTGCTCAGCGGTCGCCTGCCGCCCCAGGCCGGCAACATTGGCTATCGCGGCAAGGACGGCGAATGGCTGGACCTGTACAGCGCCAGCGAAGCCGAGCGCCGCACCTTGCTGCGCACCGAATGGGGCTTTGTCGAGCAGAACCCACGGGACGGCTTGCGCATGGGCGTCTCGGCCGGCGCCAACATTGGCGAGCGCCTGATGGCCCAGGGCGTGCGTAATTATCAGCAGCTGCGCGGCGCGGGTCTGGACTGGCTGAGCCAGGTGGAAATCGACCCGCAACGCATCGACGACTTGCCCCGGACCTTCTCCGGCGGCATGCAACAGCGCCTGCAAATCGCCCGCAACCTCGTCTCCAGCCCGCGTCTTGTCTTCATGGACGAACCCACCGGCGGCCTGGACGTGTCGGTGCAAGCGCGCTTGCTCGACCTGTTGCGTGGCCTGGTGCGCGAGCTGGACCTGGCCGTGGTGATCGTGACCCACGACCTCGCCGTAGCACGCTTGCTGGCCGACCGCCTGATGGTGATGCGCCGTTCGCGGGTGGTGGAAACCGGGCTGACGGACCAGATCCTCGACGATCCACAGCACCCTTACTCTCAACTGCTGGTGTCTTCGGTATTGCAGCCATGATGAATGCCTTGATCGAGGTCCGTGACCTCTCGAAAACCTTCACCTTGCACCAGCAACACGGCGTGGTGCTGAACGTGCTGCGCGGGGTGGAGTTCAGCGTGAAAGGCGGCGAGTGCCTGGTGCTGCACGGCCAGTCCGGCGCCGGTAAAAGCACCTTGCTGCGCACCTTGTACGGCAACTATCTGCCGGCGGGTGGCAGCATCCGCGTGCAGCACCTCGGCGAATGGCTGGAGCTGGTGGGTGCCGAGCCCCGTGAGGTGTTGCAAGTGCGCCAGCAGACCCTTGGCTATGTCAGCCAGTTTCTGCGGGTGATCCCGCGTGTGGCCTGCCTGGACGTGGTGATGGAGCCGGCCCTGGCCCGCGGCTGGTCCCGGGACCTGGCGCGCTCCCGTGCCGAACTTTTGCTCAGCCGCCTGAACATTCCCCAGCGCCTGTGGCAGCTGGCGCCCGGCACCTTTTCCGGTGGCGAACAACAGCGGGTCAACATCGCCCGCGGCTTCATGGTGGCCTGGCCAGTGATGCTGCTGGACGAACCCACCGCGTCACTCGACGACAGCAATCGCCAGGTGGTGCTGGAACTGATGAACGAAGCCAAGGCAGCCGGTGCCGCCTTGATCGGCATCTTCCACGACCGCGCCGCCCGTGAAGCGGTCGCCGACCGCCATTTCGACATGACCCCCGCGCCTGTTGCCCAAGAGGAATACGCCCATGCCCGCTGAACAGATCCTCAGTAATGCCCAGGTCGTCACCGCTGACCGTGTATTTCTTGGCTCGGTGGTGCTGCGTGACGGGCTGATCGTCGACATCGCCGAAGGCCGCAGCCAGTTGCCCCAGGCCCAGGACCTGGACGGTGATTGCCTGCTGCCGGGCCTCGTGGAATTGCACACCGACAACCTGGAAAAACACATGACCCCGCGCCCCGGCGTGGACTGGCCGTCCACCTCGGCGGTGCTCAGCCATGACGCGCAGATCATCGCGGCCGGCATCACCACGGTGTTCGACGCGGTGTCCATCGGCGATGTGAACCCCAAGGGCAACCGCATGCAGAAACTGCCGGCGATGCTCAACGCCATTGCCGCTGCCGAAAGCGCCGGCCTGACCCGTGCCGAACACCACCTGCACCTGCGCTGCGAGCTGTGCCACCCGGACACGTTGAGCGTGTTTCGCGACCTGGTGGAAAACCCGCTGGTGCGCCTGGTGTCGGTGATGGACCACTCGCCGGGCCAGCGCCAGTTCGTGCTCGAATCCAAGTACCGTGAGTACTACATGGGCAAGTACCACCTGAACGACGAGACCATGGATGCGTTCATCAAGCTGCAAATGGCCAACTCGAAGGAATACAGCGACCGCTACCGCGCCGCGATCGTCGAGCATTGCCTGACGCGCGGGCTGTCGGTGGCCAGCCATGACGATGCAACCCTGGCACATGTCGAGGAGTCGGCGGGCTACGGCATGACCATCGCCGAATTCCCCACCACCCTGGAAGCGGCGCGGGGCTGCCAGGAACTGAACATGAAAGTACTGATGGGCGCGCCGAACGTGGTGCGCGGCGGGTCCCACTCGGGTAATGTGGCCGCCGCCGGCCTGGCTGCCGAGGGATTGCTGGATATACTTTCCAGTGACTACTACCCGGCCAGCCTGCTGCAGGCGGCGTTCGTGCTGGCCGATCAGCAGGACGGCGGCGATCTTTCCCGGGCGGTGAAGATGATCAGCCTGGCGCCGGCACATGCTGCGGGCCTGAGTGATCGCGGCGAAATCGCCGTGGGCCTGCGGGCCGATCTGGTGCAAGCGAAAAAAAGCCGCGACGGACTGCCAGTGGTCCAACAAGTCTGGCGACAAGCGAAGAGGGTGTTTTGATGGCGGGCAGGTTGATCTATCTCATCGGACCATCGGGTTCGGGCAAGGACAGCCTGCTGGATGCCGCACGACCGCGTTTGGCCGAGCGGGGCTGCCGCATTGTGCGGCGGGTCATCACCCGCTCGGCGGAAGCGGTGGGCGAGGCCGCGCAGGGTGTGAGCCCGGCGCAGTTTGCCGCGATGGAGGCCGAGGGCGCGTTTGCCCTCAGCTGGCACGCCAACGGGTTGTCCTATGGCATCCCCCGGGAGATCGATGAATGGCTGGCGGCGGGGCACGACGTGCTGGTCAACGGCTCCCGTAGCCATCTGGCGCAAACCCGGCTGCGTTACCCGAACCTGCTGGTGGTGTTGCTGACGGTGGACCAGGCGGTGTTGCGCCAGCGCTTGCTGGCGCGGGGCCGTGAATCCCTGGCGGACATTGATCTGCGGCTGGCGCGCAATGCCCGATTCGCCGACAGCTTGAGCACGGCAGCAGACGTGTTCCTGCTCGACAATTCCGGCCAACTGGAACACACGGTCGAGCGCTTGCTGGGCTGCCTCGACGGGCAACCGGCATGCGCCTGACACTGCTGGGCACCGGAGACGCGCGGCAAGTCCCGGTGTACGGCTGCGAGTGCGCCGCCTGTGGTCTGGCCCGCAGCGACGAAAGCCTGCGACGCCGCCCATGCAGCGCATTGATCGAGTGCGGCGACCAGCGCTGGTTGATCGACAGCGGGTTGTCCGACCTCACCGAACGCTTCCCGCCGCGCAGCTTCAACGGGATTTTCCAGACGCACTATCATGCCGATCACGCCCAGGGCCTGCTGCATTTGCGCTGGGGCCAGGGGCTGGTGATTCCGGTGCATGGTCCGGTGGACGCGGAAGGTTTGTCCGACCTGTACAAGCACCCCGGCGTCCTCGATTTCAGCCAGCCGTTTGCCGAGTTTGAAACCCGCCGCTTTGGCGAGCTGAGCGTCACGGCGTTACCGCTGCTGCATTCCAAACCCACCTTGGGTTACCTGCTGGAAGGCGAGGGGCGGCGCATCGCCTACCTCACCGACACTGTTGGCCTGCCACCCGCCACCCGCGACTGGCTGCAACGCGAGCCGCTGGATGTGCTGGTGCTCGACTGCTCCATGCCGCCGCAGCCGCAGGCACCGCGTAACCACAATGATTTGACGCTGGCGTTGCAGTGCATTGAGGAGGTCGGCGCCGAATGGGGCGTGCTGACTCATGTGGGGCATACGCTGGATGCGTGGTTGTTGCAGCATCGGCGCGAGTTGCCGCGCAACGTCACCGTAGGCTGGGATGGGCGGGTGTTGTAGTGGGCTCGGGTTGGCCTGTTTGAAGATTCCGGCATGAAAGCCGTAGGACGAGCGTTTAGTTAAGAGTAAGAATGTATTAAGTTCTAATGAAGTACTTTGCAGCGTTTGCGAGGGGGGCTAAGTGTTTGGGTGGGATTTGTGAGTGGTGATTAGTGTGAGTGTAACTTTTTGCTTTGTTGAACGGTTCCAGTTGTCTGGCGTCTTTTGATTTTCATTAAATTTCCATATATAAAACAATTGGTTGGGCGGGCGTGGTGAGTTGTCTTTGGGGCGAGTTTGTAAAGGTTGATGGCGTTGCCAGGTAACTTGATACATGATTTTTAGTGTGGCTGTTTTGAAATAAAGTGGTGGTTGGAATATTGCCTTTCTCTATGGAAACTTAATCGGGCTTTGACGGCTAAGTCGTCGAGGTTATGACTCGCATTTTGTGAGTTGGTTACTTTTAGTAGTGAGAGGCCTATTTGGTTTATGAATTCTTTAGTTGCTCCATCCTTCACCTGTTACACACGAAACTCCGATATTGAATCGCTGGCCGTCTTTCCTGATAAGCCAGATCATACGGTTTCCCGTGCGTCGGCGAAAAAACCATCCTTCACGACGGATCAAGCGGCCGCGCACATCACCCGAGGGGGTTACAAGTTTCACGATCGAAATGACGATAAAAAAACAATCATCTCTTACAACTTTGCCGGTGGGTTTACTCCGCAACAAAAAGAGCGTGCCCTATTAGCATTACAGTCATGGGCGGACTTGGCCAATATCACTTTCAAGGAAGGTGCCGCGGGTGCGGATGGTTCAATAACCATTAAAGATATTCCTGATTATGGTGGTGGGTGGGCGTTACTTCCGAATAAACATTTCTACAATGTTTCGGCCAATATTGGTACGGCGAATGCTGACGGTACTCCACCGCTGGGCAGTTACTTTCTGTTGACGACTGTGCATGAGCTGGGACATGCCATCGGTCTTGAGCACCCCGGTGGCTACAATGGCGGGGGCAGCTATGACAGTAACGCCGATTACGCGGAAGATACCAGGGCCCGCAGTGTCATGAGTTACTGGTCTGAGCGTAATCAGCCGGGGCATGATTTCAACTCGCGGATGCCTGCCGCTCCGATGATTGATGATATCGCGGCGATTCAGCGTGTTTATGGCGTGAATACTAAAACCCGGAATACCAACACCACCTACGGTTTTAATTCCAACACCGATCGAGACTTTTACAGCCTGAAAGACGGCACCGAGAAACCGATTTTTTCGGTGTGGGATGGCGGTGGCATCGATACGCTGGATTTCTCGGGGTTTGCACAGAATCAGACGATCAACCTCAATGCTGAGGCGTTCTCCGACATCGGCGGGCTCAAGGGAAACGTTTCGGTTGCGAAGGGCGTGGTGGTAGAGAACGCCATTGGTGGTTCGGGTAAAGACACCTTGGTGGGCAACCAGGTTGCCAATCGCCTGAAGGGCGGTGGAGGGGCAGATGAGCTGCTGGGCGGTGGTGGCGGGGACACCTTCATTTACGATCGGGCGAGTGACTCCACGCCTGAGAGCCCTGATCTGATCAAGGACTTTACCAGCGGTTCCGACAAGATTGACGTCTCTGGCGCGCTTAGGTCTGCCGGTATCAAGGCGCTTACCTTCGGTGCCTTGACGGGGCGGCCAGGCGATGCGGTCTTGAGCTTCGACCACAACACCGGAGAGGGAAGCCTGGCCATCGACTTTTCGGGAAATGGCAAGGCGGATCTCTATGTAAAAAGCAAAGGAGAGATCAAGCGTGGGGATGTCCTTGAACAAGGGGGCAAGCCGGATGATCCCAATCCTGACCCCAAACCGGATCCGAAGCCCGACCCAAAACCTCGCAACACGGACACCACTTACGGTTTCAACTCCAATAGCGGTGATCCCGCCACTAGCCTCACCTCCTCCAGTGATAAACCCCGTTTTACGGTAAAGGACGCCGAGGGTATCGATACGCTCGACTTCTCGGGGTTCAACCAGAACCAGATCATCGACCTTCATTCCGGATCGGCTTCTGACGTGGGTGGCATGAAAGCTAACGTCTCGATCGACGCTTCCAGCATCATTGAAAATGCCATTGGTGGTGCGGGCAATGATCTGTTGATCGGAAATCACGTGAGTAACCGACTCAAAGGTGGGGGCGGTTCGGACAAGTTGTGGGGCGGCGGTGGCGCTGACACGTTTGTGTATGAACAGATCAGTGATTCAACGCCTGAGGCGCCTGACCTGCTGATGGATTTCATCAGCGGCACCGACAAGATTGATGTGTCAAAACTCATGAGTGCTGCCGGCATCCGTAAACTGGATTTCGTCAGTGTGTTGACGGGCAAGGCGGGTCAAGCCGTTTTGAACTACGACTCGCAGTTCGACACAGCCAGTCTGGCCATTGATCTCAAGGGCGATGGCAAGGTTGATCTGTTGGTGAAAAGTATCGGTGAGATCAAGGCCGGTGATGTCCTGGTTAGTGATGGGGGGGATCCAAAGCCGGATCCGAAGCCAGACCCGAAGCCGGATCCGAAGCCGGATCCGAAGCCAGACCCGAAGCCGGATCCGAAGCCGGATCCAAAGCCAGATCCAAGACGAGAAGAGAAGGACGATACGATCTACGGCTTCAACTCCAACACGGGCAAGCCTCAAATGACCCTGACGTCCGCCGCCGACAAGCCGGACTTCACCGTCCATGACAAGAGCGGTAACGATACCTTTGATTTTTCCGGCTTCACCCAGAGTCAGGTCATCAGCTTGAACGGGGGAACCCATTCCAGTGTGGGTGGGTTGAAAGATAATGTGTTTATCACCGAAAAAACCGTCATCGAGAATGCCATTGGTGGCGGTGGCGACGACAGGATGAGTGGCAATGAGGCAGACAACATCCTGATTGGCGGCGCGGGAGCCGATAACCTGACCGGTGGCGGCGGCTGGAACACCTTCAAATATAACGCTGCCTCCGACTCGACCCGCGAGCGTGCGGACCTGTTGATGGATTTCACCACTGGCAAGGACAAAATCGATTTGTCGCAGATGAGCAAGAGTGCGGGTGTCGATTTGAACTTTGTGGACAAGTACACCGGCAAGGCGGGCGATACGATCATAAAGTTCAATACGGTAACCGGGCGTTACTTGCTGGCAGTCGATTTGACCGGTGGAGGCAAAACGGAGTTTCTGATTAAAAGTACACGGATAATAAGCCCGGAGGATGTTATAGGCCTGGCACTGAAGCCTGATACGTATCTTTGACCGCCCGGAGCATACGCGGCGCTTTCTTGGGCTCCGAAAGGGCAGTTAATACAATCAGTGTCGGATACCGTGTTGATTGTGTGACTGTTATTGTTTAAGTACTTCTTCGGAAATAATATCGGGGTTGGTGAGTTGTACTTTCATATGGCAGCTTATTGGTCCCGGTAAATAGGATTTCCGGGGCTTGTGGGCCGTGTATGGAAAGGCCCGTTATTTGGTCTTGTAAAGGATGTTGTTACGTGATAAATGCCTCTTCCGTTTTTAATTTTTATGTACCAAACCCGGCAGTGCCGGCAACGCCGGGCAATCGTTATGCCGATAAAAGTGCGAGCGCCGTGATTGGCCGGCCGGAACCCGAGCCGGGTGTTTCGGATACGGTCTACGGTTTTAACTCCAATACCGGCAACCGATCCATGAGCCTGCACTCTCTTAGTGGTGCGCCAAGGTTCACCGTACAGGACCGACGCGGAAACGATACCCTGGACTTTTCCGGGTTCAGCCAAAACCAGACGATTGATCTGCGTGATGGCGCGGCTTCCAGCGTGGGCGGCCTGCGTAATAACGTCTCGATAGGTAAAGGTGTGACAGTGGAGAATGCCGTAGGCGGCGCAGGCCACGACGTGTTGATTGGCAACAACGTCGACAATGTGTTGACCGGCGGTACGGGCGGCGACGTCCTTTGGGGAGTGGGCGGTACAAATACATTCCGCTATGAAAAAGCCAGTGATTCTCCCTATTACAACGCGGACCTGATCATGGATTTTGTCAGTGGCAGAGACAAGATTGATCTGACGCAAATGATGAAGGAGATCAATACGCCCTTGCAATTGGTTGACGACTACACGGGGCGTATTGGCGATACGGTGGTGAAGTTTAATCCTCAGAGTGGCCGCTACTTTGTGGGGGTAGACCTCACCGGGCGTTGTGAATCGAACTTCCTTATTAAAAGTGCCCGATGGGTAAGGCCTTCGGATTTGGTGGGTCCGGTTGTTGAGCGGCAACGTCCGGTATAAAACTGTTTGCTGAGGCGCGTACAGTCTAAAGGTTGATTGCACTATGCATCCGCTCTGCAGACGTCCGCGCCTTGGTGTTTTTATCTTTCAGGTAAAGGCAGTTTTACTGCGAGATGGATTGCATAAAGTTAAACTGATGTTATGGGTATAAGTTTTCCTGGTTTACGGTATTCAGAGATAGTGGGGTGTTTAGCTATTAGTTAAAAGGAGTGTGCTGTTTTATGAGAAGTTCTTATCCTGGGGCCATTGAATTGTCGCCCCACAACTTGCCGGTGTCTGACCCTGGGCCGTTCGGGGTGGGGGCCAATAACAAACCGTCGTATACGACGGACCAGGCGGCCAAACACATCACCCGGGAAAACATGGCGTTTCGGGACCGCAACGATGACCAGAAAGTTGACCTGACCTACACCGTAGACAAGCGTTTCACCGCCCAGCAGCAACACCGCGTGCGCCAGGCCGTGCAGTCCTGGCAGGACGTCGCCAATATCACCTTCAAGGAACAGGCCGGTGGCGCTGATGGCACCGTCAACATCAGGAGCAATCCAGGGGGCGACGGCGGCGTCGCCGCCTGTAGATTCGACGACGGGCACACTGGCCGCGTTAGGCGAGATGATCACGAAGACACTCTCACTGTTGTTGCAGTTATTGCGCACCGCGGCCAGGCCCTGACCCTCCGGCCTGGGGACAACACGGCCCACAAGTCCCGGGGCGGCGGTTCATCAGGGGGTACATTCATGGGTTTTCCAGCATCCGGTAAAACAGCCGTCAGTCAGCCTGACGAATTCTGTGCTTGAGTAAAGATAACTCTGGAGTTGCTTTTATTTAGGCCGGAGCAAGGAGGCTGTGGTGCAAAGCAGGCTATTGATCAAAGAGCTGCAAGAGGCAGGTTGGGTGCTGGATCGGGTGACGGGCAGCCATCAGCTTTTTACCCATCGCTATAACCCGTACACGATACTGGTGCCCCATCCCAGGAAGGATCTGCCCCGGGCACCGTGCGAAGTATCAGGAAACGTGCCGGGCTGTTTTCGTTTTAGGACGGTTTAAGGAGATTTTCCATGCAATACCCAATCTGTATCGAATGGGGCGATGACTTTGTCGCCACCGGTATTCAGATCCCCGATATTCCAGGTGCCGTGACCGCCGGGGACAGTTTTGAAGAGGCCTACAACGCGGCGGTTGAAGTCGCGCACATCCTGTTGCAGGAGATCGCCGCAGAAGGCCGGGTGATTCCGATGCCAACGTCGGTGGTCGCCCATCATGACAATGAGGAATACGCCGGCATGGGCTGGGGGATGTTGGAACTCGACATTTCGCCGTATCTGGGCAAGACCGAGAAGGTCAACGTGACCTTGCCCGGCTACGTGATCCAGCGTATCGACCGCTATGTGCGCGAGCACAAAGTAAAAAGCCGCTCGTCATTTCTGGCGGATGCGGCTTTGGAGAAGTTGGTGCGGTTGTAGCTGGATTAGGCGGTGGCCACCGCCCCTTGCCGCGATGCACTCAGAAACCGCAACAACGCCACCAGCGGGAACGCACTGCCCACCAGCATCACGCCCAGCCAGCCGCCGTGTTCATACACGCTGCTGGCAATCGCCGAGCCGAAGGCGCCGCCGATGAAAATGCTGGTCATGTACAGCGCGTTCAGGCGGCTGCGGCTGTTGGCGTCAAGGGCGTAGATGGCGCGCTGGCCGAGGACCATGTTCATCTGCACGCAGAAGTCCAGGACCACGCCGGTCACCGCCAGGCCGATCACGCTGTACAACGGGTGCACAAACGCCGGCAGGAAGCTCAACGCGGCGAACAGCATGGCCAGCAGCGAGGCGCGGTGCGTGTGACCGGCGTCGGCGAGGCGCCCGGCGATGGGGGCGGCAATAGCGCCCAGGGCGCCAACGAGGGCAAACAGTGCGATCTCGCTTTGGCTCAGGCCGTGATTGCGCGCCAGTTCCAGCGGGGCAGCCGTCCAGAACAGGCTGAACGTGGCGAACATGCAGCCTTGGTAAAACGCCCGTTGGCGCAATACCGGTTGCTGGCGCAGCAGGGTGCCGAGCGAGCGCAGCAGTTGGCCGTAGCTGGCGCTGTGGTCGGGTTGCCGTTTGGGGATGGTCAGCAACAGCACCACGCTGATAAATGCCATCAACGCGGCGGCGGCCATGAACATCGCACGCCAGCCGAAATGGTCGGCCACGACGCTGGACACCGGCCGTGCCAGCAGGATACCGAGCAGCAGCCCGCCCATGATGCTGCCGACCACCCGGCCACGGGATTCGGCAGGTGCCAGGTGCGCGGCCAGCGGGATCAGAATTTGCACCGAGACGGAACTGAAACCGATCAGCAGCGATACGAGCAGGAACAGATTCGGTTGCTCGGTAAACGCTGCGCCCAACAGGCTGGCGATGGCCACCACGGTGGTGGCAATCATCAGTTTGCGGTTTTCCAGCAGGTCGCCCAGCGGCACCAGGAAGAACAGGCCAAGCGCGTAGCCGATTTGTGTCAGCGACACAATCAGGCTGGCCATCGCCGGGGTCAGGCCGATGTCCGGCGCAATCAACTCGATGATCGGCTGGGCATAGTAGATGTTGGCCACAATGGCGCCGCAACAGAACGCAAACAACATCACCATGCCTCGGGTCATGGTGCTCGCAGCGTGTGGGGTAGCGTTCATGGAGTTCTCGTTAAAGCGTAGGAAGAAGGCATGCGAGAGTAAAGGCATCGCCGCGGCCGGAGTAGAGCGCTCGCAGTGATATCACTCATGCTGGAAATTAATGACTGAAACGTTAACTTTCGGGTCGAACGGCAATGATACATTCAGCCACAACTGCCGAAACAGGAAATCCACGTTCATGAAGATCACGTTGAACAAGATGCTCATGGCTTCAACCCTCGCCGCGGCCATGGCGATTGGCTTGGCCAATGCCGCTGAAGCCCCGCGTGTGGGTGTGCGCGGCGCCATCACCGCGATGGACGGCGACGCGATGCAGGTCAAGGTCAGCAGCGGTGAGGACGTCACCGTGCACTTGACCAACGCCACCCAGGTACGCGCCGTCACCCTGGCCAAGATCGATGAGATCAAGCCTGGCAGCTACATCGGTTCCGCTGCCATGCCCAACGCCGACGGCACTCTCACGGCGCTGGAAGTGCACGTGTTTCCACCGGCGATGGCCGGCACGGGCGACGGGCATCGTGCGTTTGATTTGAAAGAGGGCAGCAGCATGACCAACGGCACCGTCGGTGACCTGGTGGTCAGCCACGGGCGCACCCTGACGGTGAAGTACAAAGGCGGCGAGCAGAAGATTGTGGTGCCGGATGATGTGCCGATCGTCAACCTGGAACCGGGGGATCGCAGCTTGCTCAAACCGGGCGTGAAGGTGGTGCTGTTTGCGGCCCAAGGCGCGGACGGAACGATCACCGCTCAGGCGATTTCTGCCGGCAAGGATGGCGTGACGCCGCCGATGTAACTGGCGGGCAGAGCGCCCAATGTGGGAGCGGGCTTGCTCGCAAAGGCGGAGTGTCAGTCACCGAATCAATCGACTGAACCCCCGCCTTTGCGAGCAAGCCCGCTCGCACTTTTTTTACCGTGTTTGTTCAGTTATCACTGACCGGAATAGATCTGGTCAAAGACCCCACCGTCATTGAAGTGGGTTTTCTGCACGGTGCGCCAGTCCCCGAAGGTCTTCTCGACCGACAGGAAGTCGACTTTAGGGAAACGGTCGGTGTACTTGGCCAGCACTGCCGGGTCACGTGGACGCAGGTAGTTGTTGGCAGCAATTTCCTGGCCTTCCGGCGACCACAGGTATTTCAGGTATTCCTCGGCAGCCACTTTGGTGCCTTTCTTCTCGACCACTTTGTCGACGATCGACACCGGCGGCTCAGCTTCAGCGGAAACGCTTGGGTAGATCACTTCGAACTGATCACGGCCGAATTCACGGGCGATCATTTCGGCTTCGTTTTCAAACGTCACCAGCACGTCGCCGATCTGGTTGGTCATGAACGTGGTGGTCGCCGCACGGCCACCGGTGTCCAGCACGGGCGCGTGTTTGAACAGGTCGCCGACAAACTTCTTGGCCTTTTCCTCGTCGCCGCCGTTCTTCAGCACATAACCCCAGGCCGACAGGTAGGTGTAGCGCCCATTACCGGAGGTCTTCGGGTTAGGCACGATGACTTGCACACCATCCTTGAGCAAATCCGGCCAGTCTTTCAGGGCTTTCGGGTTGCCTTTACGCACGATGAACACCGTGGCCGAGGTGAACGGCGCGCTGTTGTTCGGCAGGCGGGTCACCCAGTTGTCCGGCACCAGTTTGCCGTTGTCCGCCAGGGCGTTGATGTCGGTGGCCATGTTCATGGTGATGACGTCAGCCGGCAGGCCATCGATCACGGAACGGGCCTGTTTGCTGGAGCCGCCGAAGGACATTTGCAGGGTCAGCTTGTCGTTGGGGTGCTCGGCTTCCCAGTGTTTCTGGAAGGCGGCGTTGTAGTCCTTGTAGAAATCGCGCATTACGTCATACGAGACGTTGAGCAGTGTGACGGGGGCGGCCTGAACGGCGCCCGCCAGGGCTAGGCCGGCGGCCAGGAGAGACGCGCTAACAAGTTTTTTCACTGCTCATTCCTTGTTGTTCGAGAAGGTTGTTGATTGAGTGAGGGCAATTTGCCAGCGACTATAGCCGGGCTTGCATAGACGTTTAAAGATTAAAACGAACTTTGCTTATTCCACTTTATGAAACAGGTTACTGCCGCAGCGCGAGCAAAACGCCGCGTTGGGTTCGTGGCTGTCTTTCTTGCACACCGGGCAGGCGTGTTGCAGTTGTTCACCGCGCATTGCACTGGCCAGCTCGGCGGTGAAAATCCCGGTGGGCACGGCGATGATCGAGTAACCGGTGATCATCACCAGCGACGAAATCACCTGGCCCAGCGGGGTCTTCGGCACGATGTCGCCAAAGCCTACGGTGGTGAGGGTCACGATCGCCCAATAGATGCCCTTGGGAATGCTGGTGAACCCGTGTTCCGGGCCTTCAATCACATACATCAGGGTGCCGAATACCGTCACCAGGGTGCACACGCTGACCAGGAACACCACGATCTTCTGTTTGCTGCCGCGCAGCGCCGCCATCAGGTAGTTGGCTTGCTTGAGGTAGGGGCTGAGCTTGAGCACGCGGAAAATCCGCAGCATCCGAATGATGCGGATGATCAGCAGGTATTGGGCGTCGCTGTAATACAGCGCGAGGATGCCCGGCACGATGGCCAGCAAGTCCACCAAGCCATAAAAGCTGAAGGCATAGCGCAACGGTTTGGGCGAGCAGTACAGCCGCAAGCCGTACTCAATGGCGAAGATAACGGTGAAGCCCCATTCGATGTAGGCCAGCACATTGGCATAGTTCTGGTGGATTTCGTCGATGCTGTCGAGCATCACGATCACAATGCTGGCAAGAATGATCAGTAGCAGGATGCCGTCAAAGCGCCGCCCGGCTGCGGTGTCGCTCTGGAATACCATGACATAGAGGCGCTGACGCCAGTCGCTGTTGCTGTCCATAAAACCCGCCTGAATCGAATATCGAGCAAGCCTAGGGGGATTCGAACGGGCTGTCCACGCGGGCTTTGAACATCCGCTGCGTGGCGCGCACCAGCCAGCAGGCGAGGATAAACGGCGCAGTCAGCGCAGGCAGGTGCAAGGCGGCAAACCCCGGCGTGAGGATGATCGCCAGCAGGATACCCAACAGTGGCAGCCACGGCTGGCGGCGAGATTGGCTCAAGGCCAGTGCTGCCAGGGCCGGGTTGTAGCTGTGCAGGCCGAGGAGGGCGCTGGCGGGTTCATCGAGCAGTAAAGCGACCAGCACGCCGGCGGTGGCGCCAATCAAGGCCCACAGGGCGGCGCGACGGTTGGCCAACACCAGGCCGACGGCAATCAAGACTCCCGCCAGTGGTTGGTCCAGCAGCATGACTTGCGCAAGGCCGGTAAAGGGCGCGCTGACCACAGACAGAACGTCGGGCGCAACCAGGGCGAACGTAGGTTGAGGCGCGCTGCCGATCAGCAGCCAACCCAGGCCGACAAAGGGCGCGGTGTACGCAGACAAGTCATCCGGCTGGCGGGCATGTTTCAACCATTGCCGCGTGAGCATCGCACTCAGGCCGCCGCACGCCAGGATCAACGGCGGCAATAAGGCCGACCAAGCGAAATGCTGGCTGATCAACAAGCCCAGCAGCACACCGTTATAACTATAAAGGCCGGCCTGACGTTCCGCCTTGGGATAGCCCCGGCGCTGGGCCGTGAGCAACCCGGCCACGCCACCCAACAGTGCCCCGCCGAGCAAGGTCGGGGCGCCGATCAGGATGGCCAGCAGGCACAGCAGGCCGCACAGCGGCTGGCGCTGCAGGAAGATCTGGCTGAAGCCATTGAGCAGGGCTTCGGCCCAGTCGGGGCAGGGTTGGTTGGGCATGGTGAGTGAGTCTGAGGGACCGAGTTGCCCCCTTCGCGAGCAAGCCCGCTCCCACATTCGACCGAGTTGTCATGTCGAACAGTGATCAAAATGTGGGAGCGGGCTTGCTCGCGAAGGGGCCCTTACAGGCGCTAGATCAACGTCTCTATCCGTAGCGAGTTGGTCGACCCCGGCTGCCCGAACGGCACCCCCGCGGTAATCACCAACGTGTCCCCACGCTGCGCCATACCCTGTGCCTGGGCAATCTCCAGCGCCGTGGAGCACACCTCATCCACCTGCCGCAATCGGTCATTCACCACCGAATGCACGCCCCACGCCACGCTCAAGCGTCGCGCCGTGGACAGGTTCGGCGTCAGGTTCAGGATCGGCACCGCCGGCCGTTCCCGCGCCGCGCGCAGGCTGGAGCTGCCGGACTCGCTGTAGTTCACCAGCACCGCCACCGGCAGGATGCTGCTGATACGCCGGATCGCGCAGCTGATCGCGTCCGACACCGTGGCGTCGGCCTTGGGCCGGCTCACGTCCAGTTGCGTCTGGTAATCCGGGCCGTTTTCCACCTGGCGGATGATCTTGCTCATCATCTGCACGGCTTCCAGCGGGTATTCGCCCGAGGCGGTTTCCGCCGACAGCATCACCGCGTCCGCGCCTTCGGCCACGGCATTGGCCACATCCGTCACTTCGGCGCGGGTCGGTGCCGGGGAAAACCGCATGGATTCGAGCATCTGCGTGGCCACGACCACCGGTTTGCCCAATTGGCGGCAGGTGCTGATGATGTCTTTCTGGATTTGCGGCACGCTTTCGGCGGGCACTTCAACACCCAGGTCGCCTCTGGCCACCATGATTGCATCGCTCAGTTCGGCGATTTCCTGCAAGCGCTGCACGGCTGAGGGTTTTTCGATTTTGGCCATCAGAAACGCCTTGTCACCGATCAGCTCGCGGGCCTCGCGGATATCTTCCGGGCGTTGTACGAATGACAGCGCCACCCAGTCCACACCCAGCTCCAGGCCGAAGCTCAGGTCGCGGCGGTCTTTGGCGGTCAATGGGCTGAGTTCCAACAGGGCTTGTGGGACATTCACGCCTTTGCGGTCGGACAGTTCGCCGCCATTCAGCACGGTGGTGTCGATGGCCTCGGCGTGTTTGGTGATGACCCGCAGGCGCAACTTGCCGTCGTCCAACAGCAGGTCCATGCCCGGCTCCAGCGCGGCGATGATTTCCGGGTGCGGCAGGTTGACCCGGCACTGATCGCCGGGTGTCGGGTCCAGGTCCAGGCGCAGGGCCTGGCCGCGCACCAGTTGCACCTTGCCCTCGGCAAACTGCCCGACCCGCAGCTTCGGCCCTTGCAGGTCCATCAGGATGCCCAGCGGGTAATTCAGCTGGCGCTCCACTTGGCGAATCCACTGGTAGCGCTGGGCGTGATCGGCATGGTCGCCGTGGCTGAAGTTGAGGCGGAAGATATTCACCCCGGCTTGCACCAGTTCGCGGATGTCATCGATGCCGTCGGTGGCGGGGCCGAGGGTGGCGAGGATTTTGACCTTCTTGTCAGGCGTCATGGTGGGCAGTCTCAAGAATCAGGATGGCGCGGAAGTCATTGACGTTGGTGCGGGTCGGCTCGGTAACGATCAAACCGTCGAGCGCGGCGAAATAGCCGTAGCCATTGTTGTTATCCAGCTCGTCGCTGGCCGACAAGCCCAAGGCCTCGGCGCGGGCGTAGCTGGTCGGGGTCATGATCGCCCCGGCGTTGTCTTCCGAACCGTCAATGCCGTCGGTGTCCCCGGCCAGGGCGTATACGCCGGGCAGGCCTTTCAGGCTGTCGGTCAGGCTCAGCAGGAATTCGGCGTTGCGCCCGCCACGGCCGTTGCCGCGCACGGTGACGGTGGTTTCACCGCCGGACAGAATCACGCACGGCGCCGCCAATGGCTGGCCATGCAGCACGATCTGCCGGGCAATGCCGGCGTGTACCTTGGCCACGTCCCGCGCTTCGCCTTCGAGGTCGCCGAGGATCAGCGGGCTGAACCCGGCCTGGCGTACTTTCACCGCCACCGCTTCCAGGGATTGCTGCGGGCGGGCGATCAACTGGAAGTGACTGCGGGCCAGCACCGGGTCGCCGGGTTTGACGGTTTCCGAAGCTGGGTTCTGCAACCAGCTGCGCACTGAGGCGGGCGCGTCGATGCCGTAGCGCTTGAGAATCGCCAGGGCTTGTTGCGACGTGCTCGGGTCGCCGACGGTGGGGCCGGAGGCGATGACGGTGGCCTGGTCGCCCGGCACGTCGGAAATTGCGTAGGTGTACACCGTCGCGGGCCATGCGGCTTTGGCCAATCGGCCGCCCTTGATGGCCGAGAGGTGTTTGCGCACGCAATTCATCTCGCCAATGGTCGCGCCGGATTTAAGCAGGGCTTTGTTGATGGCTTGCTTGTCGGCCAGGGTGATGCCTTCGGCGGGCAGCGCCAGCAAGGCCGAGCCACCGCCGGACAGCAGGAAAATCACCCGGTCGTCTTCGCCCAGGTGGCTGATCAGTTCCAGCACACGCGTGGCCACCGCCAGGCCGGCGGCATCCGGCACCGGGTGAGCGGCCTCGACCACTTCGATTTTTTTGCACGGCGCGCCGTGGCCGTAGCGGGTGACCACCAGGCCGGTGACTTCGCCTTGCCAGCCGTTCTCGACGACGAGTGCCATGGCGGCTGCGGCTTTGCCGGCGCCGATCACGATCACACGGCCTGTGCGGTCAGCGGGCAGATAAGGTTCAAGGACATGCCGGGGGTGGGCGGCGTCGATGGCTGTGGCAAACAGCTCGCGAAGCAGGTGTTGCGGATCGACCGACATAAGCGGGCTCCCGGGGATTTTTGTTATTAGAGATGGATCAATTTCAGACTTGGAATGCAATCAAAGGTGGGAGCGGGCTTGCTCGCGAATGCAGTCTTTCATTCAATATCCATGCTGACTGACCTACCGCTTTCGCGAGCAAGCCCGCTCCCACATTCGACCGCACTTCAAAGGTGGGAGCGGTGTGGCTTATTGATCGCGAATCGAAAAGTTGGCCATATGCTCCAGGCCCTTGATCAGCGCGGAGTGGTCCCAATTGCCGCCGCCAATCGCCGTGCACGTACTGAACACCTGCTGCGTACCGGCGGTGTTCGGCAGGTTGATCCCCAGCTCTTTGGCACCGGCCAACGCCAGGTTCAGATCCTTCTGGTGCAGGTTGATGCGAAAGCCCGGATCGAAGGTGCCCTTGATCATCCGCTCGCCGTGCACTTCAAGGATCTTCGAGGAAGCGAAGCCGCCCATCAGCGCTTCACGCACCTTGGCCGGGTCGGCACCGTTTTTCGAGGCGAACAGCAGTGCTTCGGCCACGGCCTGGATGTTCAGTGCGACGATGATCTGGTTGGCCACTTTGGCGGTCTGGCCATCGCCATTGCCACCGACCAGCGTGATGTTCTTGCCCATGCTCTGGAACAGCGGCAGGGCGCGTTCAAACGTCTGCGGCTCGCCACCGACCATGATGCTCAAGGTGCCGCCCTTGGCGCCGACTTCACCGCCGGACACCGGTGCATCGAGGTAGTGCGCGCCGGTCTGGTTGATCTTGGCGGCGAAGGCCTTGGTGGCGGTGGGGGAGATCGAACTCATGTCGATCACCACCTTGTTCGGCGACAACCCGGCGGCAACACCGTCGGTGCGGAACAGCACGTCATCGACCTGTGGGGTGTCGGGCACCATCACGATGATGAATTCGGCTTCCTGCGCCACTTGCTGCGGGTTGGCCAGGGCCACGGCGCCGGCGTCGATCAGCGCTTGCGGGGCCTTGCCGTGGTGTTCGGACAGGAACAATTGGTGACCTGCTTTCTGCAGGTTGGCGGCCATGGGTTGGCCCATGATGCCGGTGCCGATAAAGCCGATTTTAGCCATGATCAAAATCCTCTTGTTATTAGGTGGGCAGGCCTGTCTCGGGTCTGCCAAACACCGAAGCTCTGCGGTGGGAGCTGGCTCGCCTGCGATGGCATCCACGGGTTATGCCGGGGGCACCGCAGTGTCAGCATCGCCGGCAAGCCAGCACCCGCACCGTTCGGTGGTGCGTCTGTTAGATGGCGTTGTGGGTCTTGAGCCAGCCCAATCCCGCTTCGGTGGTGGTCAACGGCTTGTATTCACAGCCGACCCAACCGGTGTAACCGATGCGGTCCAAATGCTCGAACAGGAAGCGGTAGTTGATCTCACCGGTCCCCGGTTCGTTGCGCCCCGGGTTGTCTGCCAGCTGGATGTGGTTGATTTCACCCAGGTGCGCAGCCATGGTCCGGGCCAAATCACCTTCCATGATTTGCATGTGGTAGATGTCGTATTGCAGGAACAGGTTGGCGCTGCCCACCTGCTCGCGAATCGACAGGGCCTGTGCCGTGTTGTTCAAGTAGAAGCCCGGGATATCGCGGGTGTTGATCGCTTCCATCACCAGCTTGATGCCCACCGCTTGCAGCTTGTCGGCCGCGTACTTGAGGTTGGCGACAAAGGTTTTTTCCAGGGTCTCGTCGTCAACGCCTTGCGGACGGATGCCCGCCAGGCAGTTGATCTGCGTGTTGCCGAGCACCTGGGCGTAGGCGATGGCGAGCTTGACCCCGGCACGGAATTCTTCGACGCGGTCCGGGTGGCACGCCAGGCCGCGTTCGCCCTTGGCCCAGTCACCGGCCGGCAGGTTGAACAGCACTTGGGTCAGGCCGTTGGCGTCAAGCTGCGCCTTGATCTCGGCGGAGCTGAATTCGTACGGGAACAGGTACTCGACACCTTGAAAGCCAGCATCGGCAGCCGCTTTGAAACGGGCAAGAAAGTCCTGTTCGGTAAACAGCATGGACAGGTTGGCGGCAAAACGCGGCATAGGGTTCTCCTTAGTCGAGCAGGGAAATGGCAGTCGGCGCATCGTTGCCGACCAGTGCCAGATCTTCGAATTCGTTGACGGCGTTGATCTCGGTGCCCATGGAAATATTGGTCACGCGCTCCAGAATAATCTCAACGATCACCGGAACCTGGAATTCCTCGATCATTTCCTGGGCCTTGCGCAAGGCCGGCTGGATCTGGCCCGGCTCGAACACCCGCAGGGCCTTGCACCCCAGGCCTTCGGCGACGGCGACGTGGTCTACGCCATACCCGTTGAGTTCCGGGGCGTTGAGGTTGTCGAAGGACAACTGCACGCAGTAATCCATTTCAAACCCGCGTTGGGCCTGACGGATCAAACCCAGGTAGGAGTTGTTCACCACCACGTGGATGTACGGCAGTTTGAACTGCGCGCCCACGGCCAGTTCTTCGATCATGAACTGGAAGTCATAGTCGCCGGACAACGCCACCACCTTGCGGCTCGGGTCAGCCTTGACCACACCGAGGGCTGCGGGAATGGTCCAGCCGAGCGGGCCGGCCTGGCCACAGTTGATCCAGTGGCGCGGCTTGTAGACGTGCAGGAATTGCGCGCCGGCAATCTGCGACAGCCCGATGGTGCTGACGTAGCAGGTGTCTTTGCCGAACACCTGGTTCATCTCTTCGTACACCCGTTGCGGCTTGACCGGCACGTTGTCGAAGTGGGTTTTGCGGTGCAGGGTGGCCTTGCGCTGCTGGCAGTCATGCAGCCAGGCACTGCGGTCCTTGAGCTTGCCGGCGGCTTTCCACTCGCGGGCCACTTCAATGAACATCGTCAGTGCGGAACCGGCGTCGGAGACGATGCCCAGGTCCGGCGTGAACACGCGGCCGATTTGCGTCGGCTCGATGTCCACGTGAATGAATTTGCGCCCTTCGGTGTACACCTCCACCGAACCGGTGTGGCGGTTGGCCCAGCGGTTACCGATGCCCAGCACCACGTCCGATTTGAGCATCGTCGCGTTGCCATAACGGTGCGAGGTTTGCAGGCCGACCATGCCCACCATCAGCGGGTGGTCGTCCGGGATCGTGCCCCAGCCCATCAGGGTCGGGATCACCGGGATGCCGGTCAGCTCGGCGAACTCCACCAGCAGTTCGCTGGCGTCGGCGTTGATCACGCCGCCGCCGCTCACCAGCAACGGGCGCTCGGCCTGGTCGAGCAGCGCGAGGGCTTTTTCGACCTGGATGCGCGTGGCCAGCGGCTTGGCGAGCGGCAGTGGCTGGTAGGCGTCGATGTCGAATTCAATCTCGGCCATCTGCACGTCAAACGGCAGGTCGATCAGCACCGGGCCGGGGCGGCCGGAGCGCATTTCATAGAAAGCTTTCTGGAACGCGTAGGGCACCTGGCCGGGTTCGAGGACGGTGGTCGCCCACTTGGTCACCGGCTTGACGATGCTGGTGATATCGACCGCCTGGAAATCTTCCTTGTGCATGCGTGCACGCGGGGCTTGGCCGGTGATGCAGAGAATCGGGATCGAGTCGGCCGAGGCGCTGTACAGGCCGGTGACCATGTCGGTGCCCGCCGGGCCCGACGTACCGATGCACACGCCGATGTTGCCGGCCTTGGTGCGGGTGTAGCCCTCGGCCATGTGCGAGGCGCCTTCAACGTGGCGAGCAAGGACGTGATCGATGCCACCCACCTTCTGCAAGGCCGAATACAGCGGGTTGATCGCGGCGCCTGGGATACCGAAGGCGGTATCCACACCTTCACGGCGCATCACCAGGACGGCGGCTTCGATTGCTCTCATTTTGCTCATGGTTTTGGTGCCTCTTGCGTTTTGTAATTGTATACAAGTTGTGTCTGTCCAAAGTGTATTCACGGCGAGCGGCGCAGGTCAATCCATTTCATTCATTGATCTTTGCGTTCGTCGGAACGGCTTTTTTCGACGTATGGGGCCTTTGTGCGAAAATATTGTATACAAAAACAAATGTCATTGTGTTCTATTTGTTTGATCGAGCTTCTGATCAATCAGACCTCCACCGCTTTACCCATAACAAGATAAGGACGGCAGCTATGAGCGCTTTAACCTTGAAACTCGCAGTCAACCTGGCCGGTCAGGCCATCACCGCAGGCCGCACCATTTCCGCCGCGCCGCTCACCATTGCGGTGCTCGACAGTGGCGGCCACTTGGTCACCCTGCAGCGCGAAGACGGCGCCAGCCTGCTGCGCCCGCAAATCGCGATTGGCAAGGCCTGGGGCGCGATCGCCCTAGGCAAGGGCTCGCGTTTGCTGGCGTTGGACGCGCAGCAACGCCCGGCCTTTATCGCGGCGTTGAACAGCCTGGGGCAGGGCAGCGTGGTGCCTGCGCCGGGCGGGGTGTTGATTCGTGATCAGAAGGGTGTGGTGCTCGGCGCGATCGGGATCAGCGGGGACACCTCGGATATTGACGAGCAATGCGCGATTACGGCAATTGAGGGGGTGGGGTTGTTGGCGGATGCGGGGGTTTCGGCTTGATGTGAGGTGACTGGGCGGGCCTCTTCGCGAGCAAGCCCGCTCCCACATTTGACTGAGTTCAAGCCTTGGAATGCAGTCAAATGTGGGAGCGGGCTTGCTCGCGAAAGGGGCAACTCGGTCCCGGACCTAAACCCAAACCGCATCCCACAGCGGATAGTCGCCAATCCGCTCCACCAATCCCGCTCTTAACGGATTAGCCACGACATACCGAGCCATCTTCACCAAGTCATCGTCTTTGCGCAGCGCTCTGTCATGAAAACTGGTTTGCCATAGCCGACCCTTGCGGCCCGTAGCGCCATTCACGGTTCGAGTGCTTTTGGACTTCACCTGGCACATTAGGTCCCCCAGCGAGCCATTCTGCAGTTCGATCAGCCAGTGAAAATGATCTGGCATCACCACCCATGCCAGGGAGTTTGCCAGCCTTTGGTATTGAGCGAGCCTGAACTGCCAGACCACCAAGCGACCCAGATGAAAGTCATTGAATATCGGTATGCATTCGTGGGTGTTGGTAGTGATCAGGTAGATACGGTTCGGTTCGCTGAACCGCCCGACGCGCAGGCGATGTGAAGTAGCTAAATCAGGCATTCCTTGGCCTCTCTTCAGGTAGGTTTCTGAGAGGCTAGATCTCGGCGGCCGGTGCTGATCGTCAGGCTTTTGGCAGAATGTGTCTGGGAGGGCGCTTTCGCGAGCAAGCCCGCTCCCACAGGGGATTTGTGGCGTTCCGACAAATTATGTCTGGCGCAGATCAAATGTGGGAGCGGGCTTGCTCGCGAATGGCACTGGCACCTCGGTGTCTCAATCCGGCTCACACCCCTTCAGCACCAAGCGAATAATCGTCTGCGCCGCCGCCTCGTAGTCGGCGTCATCCAGCTTGGCTTTCCCGGTCACCGCGGAAATTTGCCAATCAAAATCCGCATACGTCTGCGTCGCCGCCCAGATGCTGAACATCAAGTGATTGGGGTCAATGGGCGCGATCAAGCCGCGATCCACCCAGCTTTGGATGCAGTCGATATTGTGCTTGGCCTGGGCGTTGAGCTGTTCGACCTGGTCGGCGGTGAGGTGCGGCGCGCCGTGCATGATTTCGCTGGCGAATACCTTGGAGGCAAACGGCAGGTCGCGGGAGATGCGGATCTTTGAGCGGATGTAGTTGCTCAACACTTCCTTGGGCTCGCCGTCGGGGTTGAACGGCGTAGAGGCGGCCAGGATCGGCTCGATAATGCTTTCGAGCACCTCGCGGTAGAGGTTGTCCTTGGACTTGAAGTAGTAATAGACGTTGGGCTTGGGCAGCCCGGCTTTGGCGGCGATATCGCTGGTTTTGGTCGCGGCGAAGCCCTTGTCGGCAAACTCCTCGCTGGCCGCCCGCAGGATCAGTTCTTTATTGCGCTCGCGAATGGTGCTCATAAACCAGGAATATCCTTGCCAAGACAGGCGGTCGGGCATGGTAGCACCGGCCTTGCGCAGCGCTCAAGAATCTCGCCGCACCCTTGTACATTGGGGGTTGCAGCTGACTTTGTCTGTGTTGATGCTGAACGTATTTCAGCCGCTGTTTGGGCGTCAGGAGGCGCAGTTGCGTGCGGGGACGGTCAGCCGGGAGACAGTGCTGACCCAACAGCGGGTGTTGTTGCAGGCAGAGCAGAATTGGCGCGATACCCAAGGGCAGTTGAGTCAGGGGAGTGTGGCGTTGATCCAGAGCCTGGGCGGGGGATGGCAAGCTGTGCAGTAATGAATAAGACGGCCAATGAAAGTCTTGCCTTCATTGGCCGTGGCGGTGTTGCACCGTAACTAGCCAGCTTTACTGGCAAGTGTAGAGGTTGGTTTTTTTACCGGGAAATCATCATCGAAGAACGTTGATGCTTCTTCAATTTGGGATTTGCGTTGTTTACGCAGAAACTCATCGAAGTCTTTTTTAACCGCAGGGTCTTCAAGGGCCTCGTAGTCAAAGACGTTGGCACCGTATTTGTAAGAGAAGTTGATGTCGACAAACTCGGCGCTGGCGCAGGCGGATGAAAATTTCGAGTTGTTTCTATCAAAGTTGACACGGTACTGTTTGATTTTTGGAATATAGACGATATTGGCGCCGACTTTGAACACTTCGACGGAAACACCCACGGTAATGGTTTTATAGAAATCTTTGTTGTTTTCGACGCCGAAACGCAAGGCGTCTCCCTGCTTGGCCATAAACTTCTCAAAACTCTTCAGGGCACTGGTGCCTTGTGAGGCGACGATATCCAATATGAAGTTGACGAAGTCGGCGGCAATGCTGACCCCACGGATATGCCGCGAATAGGATTGCTCATCGATTTTGCTCGGGCCCATCAGCGGGAGTTTTGACAGCGCCAGGCTCCAGAGCGCTACGTCGGTTTTGTACTGCTCCCCCTCGGCTTCGGCTTTGCGCTGAACATAATTGGTGACGACAGAGGTCATGCCGATCAAGTATTTTTTCAGCTCGCTGATCTTTTTCATGACCTCCGGATCTTCGATCAACTCGTTGCCGATAATGAACTCAATGAGCCCGTCGGTATCGGCGTAGGGGTTGTCGGCGTCCTTAAGTTGAATGTCCTTGAGGGCTGTATCACCAAAGAAGCTATGCGCTTCTTGCAGCTGTTCGGAGAATAAGCGGACGTCTTTGACGTGGGCGGGCATTGCACTAAGTGTTTTCATTTGGTCATTTCCTTATGAAAGCAGTCACTAACTGTTGGTGCGATTCAATCACGGACGGCGGTCCGTCAGGGTCGCAAAAGTTCACCACGGGTGAAACCGGCTTGGTTGTTTAAATCAATGTTTTAGTGCCTCGGTTATTCGAGGTATTGCCCCTGAAAAAGAGGTAGGGGAGTTATAGGTTTAATGCCGGGTATTGGCAATGAACACACTCAACCAATTCGCTTGCTTGGCCCGAACAGTTATAGCGTTTAGGAGTCAGCCTTTAGAGGCTGTTTTTTGACGACCATCACCGTTGATTACGGGGTATGGCTAAGTGATGGCTTTTACAGGGTTTTTGATGGCAGCTTTCCTGCCGTCGAAGCCTCACGATCAGGCAGCGCCGTCGGCCGACGCCTGGAGGATACGACGAGTGGTCGTGTTCGAAATCAAAATCAAACGCCCAGCAACGTGCGATTGGCAATGTGCATGAATATAGATACGATGCTAATAATTAGCTAGCTATCTATGTGTTCGCTGAATGAAGCCTTTCACGTTTCAACTCCCGGATTTCTGGCAAGCCACCCTGGTGCCCTCGCGGGTCGATCTGCTGTTTGCGTCGCGCAACATCATCGCCGGTGGGGTCGCGTTGTATCTGGCCTTTTGCTTCGACCTGCAGCAGCCGCAATGGGCGTTGACCACGGTGTTTATCGTTGGCCAATCGACCAGCGGCATGATCCTGGCCAAGGGCGCCTATCGGTTGCTGGGCACGTTTGTCGGCGCCGTGGCTTCGCTCGTGATTATCGGGGTTTGCGGCCAGGCGCCGTTGCTGTTCCTGCTGTGCATGGCGTTATGGCTGGCGTTGTGTACGACGGGGGCGTCGCTGCTGCGCAATCACGCCGCCTATGGGTTTGTGCTGGCGGGCTACACCACGGCGATTATTGCCTTGCCGGCGACCGCCGCGCCGCTGGGCGTGTTCGATGAGGCAGTGGCGCGCTGTCAGGAAATCAGCCTGGGGATTCTCTGCGCGTCTATCGCCGGCACGATTTTATGGCCGCGCCGGGTTGAGCAGACCCTGGCGGTTCAAGGGCGCGCCGCCTGGCAGGCGGGAATGCGCGCCGCGGCCTCGGAGCTGCAGGGAACGGATCAGCGCAAGGGCTTGCTGGAGGCGTTGGGCCGCTTGGTCGCGGTGGACGCCCAGCGCGACCATGCCTGGTTTGAAGGCCCCAAGGGGCGGCGGCGCTCTCAGGCGTTGCGGGTGCTCAGTCGGGATGTGCTTGGGTTGTTACGTGCGGCACGGGGTGTGGCACGGCAACGGATGATGCTGGACGACGCGTCCTTTGTTACGACATGGGTGGAAGACGTGGCCGCCACCTTGCGACAAGAGCGGCACGAGGCGCTGCCTGAGCTCTCACGTCGCCTTACTTTGGCGCTTGCTGATCCACGTCTGAGCCCCGAGGCGCACTTTTGCCTGGTGCAATTGGCCCAGGTCCTGCGTTTGGTGAACGTGGGGGCGCTGACCCTGGCGGCTGTCGAGACGGGCAGGGTGCCACCGGGTGCACCGGGGGCACTGTCCTGGCATCGGGATATCGAGCAGGGTGTACTCGGTGGAGCGCGCAGTGCATTAGCCTTCCTGGCCGTTGCGGCATTCTGGATGTTTACCGCATGGCCTTCGGGGCTGGGCGCGGTGTCGATCAGCGGTGTGGTATTGAGCCTGTTTGCTGCGCGGGAAAATCCCTCCGCCTCAAGCCTGAATTTTCTCAAAGGCATCGCGCTGTCGATTCCGGTGGCCGGGTGTGTACGGTTTGCTTTGCTGCCTGGGTTTGATGGTTTCCCGTTGCTGTGCATGGCCTTGGGCGTACCGCTATTTTTTGCCTCGCTGTGCATGAGCCGGGCAAGCCTGGCGGCCAGCGCTTCGGCGTTCTGCATCTTCTTCGTCAATAACGTCGGGCCGAGCAACCTGATGACGTACGACATCGCCGCCTTCCTCAACAAAGCTATCGCCACGCTGGTGGGTGTCGGTATTGCCGTGGTGGTGTTTCGCCTGATCCCGCTCAACCCGGGTGAGCGCCATTATCGGCGGATGTTCACGGCCTCATTGTTTGACCTGGCGCAGTTGACGTCGCGCCCCTTGGAGCAGGCCGAAAGCTGGTTTGGCGGGCGTATGGCGGACCGCCTGATTCGGTTGTCGCGTTATAGCGACACGTTGCCTGCCGAGCGTCGTACCCATTGGGATAACGGCCTGCTGGGGCTGGACTTGGGCGATGAGTTGCTGGAGTTGCGCGCAAGTTTATCGAGCAGTCAAGGCGCGTTGGCCAGTGTGCGCGATGATTATCTGCGGCAGTGGGCGGTTGTGCTCAAGCAGGGTGGGCCTGGCGTGGATCAGGCAGCGTTGCTGGATGCGCCAAGCACTGCGCTGTTGGACGTACTTGAGCGGTCGTCGGTGTTGGCGGAGCAGGATCGGCAAATGGCCAGGGCGGCACTGCTGCAGTTGCGGTTTACCTGGCAGACGTGGTGTCAGCGGGGTGTCTGATTGCAGGAGCTGGCAAGCCAGCTCCTGCAACGAGTGTTACTCGGCGATCTGCAACTTGCGCGATTCGGTGTAGATGTAGCGCACCTTTTCATACTCGAACGGCGAGTTCATTTGACCGTAGCGGAAGCTGGTCTGGTAGCGCTTGTCGACGGCGCGCAAGGCCCAGATTTCCGGGTGGTTTTCGCTGACCTTGGACACGTTGAGGAAGTTGACCTCGGTTTCTGCGCTGTAGTCGACGATCAGGCCGGTGGTGTCGCGCAGGTTCGAGGGGCCGAAGATCGGCAGTACCAGGTACGCGCCGCCGGGCACGCCGTAGAAGCCCAGGGTCTGGCCGAAGTCTTCGCTCTGGCGTGGCAGGCCCATGGCGGTAGCCGGGTCCCACAGGCCGGCGACGCCGATGGTGGTGTTGAGCAGCAGACGCCCGGTGGTTTCCAGGGAGCGGTGGCCCTTGAGTTGCAGCAGGCTGTTCAACAGGTTGGGCACGTCGCCCAGGTTGTTGAAGAAATTACTCACGCCGGTACGCAGGAAACTTGGGGTGACGTAGGTGTAGCCATTGACCACCGGCAGGAATACCCATTGGTCGAAGCGGTAGTTGAAGTGGTACACGCGGCGGTTCCACGACTCCAACGGGTCGTAGACATTGAGCGCGGTGAGCGACGAACGCTCGAACTCGCGCTGGTCCAGGCCCGGGTTGAACTTGAGCTTGGTCAGCGGCTCCTTGAAGCCGTCGGCGTCAACCTTGACCGGTTCGTGGGCCTTGCTGTTGTCGGCATTGGCGACGCCCGCGCACATCAGGGCGGCGAGCAGCAGAAGATATTTAGCCACGGAAGAACTCCAGCATGGCGTCGGCGTTGACGCGGTAATTGAGGTTGCCGCAGTGGCCGCCCAACGGGTAGACGGTCAAGCGATCGCCGAAGGTTTTACGCAGGAAACCGAGGTCGCCAGGGCCGAGAATCACGTCGTCGGCATTGTGCATCACCGCGATTTTCGGGCTGTTGTGCAGGTAGTCCTTAAGCGCATAGAGGCTGACCTGGTCGACCAGTTGCAGCAGGCTGCCGCCATCGGAGCGCGCGCGCCACATCGGGATCACTTGTTCGGTGAGGTAGCAGTCAAAGTCGCACTGCAGCGCACGCTTGAGGAACGGCGTGAGGCTGGTGCCTTCGGTGATCGGGTATTTGGGCGGAATGATCAGGCCACGGCGGTTGATCAGGTCCGAGGTAAACGCAATGTCGGCCGCCGAGAAACGGAACGAGGTGCCGATCAGCATCGCCATCTGTTCGTTGGTCAGGTGCTGCTTGGAGTTCTGGAAGTCGTAGAGCAGGGCGTCATTAAGGTCGATGTAGCCTTTTTGCTGGAAGTAGCGGGTCAGCTTGGCCAGTACCAGCTCATAGAAGGTGGTGGTGTTGTTGATGCCCTTGACCTCGGTCTGTACCAGCTTGTCGAGGTTGGTGATCGAGGTGTAGAGGTTGACCGGCGGGTTGAGCAGCAGCACTTTCTTGAAGTTGAAGCTGCGGCGGGTCTCGTCCAGCTTGCTGACAAACGCAGCATCCAGGGCGCCCAGGCTGTAGCCGGTGAGGTAGAAGTCGGTGACCGGCAGCGAGGCGTTTTGCGCGCGCACGGCTTGCATCACGCGGTACATGTCTTCGGCGTCTTCCTGGGTGATACCCGGAGTGGCAAAGCGCGAGGCGGCACTGATGAAGTCGAAGCTGGTGGGCGACGACAACTGCACTACGTGGTAACCAGCCTGGTAATACAGCTTTTTCAGGTATTCGTTGATGCTGCTGTCAAATCGCGCACCGGTGCCCGCGATCAGGAAGATCAACGGCGCGGCACGGTCTTGTTTGGCGATGCGGTAGGTGAGTTTCTTCACCGCCCAGAAATTGTCCGGCAGGCTGAACTCGCGCTCGGGGCGCATGTTCAGGGTGTAATCCGACTGGTTGATCTCGTCGTTGGACGGCAATTTGGGCCGAAGGTCAGGCGGGGTGGTGGCAATGGTCGCTTCGAACGGGTTCGTCAAAGGGAAGCCATAGCTGGCCTGGTCGATGTCGACGGCCAGTGCTGACGCACTCAAAAAAAGGCTGCCGAGTAAGGCAGCGCAGCGCAAGGAACGGAGCATGACTTAATCCCTAAGAGGAAACGTGCTGAATGAAGTTCGCAGGCTATGACCACCGCGTTGCCACCGAAGTGCCAGCCTTCGGCACGAAATGTCGGAAAAAAACGTCGGAATCGGGGTAATAGCAGCCAGAAGATACACGTTGCCATGCATTGATGGACACTAATTGTGTGTATGCGCCTTGCTAACGGCTGCCGGCGCATTAAGCTGAGCGCCGTTTTTGCCTATCGGAGTACCCCATGTCCCGTCGTTTGCCACTGATCCTGCTGCTTATTGCCCTGCCGTTATGGTTGGCTGCCAGTTATGGCGCACGCTACGGTTTTATGGAGGATGGCCAGTGGGTGGGTATCTGCGTTGATGAGGCCAGTCGCTGGGAATGCCAGTTGCGTTCGAACCTGGGGTTGATGATTCACTTCAAGGTGCTGGGCTGGGCGGCGTTGATCACGTCGGTGCTGGCGTTTTTCGTGCCGGGTCGAGCAGGGTGGGGGTTGGCAGTGTTGGCAATGATGTTCGGCTTGCCGGCGTTGGCGTTGTACAACACCACGTTTGCGGTGTTTGCGGTGGTGATTGCCGGGTTGCGGTTGGTCAGGAAACCTCGCGTTGCCTGACAGGGCCTCATCGCAGGCAAGCCAGCTCCCACATTAGAGCGCATTCCAGGGATGCACTCGGTCAAATGTGGGCGCTGGCTTGTCGAATCGTCGCAACGCTGCGATAGCGGTCTTAAGCCCTACGCACCCGCAGGCAACGCCACAACGCTCCAACCATCATCACGCTGACCACCGCCCAACCCCACGCCTGCTGGTTCAGCAACCCTTCGCGATAGAGCTGCGGCGCAATGCCGGCACCGATAATGAAGGCCAGCAGCGCGATCTCCCGGCGTGGCCCGGTGACCGGGCGAACCAGATACACCAGGGCCGGCAACACCAGTGCCGCACTCGGGAAGCTGCGATAGCGCGGGTCAAACACCAGCGCGAGCATCATCACCGCGCCGGCAAAGCCGGCGATTGCCACCAGCCAGCCCGCGCGTTGCTCCAGCCAGTTGAATGCCCGTTCGCGCCAACCTTCCCGCGCACTCAGGGCCAGCGCAGCATGGGCCAGCACCAGCAGGTTCAGCGCGACCAGCAAGCCTGCCCACACCCATTCATCGTTGAAGCGTGCGGTTACGCGGGTCAGTTCGGCCCAGGTGCCGATTGAGCAGGCGGCGACCGCTCCGAGCAGTGGCAGCATGAGCGCTGCGCGCGTGCTGCGAACGCGGCCGCCGAGGGCCAAGGTGCCCAGCAGGATAATCCCGCCCACGCCCAGCCACAGCGGCCAGTACGGCACATTGCTCACCGGCCCGGCGAGGATGCCCTTGTCCTGGCGATCAGCATCAAACAGTCCCCAATAGCCGCCGACCGCCCCTTCACTGGCGCGCTTCCACGGCTGGTCAAAGGCTTCGATCAGGTTGTAGCGCCAACCGTTGGCCTCGGCCATGGCGACAAAACCACGCATGAATTTGGCTTCGTTGACCCGGCTCGGCACCGCGGTTTCGCGCTGGCGACCTTCGCTGGGCCAGCCGGTCTCGCCGATCAGCACGTCTTTGGGCGCGAACTTGTTGCCGAAGGTCTGGCGTACATCCCCCACGTGCTTGAGCGCCTGGTCGATGCCGGACGGGTCATCCTCCCAGTACGGCAGCAGGTGAATGGTCAGGAAATCCACGGCCGGGGCGATTTCCGGGTGTTGCAGCCAGAACTCCCAGACATCGGCATAGGTGACCGGCTGTTTTATCTGACTTTTGACTTTGTGGATCAGCGTCACCAGTTGCTTGGCGGTGACTTCCTTGCGCAGCAGGGCTTCGTTGCCGACGATGACCGCGGTGACCACGTCAGGGTTGGCGTTGGCCGCCGCGATCAACTCGTCGATTTCTTTTTCGGTGGCAACCGGGTCACTGCTGACCCAGGCACCGGCCATTAACTTCAACCCATGCTCGCGCGCCATGCCCGGCAGGGCTTCCAAACCGGTCATGGAGTAGGTGCGAATGCACTCGAAACGGGTGGCCAGCAAGGCCAGGTCGGCGTCCATGCGCTCGGGACGCAGCTTGAACGGCTGGTCGAACGGTGATTGGTCTTTGTCGAAGGGTGTATAGGACGCACATTGCATTTTGTGGCTGGCGCTGGCCACGTCCGGCAACACCACCGGACGGCCGAGGCCGTACCAATAGCCGACAAGGGCAAACACGCCGAGGATCAAGGCGAAAATATAGGGCAGGGCAGGGAAGCGGGCAGTCGCAGGCATGGTCGGCTTATCTGGGGGAGCAAAGGCGCGCATCTTACCCGGATTTGGCCCGTTCCAGTGGGGCGGCATAATTTAGACATGCAAAGTTCGGGCGGGATTTTGGCGCCATATTCTACAAATCGTGCTGCTGGCGATGTGATGTCGTTTCTTGCTTACCTGAGGTCGCAGCCAGAGCAGGTTCAAGACCCCGGCAGGTTGATGATCGAAGTGTCAGCACTCCACTGATGTCTGAGCCGCCGGATCGATGCGCGTGAAGGGGGCGCGGTGCACCACATAACAACAGGTTGACGTCGCTCGGCATCCGTCGGGCGCAGCACTTTCGGGGAAGTACGATGAAGATGCGACGACTCTTGGGCGCAGCTGCCACTCTGGTAGTTGCGATGGGCTCCACACTGGCCAGCGCCGACAGCAAAACCCTGAGCATCGGCTATGTAGACGGCTGGTCCGACAGCGTTGCCACCACTCACGTGGCGGCAGAGGTGATCAAGGAAAAGCTCGGTTATGACGTGAAACTGCAGGCGGTTGCCACCGGGATCATGTGGCAGGGCGTGGCCACCGGCAAACTCGACGCCATGCTTTCCGCCTGGCTGCCCGTGACCCACGGTGAATACTGGGCCAAGAACAAGGACAAGGTGGTCGACTACGGCCCTAACTTCAAGGATGCAAAAATTGGCTTGATCGTGCCGGAGTACGTCAAGGCCAAGTCCATCGAAGACCTCAAGACCGATACCACCTTCAAGAACAAGATCGTCGGTATTGATGCCGGTTCAGGCGTCATGCTCAAGACCGATGAAGCCATCAAGGCCTATGGCCTGGACTACAAACTGCAAGCCAGTTCGGGCGCTGCGATGATCGCCGAGCTGACCCGTGCCGAAGACAAGCAGGAATCCATTGCGGTGACCGGTTGGGTACCACACTGGATGTTCGCCAAGTGGAAACTGCGTTTCCTGGACGATCCAAAAGGGATTTATGGTGCTGCGGAAACCGTCAACAGCATCGGCAGCAAGGGCCTGGAGAAGAAAGCGCCGGAAGTCGCGGCCTTCCTGAAGAAATTCCAGTGGGCCTCCAAGGATGAAATCGGCGAGGTCATGCTCGCGATTCAAGAGGGCGCCAAACCTGATGCGGCCGCCAAGGATTGGGTTGCCAAGCACCCAGAGCGTGTCGCCGAGTGGATCGGTAAATAACGCCTCGAAGCGTCTAAGTAGCACCTTTGAAGCCCGCCTGGCGTTTTCGTCAGGCGGGCTTTGTCGTTTTCGCGAGAAAAGCTGTCACTTTAATCAGTTCAAAGTTGGCGCGATCACTCATGTCGTTCTAATACTAAGGTCGTCTGGAACCTGTTCTGCAGCCGCATACAGTGGATACGTTCCAATAATAAAAAAGCTGTGCTGCGAGGATAAAAACAATGAACGACAGCATTTACCTCTCGATTCAAAACAGCCCTCGTTTCAAGGAGCTGGTGAGAAAAAGGGAAAGGTTCGCCTGGATTCTCTCGGCGATCATGCTAGGGCTTTACTCCGGATTCATCCTGTTGATCGCCTACGGGCCACAAGTGCTAGGGGCCAAACTGAGCCCTGGTTCATCTATTACGTGGGGTATCCCTATTGGGGTCGGGCTGATTGTCTCGGCCTTTGTCCTCACCGGCATCTACGTACGACGCGCCAACGGCGAATTCGACGACCTGAACAATGCGATTCTCAAGGAGGCTGCGCAATGATCCGTCGTCTATTGGCTGTACTCGGTGCTTCGGTCTTCGCGCCTGCCGTTTGGGCGGCGGACGCATTGACCGGTGAAGTGCAAAAACAACCGCTGAACGTTGCAGCAATCCTGATGTTCGTGGCCTTCGTCGGCGCGACGTTGTGCATCACCTACTGGGCGTCCAAGCGCAACAAATCGGCGGCCGACTACTACGCGGCCGGCGGCAAGATCACCGGTTTCCAGAACGGCCTGGCGATTGCTGGCGACTACATGTCGGCGGCGTCCTTCCTGGGGATTTCCGCGCTGGTATTCACCTCTGGCTACGACGGCCTGATCTATTCGATCGGCTTCCTGGTGGGCTGGCCGATCATTCTGTTCCTGATCGCCGAGCGCCTGCGTAACCTGGGCAAGTACACCTTTGCTGACGTAGCGTCCTATCGCCTGGGGCAAACCCAGATCCGCAGCCTGTCGGCCTGTGGCTCGCTGGTGGTGGTGGCGTTCTATCTGATCGCGCAGATGGTTGGCGCGGGCAAGCTGATCCAGTTGCTGTTCGGCCTGGATTACCATGTGGCGGTGATCCTGGTAGGCATCCTGATGTGCATGTACGTGCTGTTCGGCGGCATGCTCGCGACCACGTGGGTGCAGATCATCAAGGCGGTCCTGCTGCTGTCCGGTGCCTCGTTCATGGCGCTGATGGTGATGAAGCACGTCAACTTCGACTTCAACATGCTGTTTTCCGAGGCGATCAAGGTTCACCCTAAAGGTGAAGCGATCATGAGCCCTGGCGGCCTGGTGAAAGACCCGATCTCTGCATTCTCCCTGGGCCTGGCGCTGATGTTCGGCACCGCAGGCCTGCCGCACATCCTGATGCGCTTCTTCACCGTAAGCGATGCTAAAGAAGCGCGTAAGAGCGTGCTGTATGCCACCGGTTTCATCGGCTACTTCTACATCCTGACCTTTATCATCGGCTTCGGCGCGATCCTGCTGGTCAGCACCAACCCGGCGTTCAAGGATGCTGCAGGCGCTCTGTTGGGCGGTAACAACATGGCGGCGGTGCACCTGGCTAACGCGGTGGGCGGCAGTATCTTCCTGGGCTTTATCTCGGCCGTGGCCTTCGCCACCATCCTCGCGGTAGTGGCCGGCTTGACCCTGGCCGGTGCTTCGGCGGTGTCCCATGACCTGTACGCCAGCGTGATCAAGAAAGGCAAGGCCAACGAAAAGGACGAGATTCGCGTGTCGAAGATCACCACCATCGCCCTGGCGGTGCTGGCCATCGGCCTGGGTATCCTGTTCGAAAGCCAGAACATTGCGTTCATGGTCGGCCTGGCGTTCTCCATTGCTGCCAGCTGTAACTTCCCGGTGCTGCTGCTTTCCATGTACTGGAAAAACCTCACCACCCGTGGCGCGATGATTGGCGGCTGGCTGGGCTTGATCAGTGCCGTAGGTCTGATGATCCTTGGCCCGACCATCTGGGTCTCGATCCTGCACCACGAAAAAGCCATCTTCCCGTACGAATACCCGGCGCTGTTCTCGATGATCATTGCGTTCATCGGTATCTGGTTCTTCTCCATCACCGACAAGTCGGCGGCGGCAGAGAAGGAGCGTGCGCTGTACTTCCCGCAGTTTGTGCGTTCGCAAACGGGTCTGGGGGCGAGTGGGGCGGTTAACCACTAAGGGTGTAACGGTTACAAAAAAATACCCCGGTCGTGAGATCGGGGTTTTTTTTTGGCTTTTATTGGTGCTGGATACGACAAAACTGTTTCTTAAATTCCGCATCAATAAAAGCGGCTTTCGCTGGGTGAGCGTCGGCAAGTGATCAAGGCTGGCGTCTGGGCACAGGACGCTGTGTTGAGGCCGCCAGTGGCGCTGCTCTGCAGCCGAGCACGGGGCAAGCCTGCTCGCCACAACGGGCCCGCAGGCCACCACAGCGGGCGTGTAGCGGGTTATCGTCTGCCGCAAACAAATAAGGCCTCCAGAGGAGGCCTTATTCGGTGCAACTAAGCGGCTGACGGCTTACTTGCGATCTTCCAGCTTGGTGATGTCACGCGACTCGTAGCCGGTGTACAGCTGGCGCGGACGGCCAATCTTGTAC
>PJQF01000058.1_pt1 | contig 74995 bp, 67 predicted proteins | sample 1503741 | NCBI WGS metagenome assembly PJQF01 (sample SAMN07775949, study PRJNA414020) | Biofilm metagenome, whole genome shotgun sequencing project. | isolation source: biomolecule (vanillin) treated reverse osmosis membrane biofilm | place: India: Nagpur | collected 2017-03-21
TCTTCAACTGATAGCCCGGCCCGACTACCAATCGGCCGGGCTTTTTGTTGGTATGCTCTCCGTCTTTCAACACCTGAACACCATTCACAAAAACATGCACCACTCCGGTGGTATATTGATGTGGATCTTCAAACGTAGCATGATCTTGAATCGTAGCCGGATCAAATAATACTACATCGGCATAGTAGCCAACTTTTAACAATCCTCTCTTCGCAATTCTTAAATTAGAAGCAGGCAATGAAGTCATCTTGCGGACGGCCTCTTCGGTTGGAAACAATTTTTCCTCACGGGAATATTTGGCAAGTAACCGCGCAAAACTTCCATAGGCACGTGGATGTGTACCGTCATTATTAAAAGGTGGTTCGTCCGGAATGGAAGCTGCATCTGAACAAACACTGACATAAGGAAGCGGCAACATCTTTCGGATGTTGTCTTCTGAAATCAAAAAGAAAATACACGGAATACTCGACTTGTCCGCTACCAACAAATCCAGAATTGTCTCATTCGCACTCTTGCCATGCTTTGCTGCAATTTCATTTAGGCGTTTGCCACGATATAATTGATTCAACGAATCCGTGCGAAAGCCCATCACCATCACATCCTTGGGGTCTGAATTTCTATTGGGAATTCCTAATTCCATTTCGCGCAACAATCGCTTACGCAGAACTGGGTTCTTAAAACGCTTGCGCATGGCTTGCGCTCCGCCTTCCTGCACCCAGGTAGGCAGTCGCGCGGTAATGCTGGTGCCGCTGGCGTTGTACGTGTACATGTCGGCTGTGATTTTCAATCCGGTCTTTTGCGCACTGTCTATCTTGGCCAACACAGCATCTACTTTATTCCAATTCCACTCATTATTAATTTTTAAATGATAAATTTCAGCGGCAACATTTGCTTCGCGCGCAATCCGAAAAAATTCATTCATAGCCGGAAATATTTTATCGCTCTCACTCCGCATGTGAGTGATGTACATACCGTTGTATTCTGACACTACTTTGCTCAACTCAATCAGTTCTTCTGTAGACGCATAATCGGCTGGAGCATAGATAAGAGAAGAACCTAACCCCATCGCGCCTTCCTTCATCGATTCGCGCACCAATTCTTTCATTTGTATTAACTCCTGTGGAGTTGGTTTGCGATTGTCAAAGCCCAGCACATAGTTGCGTACAGTAGTGGCTCCTACAAAAGAACCAAAGTTGGGGCTCACTCCTTTTCTTTTCAGAACTTCAAAATATTCTCCCAGCGAAGTCCATAGCGTGTCTTTGCTGTTTTTCTTTTTACGCGGACCGGGACTCCAGCCTTCGCCAAAAATTTCGAGTGTCACTCCTTGTTTAATGTCACTCATCGAGCGACCATCTTTTAACAACGAGCCATCAGCCCAACTGAGCATATTGATAAAACCGGGAGAGATAGCCAGTCCTTTTGCATCGATCTCTTCTTTACCAACAGCATTCGAGAGATCACCCATCGCTGCCAGGGTATCGCCCTGAATAGCCAAATCGCCCTTATAAGGTTTGCTGCCAGAACCATCGTAAATCATTCCATCGCGAATGATCAGATCGTATTCTTTCTTAGGTTGAGCACATGAACTCAGCACAGAAAGAAAAAAAACAAAAAGCAGATGGATCGGCAAGGCGCTGAAGCACCTGCGAGAAATAGAAGAACAAAAATTATTTGCAGCTAACACCTTGCACGTATTTATCAATGGCCTTGATCGATTTGGCAACTTCGCTACCTTTAAAACCTTTGATGTCCGAGTATCGAATCGTCTTCTTGTACTTTTTAAGTAACTCACTCGAAAGTGGCAAGAACGACCAATGCCATTTTTCTTCTTCATAACCTGTACGGCCTTGTGCTTTTGAAGTATACGGTTGGCAAAATCCAAATTCGGCCGCGTGCGCCAACAACCATTGGTAAATTTTCAGTCCTTCACCCGATTCAAAATACGAATTCTCCAATGAGTTTAAATCCATGTCGGTACCCCAGTGATGACGAGATGTTCCCGGCATAGAGCTATACAATAAAATCAATCGCGCGCGTTCGGATAAATCAGAGATGGTAGTCAGGTTTTTTCCTTCTACCAAAGTGCGCCCCTCCCACTTATTTTCCCAAATCGTTTTCTGCGCTTCATAATTGCGTGTAGCAGAAATAATAAAAAGATTCACTCCCTCCTTTTGGGCAGCCTCGGCCATTTTTACAAATGCCTCGTAGGTTTCTCTTCGCAAATATTTACCTACGGCACTTCCTCTGGCATATTCATCACCGAGTCGAACAAAGCGCGCATCTTTCGTTTCATCAAATCTTCCCAACAAGTATTCTTTCTCATTGGATTGGCCAAGGGCAAAGTTGACGGTTGACAAAAGTGCAATTGACAATAGACTCCATTGTAATCTATTGCCAATCATTCGCACCAAAATTTTGTCAACTGCCATTTGTCTATTGTCAACTGATTCTCTAAACTTTCTCTTCCACCTGGTTCATCACCTTGGTCTGCACTTGAATCGACTCATGGTGTACCAAACGCAACAGGTCGCGCATAAATCCTTCTTCCAATCCCATCGCCTTACCCAACGTCACACGCGTTTTGATAATTTCTTCCCAGCGATTCACCTGCAAAATCGTAACGTTATTGTCTTTTTTGTATTGGCCAATCTTCTCTGAAATTTTCATGCGCGAAGCCATCTTCTGCATGATCTCGTCATCGAGTTGGTCAATCTGCTCACGCAACACACTCAGCGTATCTTTAAAGGTTTTGTTTTCGCTGCTGCTCGTCCGCACTACCAAGTCACTCAAAATTTTGCCCAACACAGCCGGTGTTACTTGTTGCTTCGCATCGCTCCATGCTGCATCCGGGTTGATATGACTTTCAATCATCAAACCCGCCATATCCAAATCCAACGCCTTCTGCGATACAAAAGCAATCAAGTCTCTGTTACCCGAAATATGACTTGGGTCGCAAATAATTTCAAGCTCAGGAAAACGCGTCTTCAACTCAATTGCCAAATCCCACATGGGTAAATTGCGGAAGGGGCCTTTTTCGAATGAGGAAAATCCACGATGGATAGCCGCCATCTTCTTGATGCCCGCTTTGTTCAAACGCTCCAACGCACCGATCCATAATTCTAAATCAGGGTTCACCGGATTCTTCACCATCACCGGAATGTCTACACCCTTCAACGAATCGGCAATCTCTTGTACAGAAAATGGATTCACGGTTGTACGAGCACCTACCCACAAAATATCGACACCTGCTTTTAGACAAGCTTCCACATGCGCAGCATTTGCCACTTCTGTCGTCACCGGCAAACCGGTTTCTTTCTTGGCTGTCATCAACCAATTCAAACCCACATCGCCCGCACCTTCGTATTGTCCGGGGCGTGTGCGCGGCTTCCAGATTCCTGCACGCAAAGCATGCACCTTTCCAGTAGCAGCAATTTGCTTGGCTGTAGCCACCATCTGCTCTTCTGTTTCAGCGCTGCAAGGGCCACTGATAATGATCGGCTTTTTTACATTCAAAAAACCAGCTATCGATTCAAGTTCCAATCCTTTTTTCATACGATCCAATTGTTAAGTTAATATTTAAAATTCACTTCAATAATCCTATTCTCATTTTTGGCGATCCTCAACTTTGTCAACTGCCTATTGTCAATTTTCAACTCACTCACCGCCTACTGCCTACTTTTCAACTAGTCTCTCCAAATTTTGTCAACTGTCCATTGCCAACTGTCAACTTACTTCTTCTCCAACACCCTTCTAATTCCATTCGCATTCGTCAGTGTCTTCATCAACTCCTTCGAGTCTTTCTTCATCAGGTGATAATGAAATTTCTGCAAATGCATAATATACTCCAGCAGCGCCTGACTCAAATATTCTGAATTCTGTTCAAAAATTGGTGCCCACATCGCTGGCGAACTTTTTGCGAGGCGTACAGTCGATGCAAAACCACTACCCGCCAAATCAAAAATATTCTTCTCGTCTTTTTCAATATCCAATACCGTTTGCCCCAGCAAAAACGAACTCACGTGCGACAAGTGCGAAACATAGGCCACATGTTTATCATGTTCCTCGGCTTCCATGAAAATGGTTTTCAAACCCACCGCATCGAAAATACTTTGTGCAATCTTTAAGGAGTGCTCCGAAGATTTTTCATGCTCACAAATGATATTTGTTTTGCCTACAAACAAACCTTCCAGCGCAGCGGTTGGGCCTGAGTTTTCTGTTCCCGAAATTGGATGGGCTGCCACAAATTGATTCCTTCGCGCATGTCCTGAAACCGACTTGCAAATCAATCCTTTCGTACTGCCCGTGTCTATTACTACTGTATTCTTTCCAATCTGATCCAGAATCGTAGGCAGCAAAGCACCGATGGCATTCACCGGAATCGTCAACAACACCACATCCGATTCGGCAAGCGCTTTATCCTCCGGCAAAATGCGGTCCACCAATCCAAGCACCACAGCTTGCTGTGCGTGTGCCTGATTAAAGTCAACGCCAATCAACTCAGTAGCCAATTTCTTTTTTCGCAAGTCAATCGCCAGCGAGCCTCCTATCAATCCCAAACCAATCACCGTTACTTTCATATCGAAACTGGTTTTTTTTCTGGCGAATTTTTCTTGGTCACAAAATCATTAATTCGCTCACGCGCTTCACTCAATTTCTCTTCGGTTGCGCAAAGCGAAATGCGAATATGCTTTCGGCCGGCCTCTCCGAAAATAAATCCGGGAGTAATGAACACATGTGTGCCGTATAAAATTTCATCAATCCATTTCTCCACATCCTGAATGTGTGCAGGCGCCTTGGCCCACACAAACAATCCGGATTGTTTCTTCGAATAAGCACAACCCAGTTCATCTAAAATACGGCAAGCCGCATCTTTGCGCTTTTGATAAATCGCGTTGAGTTGTGTGAACCATTCGGTTCCACTTTGCAATGCTTCCACCGCTGCATGTTGCAATCCTAAAAACATACCTGAATCCATATTGCTCTTCACCCGCAGCACTGCATCAATATATTGCGCGTTGCCTGCTACCCAGCCAATGCGCCAGCCCGCCATGTTATGCGATTTACTCAGCGAATTTAATTCCAATGCAACTTCGGAAGCTCCTTCAATACTTAAAATAGAAAGTGGATGGTTATTCAAAATCAGTGAATACGGATTATCATTCACAATCAAAAATTGATGCTTGCGAGCTAAGTCAACCAATTCTTTGAGTTCTGCTCGCGAAGCAATACGACCCGTTGGCATGTGCGGGAAATTAACCCACATCACTTTCACTTTGGATAAATCACGTTTGCGTAATTCTTCCATGTCGATGCCCCAGCCCAGTTCTTCTTTCATGGCATACGTGCTCGTCTTAGCGCCTACTAATTTCGCCACAGAAGCATAGGTGGGGTAACCGGGATCCGGAATCAATACTTCATCTCCTTCATTGACAAATGCCATCATAATGTGCATAATACCTTCCTTCGATCCCATCAGCGGAAGTATTTCTGTTTCGGTGTTGAGCTTTACTCCGTATGTGTTTTGATAAAAATCAGCAATACCCTTCCGCAATTGTGGAATGCCTTTGTAATTCTGGTAACCGTGATTTGCAGGGTTTTTAGCCGATGCAATCAACGCATTGATGGCGTTTGCAGCCGGCATCTGGTCCGGACTGCCGATACCCAAATTGATTACCCGCCACTCCGGTGTGTCAATGCTTCGCACTTCCGCCAGCTTCTTGCTGAAGTAGTACTCTTCCACATTCTTAATCCGATTCGCTGTTTCTATCATTTGATTTATACTTCAAACTTTCTACTTAAGAACTACTTGTACTCTATTTTCGCTTTCTTGTATTCCCCCAACACATTCAGGTTTCTGACTTGCCGAAGTACTTCTTGAACGGCAGTATCATAATTTTTCCTACGCTTCCACTCCACATCAATGTGAATCGAATACTCACTGGGTTTTCCTACAATTGGTATGGATTGAATTTTTGTTAGATTGATTTGATTTTTCTTCAAAGTCATCAATGCTTCTGCCAAGCTTCCCACTTCGTTTGCCACTTCAAAACATAATGAAGCCTTGTTGCTATCCTTGGCTGTTTCTCTTCCTTTTGTTAGCACCAGAAAACGAGTGAAGTTTTTCTTATTCGTCTCGATGCGCTTTTCTAAAATCTGCAAGCCAAATTTCTTGGCCGCATACTCGTTGGCAATGGCTGCCGTATCCGTCAATTTTTTCTCTTTCACTTTCCTTGCTGAAACGGCTGTGTCATCGCTTTCGCGGATTTCAATGTTATTCAACCGAAACAAAAAATCATTGCACTGGCGTATCGCCATCGGGTGCGACTCTACGCATTTAATATCGGTCAGTTTCACACCCGGCAATGCAAGCAAGTGCATGTGAATAGGCAAATACACTTCGCCAATAATCGAGAAATGATATTCCTGCAATAAAAAGTAATTGGGCAAAATGCTTCCGGCAATAGAATTTTCAATCGCCATCATGGCAAAGTCAGACTCCCCTTTCTTAAGCGATTCACACAGCGCATGAAACGACAAGCATTCTACTGTATCAATCGGCTCTTGAAAGTAAGTCAGTGCCGCTACTTCATGAAAGCTGGTGGCGATGCCCTGTATGGCTACTTTTGTTTTTTTCTTCTTGCTCATTCAATCGATATGCTACTTCGGTTACTACTCCTTTAAACTATGGCTACATTTTATAAAACCTACGTAGCACAGGTAAAAAGAAAAGTCCCAGTTTTCACCGGGACTTTTCTGAGTTTCTTTTGTTTTTATGTCTTAACAAAGCGATTCTCTATCTAGTCCCGGTTGGGCTGGATAAAAGTAAAAGCTAAAATAAAATCGCTTGTTGCTCATTTGTCTACTATTGTTCTTCGAAGGAAAACAAAAAAAATCAATCATCAAAAGAAGCACTGCATTTTTAACACAAAAAATTTAAAAACTAACCCTTGTTAGTTAGCACCAAAATTGAGTGATGTTTATAAATCTGCTACCTTTAAGTGAATCAAACTTGATCCAACCGCTATGAAAGTAACTTATCTCATTTCTATTTTAGCCATTGCTCTGGCATCTTGTAATCAGTCCGGAAAACAAGAACATCATGCGAGCGATGCGAGTACCGGTGACAATCCAAACGATGTGCTCTACGATCAGGTAACGGATATTCATGATGAAATTATGCCCCGGGTAGAAGACATCTACCAACTTAAGAAACAACTTCAGGATAAAATTGCTGCTGCTGCAGACATGGCAGCAGACAAGAAACAGGAATTAGAGCAAGTAATTGCTCAGTTAGATTCAGCCGATCGGTCTATGATGGATTGGATGCACACCTTCCGCCCTCTGCCCGATTCAGTGGATCAGGAAAAAGCACGCGCTTATCTGGAATCGGAGATGGAAAAAATCAAAAAAGTAAAAGAGCTGATGAACGAAACCATCGAGCGGGCGAAAGAATTAAGCTCTAAGCAATAAGAATTATTTCTTTTTTACTGAACGCTTATTCGCCTTGTGGTGGGGCAACTCTTTACCGGTTGCCTTCTTCCCTTCCTTCTCCCGGTTTTTCTGCTCTAACTTGATGTTGTAGCGAATCACTTGCCAATATTCTGCGCCATAGCCGACAAAGATTTCAGCTCCGGCAGGAATATCCTTCGATGCCTCAATATAGCATCGCTTCTTTTCCGTTACGTACTCTGAATTGTTTCGCAACCCCTCGATACGGGTGATGCCCATCGCATCGTTGGCATAATGTGCCACCGACTTGTTTGTCTGCCACGCATCGATACAGTATTTACTATTAAAAAAGAATACGTACCCGTTGCGGTCATCGGCCATTTTCTCGACTTCCTTCCAGGTTACAATTTTGCCCTTGTATTCAACAATACGTGTGCCTTTGGCAATGGCTACTTTCGTAAACAATCCGCGTCCTGCTCCGGGTATTTTGGACTTCTTTACAAACAAGGATTTTTCAAGTAGGGCCATAAGCGGGTTTAGTGAAGGGTACAAAAAAAACATCCTGACTGTTCATCAGGATGTTTACTTTAATAATTTAATAAGCTTACTTAATGATTACATCAACGCCTGAAGGAAGCTCCAACTTCATCAATGCATCAATGGTTTTTGTGCTGCTTGAGTAAATATCAACTACTCGCTTATAAGTGCACAATTGAAACTGCTCGCGAGCCTTCTTGTTTACGTGTGGTGAACGCAACACAGTGAATTTCTCCTTCTCAGTAGGCAAAGGAATTGGTCCGCTTACCACAGCTCCGGTCGCTTTTACCGCGCGAACAATTTTCTCTGAAGATTTATCAACCAGATTATGGTCGTATGACTTCAATTTAATTCTGATTTTTTGGCTCATATCTAAACGTCTTTTAGATGTTTCTAGTTAAAATTTTATTTCGCGGCAAGTGCCCCTTTTACTTCTTCAATTACCTTGTCAGCTAAGTTTTTAGGAACGGGTGAATAGTGCGAGAAAGTCAGGTTGGCTGAAGCGCGACCTGAAGTCAAGGTTCTCAAGTCAGTGATGTAACCGAAAAGTTCTTTCAACGGTACATCTGCCTTAATTACCTGTGCACCACCACGTGTATCCATTCCCTTCATGATACCTCTTCTGCGGTTCAAGTCACCGGTTACAGAACCTGTATACTCATCCGGAGAGATTACTTCCACACCCATGATTGGCTCCAACAATTGTGGAGAACACTTGCTAGCTGCTTCTTTGAAACCAATGCGAGCTGCCAATTCAAATGATAAAGAGTCAGAGTCAACATCATGGTAAGAACCATGGAACAAACGAACCTTCATCGAGTCAATTGGATAACCAGCCAACGGACCGTTATTCATTGATTGCTCGAATCCTTTTTGAATGGCCGGGATGAATTCGCGAGGAATCACACCACCTACGATGTCGTTCACAAACTCCAGACCTGGCTTATCTTCAGGACCCAATTCGCGTGGACCGATTTCGAATACGATATCCGCGAACTTACCACGACCACCGGTTTGCTTCTTGTAAACTTCCTTATGTTCAACTGACTTCGTCAAAGCCTCTTTGTAAGCAACCTGAGGTGCACCTTGGTTGATTTCAACTTTGAATTCGCGCTTTAAGCGATCGATAATGATCTCCAAGTGCAATTCACCCATACCGCGCAAAATAGTCTGACCAGTTTCGTGGTCAGTGTTTACGCGAAGCGTAGGATCTTCTTCCACCAATTTGGCGATAGCCATACCTAACTTGTCAGCATCGGCTTGTTTCTTAGGCTCGATGGCATAACCAATTACCGGCTCAGGGAAGATCATTGACTCAAGAATCACTGGGCGCTTTTCATCGCACAATGTATCTCCGGTTTTAATATCCTTGAAACCAACTACCGCACCAATATCACCAGCGTGCAAACGCTCAATCTGGTTTTGCTTATTCGCGTGCATTTGGAATACACGAGAGATACGCTCTTTTTGTCCTGAACGTGTATTTTGAATATATGATCCAGACTCAAGAACACCAGAATATGCGCGGACAAAGCACAAGCGACCAACGAATGGATCAGTTGCGATTTTGAAGGCAAGACCTACAAAAGGCTCAGCCTCACTTGGTCTGATTTCTACCGGCTCCTCTGTGTCAGGGTTCGTACCGATGATCACATCTTTATCCAGCGGTGAAGGAAGCAACTCCATCACATAATCCAACATGGTTTGCACACCCTTGTTTTTGAATGAAGAACCGCACACCATTGGCACGATTTTCATATCAATAACAGCCTTACGCAAAGCAGTCAAGATTTCAGCTTCGGTAATTGAGTTAGGATCTTCAAAAAACTTCTCAATCAACGTCTCATCGTATTCCGCAACTGCCTCGAGTAATTTTTCGCGGTATTCGTGAGCTTCTGCCTTCATATCTTCAGGAATTGGCACTTCTTGGAAGGTCATTCCTTTGTCATGCTCATTCCAAATGATACCACGGTTGTTGATCAAATCAACTACACCTTTGAAGTTATCTTCAGCACCGATCGGCAATTGCAATGCAACCGCCTTGCTACCTAATTTTTCTTTTACTTGGTTACAAACTCCTAAGAAGTCTGCACCTGAACGGTCCATTTTATTAACGAAACCGATACGCGCCACTTTATAATTATCAGCCAAGCGCCAGTTTGTTTCGGATTGAGGCTCAACACCATCAACCGAGCTAAACAAGAACACAAGACCATCCAATACACGCAATGAGCGATTCACCTCCACAGTAAAGTCTACGTGGCCAGGTGTATCGATGATGTTAACGTGATATTCGTTTTTGCGATATTTCCAGTGTACAGTTGTAGCGGCAGAGGTAATTGTGATACCACGCTCTTGCTCTTGCGCCATCCAGTCCATGGTAGCTGCACCTTCGTGCACTTCACCAATCTTGTGGTTTACACCCGCATAATATAGAATACGCTCAGTGGTGGTGGTTTTACCAGCATCAATGTGCGCAGCGATACCAATGTTTCTTGTAAATCTTAAATCCCGTGCCATTTATTCGATATGTGTGTTAAATATGAGTTGTGAGATTTAAAATTAGAATCTGAAATGAGAGAATGCCTTGTTGGCTTCTGCCATGCGGTGTGTGTCGTCTTTTTTCTTGATCGCAGCACCTTCACCTTTGGATGCAGCCAAAATTTCTCCGGCCAACTTGTCCATCATGGTTTTTTCACCACGGGCACGTGCGTAGTCAATCAACCACTTAATGCTCAAGTTGATTTTGCGCTCAGGGCGAATTTCCACAGGCACCTGGAACGTAGCTCCACCTACTCTGCGGCTTTTCACCTCAACACCTGGCATTACGTTGTTCATAGCGCGTTTCCACACCTCTAAGCCGTTTTCGCCACCTGCTTTCTTTTCTACCTGCTCAATGGCATCGTAAAAAATATTGTAGGCAATACTTTTCTTACCATCATTCATCATGTAGTTCACGAACTTGGTTACCAAAGTATCATTGAACTTAGGATCAGGAAGAAGGTATCTTTTCTTAGGTTTTGACTTTCTCATAACTATTTAAAAATGCTTTATTTCTTTTTTGCTGGTGCTCCTTTAGCCGCTGGTGCTGCAGCTCCTGCCTTCGGACGTTTCGCGCCATACTTCGAACGGCTTTGCTTGCGTCCGTTTACACCCGCTGTATCCAATGCGCCACGCACAATGTGGTAACGAACACCGGGTAAGTCCTTCACACGACCACCTCTTACCAATACGATAGAGTGTTCCTGTAAATTGTGACCTTCGCCCATGATGTAGGCGTTCACCTCTTTCTGATTCGTTAGGCGCACACGGGCTACCTTTCTCATAGCAGAATTTGGCTTTTTAGGGGTTGTAGTGTACACACGTGTACAAACGCCCCTGCGCTGAGGCGATGAATCAAGGGCTGGAGATTTTGACTTGAAGGTCAATTTCGTCCTTCCTTTTCTCACAAGTTGCTGAATGGTAGGCATTTATATTTTCTTTTAAAACCTTTTAAAAATAAGGACTGCAAAGGTATTTAAAGAAAGATAGGATGCAAAAGGTTGGCAAAAAGAAATTTTAAATAAATCAGCCTCTGAGTGCAAAAACAGCTGGTATTTTGAATGAAATGACTCAAAAACACTCAAGCCTCACCCATGGTGCCACCAAAATTCATTGGAAAGGTAGGCACATCATTGGTTTGCTTAATTGGGCCGAAGGTGGCCTCGTATTTACTAATATTATCCTTTAAAGCTGCCAAAAGCCTTTTGGCGTGCTCAGGTGTAATCACAATCCTTGACTTGACCTTGGCCTTTGGAACTCCCGGCATCAAACGGATAAAATCGATCACAAACTCACTATTAGAATGAGCAATCATGGCCAGATTAGAATAAATGCCTTCGGCTATCTCTTCAGACAACTCAATGTTAATTTGATTTTGCTGTGGGATGTTCTTATCGTCTGCCATAAAATCAATTTGAAAATTTTACAATTTGAAAATTTGGTAATGTAAGCCTTCAAAAAAAATGTGCGAATGTTTAAAACACCCGCACATTTTCAAATACTACACTTTCAAGCTATTAATCTGCGAGTTCGCGCTCCTTGCTTTTACGCTCGGGTGCATCCACCAAACGCTGATACTCTTCTTCTGAACCTACGATCAGATCTTCGAATCTGCGCTGACCAGTACCGGCAGGGATCAAGTGACCCACAATTACGTTCTCTTTCAAGCCCATTAATTGATCTGCTTTTCCGCGGATGGCAGCTTCGCTCAACACTTTGGTCGTCTCCTGGAAGGAAGCAGCTGACAACCAGCTTTCTGTCTTCAAAGAGGCTTGAGTAATACCTTGCAGCGTAGGACGTGATACGGCTGATAAAGCATCTCTCACTTCCACAACGCGCAAGTCTTTTCTCTTCAATGCTGAGTTCTCATCACGTAATTCACGAGGAGTTACGATCTGACCAACTTTGAATCGGCCCGAATCTCCGGCATCGGTTACTACCTTCTTATCCAAGATCAAGTCGTTTTCTTCACGGAATTCGAACTTATCTACATATTCACCAGGCAAGAAGGTGGTATCACCTGAATCGATGATTTCCACTTTTTGCATCATCTGGCTTACGATACACTCAATGTGCTTATCGTTAATCTTCACACCTTGCAGACGGTATACTTCCTGAATTTCGTTCACTAAGTATTCCTGAACAGCAGTCGGTCCTTTGATCGACAAGATGTCGCTTGGCGTAATTGCACCGTCAGACAATGGCTGACCTGCTTTTACGAAGTCATTATCCTGCACCAAAATATGCTTAGACAATGGCACCAAGTAACGCTTCTGAACACCGTCTTTTGATTCGATGAAAATTTCTCGATTACCACGCTTGATACCTCCGTATGTTACTACACCATCAATTTCGCTGACAACTGCAGGATTCGAAGGGTTACGAGCTTCAAACAATTCAGTTACGCGAGGAAGACCACCCGTAATATCGCGTGACTTACCCATGGTACGTGGAATCTTCGCCATTACCTGGCCGGCTTGAATTTTCTCGCCTTCATCCACCGCTAAGTGAGCACCTACCGGAATGTTATATCCTTTTGTGTCGTTCTTACCTTTTACAATGATCGAAGGGTTCTTGGTCTTATCACGAGTATCGGTAATTACCTTCTCTCTGTGACCTGTCTGCTCATCGGATTCTTCTTTGTATGTAACACCTTCAATGATGGATTCATATTCAATTTCACCATCAAATTCAGATAGAATAACCGCGTTGTAAGGATCCCAATAGCAAAGCTCGGTTCCTTTCTCCACTTTCTGACCATCCTTCACTCGCAAGTAAGCTCCATAAGGAACGTTGTTGGCAATCAACACACGCTTCTCTTCGTCCAAAATGCGAATCTCACCAGTGCGGCCCATTACCACCTTCACTTTATTGTCCTCCTTATCAGTAGTATCTACTGTACGGATAGCTTCGAATTCTACCGTTCCGCTAAACTTCGCCTTGATGTTTGCATCAACAGCAATGTTAGAAGCTGTACCACCCACGTGGAAAGTACGAAGTGTCAACTGTGTACCCGGCTCACCGATTGATTGAGCAGCAATTACACCTACTGCTTCACCTTGCTGAACCATTTTGCCGGTTGCCAAGTTGCGGCCGTAGCATTTTGCACATCCTCCAAACTTGGTTTCGCAAGTAAGAATGGAACGAATTTCTACTTCTTCAATGCTAGTCTCTTCAATTTGTTTCGCGATCTCATCGGTGATTTCCTGATTCGCTGCGCAAATCAATTTATCGGTCAATGGATCGTAGATGTCGTGAACAGTTACACGACCCACGATACGCTCAGACAAAGGCTCAACGATATCTTCGTTGTCTTTCAAAGCGGCAACGCGCAATCCACGTAATGTACCGCAATCCTCCTCGGTAATCACCAAGTCGTTGGCAACGTCAACCAATCTTCGCGTTAAGTAACCCGCATCAGCTGTTTTCAATGCTGTATCGGCCAAACCTTTACGCGCACCGTGTGTAGAGATAAAGTACTCCAACACGTCCAATCCTTCTTTGAAGTTTGATAAGATCGGGTTTTCGATGATCGAACCTACTGAACCGGCAAGGTTCTTTTGAGGCTTCGCCATCAAACCACGCATACCACCCAACTGACGAATTTGTTCGCGAGATCCACGAGCACCGGAGTGCATCATCATGTAGATCGAGTTGAATCCTTGTTGATCTTCTTCCAACTGCTTCATCAGCGTGTTGGTCAACAAAGTGTTCGTACGTGTCCAGATATCGATTACCTGATTGTAACGCTCGTTGTCGGTGATAAGACCCATCATGTAGTTGTTCCAAACAGAATCAACTTCTTTCTGAGCATCTTCTACCAATTTCTTTTTCTCAGCAGGTACTTTCACGTCACCTAATCCCATGGACAAACCTCCACGGTATGCCATCTGGAATCCTAATTCTTTAATATCATCCAAGAATTTCGCAGTTTTTGCCTGACCTGCATACTTAAACACATCGGCAATGATGGTTTGCAGTTTTTTCTTGGTCAACAATTCGTCTACGAAACCTACTTCTTCGGGAATTACCTGATTGAAGATCACACGACCGGTTACAGTCTCGATCATCTTCGTGGTCACTTCACCCGTCTTCTTATCTTTTACATTGGCTTTTACTTTGATGATAGCATGCTTCGAAAGTTTGCCTTCATTGAAAGCAATTACTACTTCTTCAGCTGAGTAGAAAGTTTTTCCTTCTCCTTTTTCTCCTTTTCTGCCTTTGGTCAAGTAGTACAAGCCCAACACCATGTCCTGAGAAGGTACCGTGATAGGAGCACCGTTGGCAGGGTTCAAAATGTTGTGTGATGAAAGCATCAATAAAGAAGCTTCCAAAATCGCTTCCTGACCAAGCGGAATATGAACGGCCATCTGGTCACCGTCAAAGTCCGCGTTGAACGCAGTACAAACTAACGGATGCAATTGAATCGCTTTTCCTTCAATCAACTTGGGTTGGAAAGCCTGGATACCCAATCTGTGAAGAGTTGGAGCACGGTTCAACAGAACTGGATGTCCTTTCAATACGTTTTCCAAAATATCCCAAACTACTGGATCTTTTCTATCAACGATTTTCTTCGCAGACTTCACAGTCTTCACGATACCTCTTTCGATCAGCTTGCGAATAATGAATGGCTTGAATAATTCAGCCGCCATATCTTTTGGCAGACCGCACTCGTGCAATTTCAATTCAGGTCCTACCACAATTACAGAACGACCAGAATAGTCAACACGCTTACCCAACAAGTTCTGACGGAAACGACCTTGCTTACCTTTGAGCATATCGCTCAATGACTTCAAAGCACGGTTACCATCCGAACGAACAGCATTCACTTTACGTGAGTTGTCGAACAAGGAGTCAACGGCTTCCTGAAGCATGCGCTTTTCGTTACGCAAAATCACCTCAGGAGCTTTAATATCAATCAAACGCTTCAGACGGTTGTTACGGATAATTACGCGTCTGTAAAGATCATTCAAATCAGAAGTAGCAAAACGACCGCCATCCAAAGGCACAAGTGGACGTAACTCCGGTGGAATTACAGGAACCATCTTGATAGTCATCCACTGTGGTTTGTTTTCTACGCGTGTGTTCGCATCGCGGAAAGCTTCTACCACTTTCAAACGCTTCAAGGCTTCTGCCTTACGTTGTTGTGATGTATCGGTAGCAGCCTGGTGACGAAGTTCGTATGAAAGCTCATCCAACTTCACACGGCTCAATAACATTTCCAATGCATCGGCACCCATCTTCGCGATGAATTTCTTCGGATCGCTATCATCCAGCAATTGGTTTTCGCGAGGAAGTTTGTCAACGATATCGAGGTATTCTTCTTCTGTCAAGAAATCCAAACGGTTTACACCATCTTCTTCCTTAATACCCGGAGCGATTACCACATATCTTTCATAATAAATGATTTGATCCAACTTCTTCGTTGGCAAACCAAGTAAGTATCCGATTTTGTTAGGCAACGAACGGAAATACCAGATGTGAGCAACCGGCACAACCAATTCGATGTGGCCCATGCGCTCACGTCTTACTTTCTTCTCAGTAACCTCCACACCGCAACGATCACAGATAATTCCTTTGTAGCGAATACGCTTATATTTTCCGCAATGACATTCCCAATCCTTCACCGGACCGAAAATGCGCTCGCAGAACAAACCGCCCATTTCAGGCTTGTAGGTTCTGTAGTTAATGGTTTCGGGCTGGGTGATCTCACCGTGCGAGCTTTCCAAAATTGACTCCGGAGAAGCTAAGCTAATGGTGATTTTAGAGAAGTCGTTGTTGATCTTTTTATTTTTTCTGAAAGACATGCTTATTGAGTTTTCAGTTAACTATTTCATTTATCAGTCCATCGTCAGTAGTCAATAGTCAATGGTACTAATGACCAGTGACTATCGACCATCGACAACTTTAATCCATCGTGATCTCTAATGCGAGACCGCGCAATTCGTGTACTAATACATTGAACGATTCAGGGATATTCGGCTTGCGCATATTTTCACCTTTTACAATGGCTTCGTATGCTTTTGCACGACCGATTACGTCATCTGACTTAATCGTTAAGATCTCCTGCAGAATATGAGAAGCACCGAATGCTTCAATCGCCCACACCTCCATCTCACCGAAACGCTGACCACCAAATTGAGCTTTACCACCCAATGGTTGTTGCGTAATCAATGAATATGGTCCGATCGAACGTGCGTGCATCTTATCGTCTACCAAGTGGCCCAGTTTGAGCATGTATGCCATACCTACGGTTACAGGCTGATCGAACTTCTGTCCAGTCAATCCATCGAATAAGTACGTTCTACCAAACTCAGGCAATCCGGCTTCGGACAATTCAGCAGACACTTGATCCAGCGATGCTCCGTCAAAAATTGGAGTAGCATACTTGCGACCCAATTTCTTTCCGGCCCATGCCAATACAGTTTCGTAAATCTGACCCAAGTTCATACGAGAAGGTACACCCAGCGGGTTCAAGCAAATATCTACCGGAGTTCCATCTTCTAGGAATGGCATGTCTTCTTCACGAACAATACGAGCTACAACACCCTTATTACCGTGGCGACCCGCCATCTTATCTCCTACTTTCAATTTGCGTTTCTTCGCAATGTAAACCTTCGCTAACTGTACGATACCTGTTGGCAATTCGTCTCCTACTTCCAAGGTGAAACGCTCTCTCTTGAATGTTCCGGAGATCACGTTGCGCTTATTCAAGTAGTTTTTCACCAATTCAGCTACTGCATCGTTGGTTGCGTCATCGGTAGTCCAGCTATCCAAGCTGATGTCTACAATCAAGTTCACTTCTTCAGGAACACTGTAATTGCTTTCATCGCGGTAGATGTTCTTATCCGGGAACAAATTGCTTTCGATCACTTTGCTGGTGAACTTCACCCCTTTGCTGATTAACTCATCACCAAACTTGTGCTTCACGCCCTGACTGGTTTTTCCAGTCAGAAGGGTGGTTAGCTTTTTGATCATCTCGTTCTTCAGATCCGTCAGCTGCTTGCTATAACGGTTCTTCAGTGCATCCAATTCTTTCTTCGACTTAGTGCGCAAGTCTTTATCCTTCTTTGGACGAGAGAACAATTTTGTATCGATTACCACACCTTTCAATGATGGAGGTGCCTTCATCGAAGCATCTTTCACGTCACCGGCTTTGTCACCAAAGATGGCACGTAACAGTTTCTCTTCCGGAGTTGGATCGGTTTCACCTTTAGGAGTGATTTTACCAATCAAAATATCGCCTTCCTTTACATCAGCACCCACGCGAATGATACCATTCTCGTCTAAGTGCTTGATGGCTTCTTCACTTACGTTCGGAATCTCAGAAGTCAATTCTTCTTCTCCGCGCTTCGTGTCACGAACTTCCAATTCAAATTCTTCAATGTGAATAGAAGTGTAAACGTCATCGCGTACCACACGCTCAGAGATTACAATCGCGTCCTCGAAGTTATATCCTTGCCATGGCATGTAGGCCACGAGCAAGTTTCTTCCCAATGCCAACTCGCCATTTGCAGTTCCGTAACCTTGGCAAAGTGGTTGACCTTTTACCACTTTATCTCCCTTGCGAACTAGAGGAGTTAAATTGATACAAGTGTCTTGATTGGTTCTTCTGAACTTAATCAGGTTATAGGTTTTGAATTCGTCATCGAAACGCAATAATTGCTGATCTTCCGAAACATCGTATTTGATCACGATTTTCTTAGCATCCACAAACTCAACCGTTCCGCTGCTTTCTGCCAAAACCAAAGCACGTGAGTCTAATGCAATTCTTCCTTCCAAACCTGTTCCTACGATAGGAGCTTCCGGTCTGATCAAAGGAACTGCCTGACGTTGCATGTTCGATCCCATCAACGCACGGTTCGCATCATCATGTTCCAGGAATGGAATCAACGAAGCTGCAATCGAAACAATTTGGTTCGGAGCAATGTCCATGTAGCGGATATCCTTCGGTTCTACTACCGGGAAATCGCCTTCAAAACGTGCTTTTACTTTTTCGTTTTCTAAATCGCCACCCGCCTTAATTTTTACATTCGCCTGAGCAATGTTGTGCGTATCTTCCTCTTCAGCAGTTAAGAAGATTACATCTTTCCCTTTTACTTTTCCATTTTCAACCTTGCGATAAGGGGTTTCGATGAAGCCCATCTTATTCACCTTTGCATGAACGCAAAGTGAAGAAATCAAACCGATGTTTGGACCTTCAGGGGTTTCAATGGTACACAAGCGACCGTAGTGAGTGTAGTGAACATCTCGCACCTCGAAACCTGCGCGCTCTCTCGAGAGACCACCTGGACCGAGTGCCGACATTCTACGCTTGTGAGTAATCTCAGCCAATGGATTGGTTTGATCCATGAACTGTGATAATTGGTTCGTACCAAAGAACGAGTTGATTACGGAAGACAAGGTACGCGCGTTGATCAAATCAACCGGCTTAAAGTCTTCGTTATCGCGAACGTTCATTCTTTCTTTGATGGTTCTGGCCATACGGGCAAGACCTACACCAAATTGAGAATATAACTGCTCGCCTACTGTTCTTACACGTCTGTTGCTCAAGTGGTCAATATCATCCACCACTGCTTTTGAGTTGATCAAACCGATCAAATATTTTACGATGAGGATAATGTCCTCAGTCGTTAATACGCGTTGATCGAAGCTCAAATCCAGACCTAATTTTTTATTGATCCGGTAACGACCTACCTCACCTAAATCATAACGCTTTTCGCTAAAGAACAAGCTTTGAATGATATCGCGGGCAGTTTGCTCATCCGGAGCTTCTGTATTTCTTAATTGACGATAGATTTGCTCCACAGCTTCCTTTTCGGAGTTGGAGTTATCTTTCGCAAGGGTATTGAAGATGATGTAGTAATCAGCTACGTTCACATCAACACGGTGCAGAATCACTGACTTTACGCCAGAGTCTATAATTGTGTCAACATCTTCGGCTGTGATTACATGGTCACGCTCCAACAACACTTCGTTACGGTCGATGGAAACTACCTCACCGGTATCTTCATCCACGAAGTCTTCCGTCCAGGTTTTTAGAACCCTTGCGGCCAACTTTCTATCGACTGCTTTCTTTAAGTTGTTTTTGTTTGCCTCTACTTCTTCAGAAAGGCCAAACAAATCCAAAATATCTTTGTCGGTTCCATAACCAATTGCACGAAGCAATGTGGTTACAGGGAATTTCTTCTTGCGATCGATGTACGCATACATCACCGCGTTTACGTCCGTAGCGAATTCAATCCAAGAACCTTTGAAAGGGATAATGCGGGCAGAATAAAGTTTCGTTCCGTTGGTGTGTTTACTCATGGCAAAAAACACGCCCGGAGATCGGTGAAGCTGAGACACGATTACGCGCTCGGCACCATTGATCACGAAAGAACCTTTTTCCGTCATGTACGGAATGTTTCCTAGGAATACTTCTTGTTCGATGGTTTGGAAGTCTTCGTTGTCTTCGTCATTACACGTTAAGCGAAGCTTTGCCTTTAACGGCACCGAAAAGGTTAATCCACGGTCGATACACTCATCCACATCATACTTAGGTGGATCGATGGTATAGTCAACAAACTCAAGCACGAAGTTTTCGCGTGAGTCGGCAATGGGGAAGTTTTCTGCAAATACTTTAAAGAGACCCTCGTTCTGCCTTCTTTCAGCGGCAGTCTCTATTTGCAAAAAATCTTTGAACGACTGAAGTTGTATATCCAGAAAATCAGGATACTCCAGCACTTTTTCTATCGATGAAAAATCAATTCGATTATTGGATGTCTTCTTTGCCAAGGTGCGTACAGTTTAAAAATTCCCGGTTAAGACCTAACTAAATTCTACTACAAAAAAAGGTACAAGTATAAATAGGCAAACCCCAACCCTATTTTCATAGGAATGGGGCCTGAAATACCTTTCAGACGGTACCGTGATACTTCAAGAATTATTTCAACTCTACTTCAGCACCAGCCTCAGTAAGTTGCTTCTTGAGGTTTTCAGCCTCATCTTTTGGCAATCCTTCTTTGATTGTTTTTGGAGCTCCGTCAACCATGTCTTTTGCTTCTTTCAAGCCAAGACCAGTCAATTCTTTCACCAATTTCACGATTTGTAATTTGTTAGCACCAGCTGATTTCAACACAACATCGAAGTTGGTTTTTTCAGCAGCAGCTGCACCACCACCCGCAGCACCACCAGCCGCAGGGCCAGCAACAACTGCAGCAGCAGCAGGCTCAATGCCATAAGTTTCTTTCAAATAAGAAGCTAGTTCGTTTACTTCTTTAACGGTAAGTTCTACCAGTTGATCGCCAATTGCTTTTACGTCAGCCATGATTGATAAGTGTTTAAAATTTTGAATTCAATTATTGTTTTCTTTCTTCCAGTGCTTTTACCAAGCCAGCCACGGTGTTCTTTCCACTGAGTAAAGCAGAAAGTACGTTCTTGGCAGGTGATTGCAGCAAGGAAATGATTTCCCCGATGAGTTCGTTCTTTGATTTCAAAGACACGAGTGTATCGAGATGTTCGTCTCCGACAAAAATGGTGGACTCAATGGAAGCTCCTTTTAATCCGGGCTTGCCTTCCAGCTTCTTGCGATATTCTTTAATCACACGAGCGGGTGCATTGCCAGATTCTTTGGAAAAGATTACACCTGAAAATCCGTGGAGAACTGTAAATAACTCTTCGTAATTACCTGGTTGTTTTTCTAATGCTTTGCGAATGAGTGTGTTTTTGTAAACACGGTATTCAACACCTGCATTGAAGCACAATCTGCGAAACGCGTTGATTTGCGCCACGGTTAAACCGGATGCATCGGTAATATAGAAGTGGTTGTTTTGAGAAAACTTCTCTGACAACTCTTCGATAATCTGCCCTTTTTCTTCTTTGGTCATTGCTTTAAAAATTAATAGACCTCTATATAGAACTTGAATCAACTTTGATTCCCGGGCTCATCGTAGAAGAAAGAGCGATGCTCTTCAAGTACGTTCCCTTGGATGAAGCGGGTTTCAACTTAACTACCGCATTGATAAGTTCAGCAGCATTTTCTTTGATTTTGTCTGCGCTGAAGGAAGCCTTACCTATACTAGCATGAATGATTCCTTGTTTGTCAATTTTGAAGTCTACTTTACCCGCTTTCACATCCTTCACTGCTTTTCCTACTTCAAGGGTAACGGTACCTGACTTCGGGTTTGGCATTAAGCCACGTGGACCTAACACTTTACCTAATCTACCTACTTTCGCCATTACTGTTGGCATGGTGATGATCACATCCACATCTGTCCAACCGGCTTCAATTTTTTGAATGTATTCGTCCAAACCTACGTGCTCGGCACCGGCATCTTTTGCCTCTTGTGCTTTGTCTGGTGTGCAAAGCACCAACACACGAACTACTTTACCCAAACCGTGTGGCAGAGAAACAACTCCACGCACCATTTGGTCAGACTTCTTTGGGTCGATACCCAAGCGGATGTCTACGTCTACGGAAGCATCGAACTTGGTAAAGCTGATGTCTTTCAACACTTTTGATGCTTCATCCAGTGTATAAACTTTATCTGGATTGTACTTGGCAAGAACTGCCTTTCTGTTTTTTGATACTCGTGCCATTGTCTTATTTTTTATCCCAAGGGGCTGCTCCACTTACTGTAACTCCCATGCTGCGAGCGGTACCCGCAATCATTTTCATCGCTGAATCTACCTTGAACGCGTTCAGGTCAGGCATTTTCAGTTCTGCAATTTTCTTAATCTGATCCCAGCTGATAGAACCTACCTTTGCGCGGTTAGGCTCTTTTGAACCTTTTTGCAATTTGATAGCTTCCATGATCAAAACTGCCGCAGGAGGAGTTTTGATGACGAAATCAAATGACTTATCGTTATAGATGGTAATCAACACAGGAAGAACTTGTCCAGGTTTGTCTTGTGAGCGAGCGTTGAACTGCTTACAAAAGTCCATGATGTTCAAACCTTTGGAACCTAATGCAGGACCGATTGGAGGCGCAGGGTTAGCTGCTCCGCCTTTTACTTGCAATTTTAAATATCCGATTACTTCCTTTGCCATACCAGCTAAATTATCTTAGTTATTATTACTCCAATTTTTCGACTTGCATGTAACTGAGCTCTACCGGAGTGTTTCGTCCGAAGATTTTCACCATTACATTCAATTTCTTTTTATCCTCAAAAATTTCTTCTACTGTTCCTGTGAAACCGCTGAAAGGACCATCCATCACCTTCACATTTTCACCTTTAATAAATGGTGTTTCCAACTTCACTTCGAACTGGTCGATCTCATCTACTTTGCCAAGGATTCTATTAACCTCTGATTGACGGAGGGCAACAGGCTCTTTGTTCGTAGCGCTGGATCCATTGGCACCTAAAAAGCCGATGACTCCCGGAATATTGTTAACGGTATGATACGCTTCACCATTGGAAAGATCGGCCGAAACCAATACATAGCCAGGGAAGAAGTTTCTTTCTCTCACACGCTTTTTGCCGTTTCTCATTTCATACACCTTTTCAGATGGAATGAGAACTTCCGGAATGAAGCCTGTTAGTTTCGAGCGCTCAATCTCCGTTTCCAGGTAAGATTTAATCTTCTTTTCCTGGCCACTTACGACCCTGAGCACATACCATTTTAATTCACCTACTGAAGCTGCCATGTCTTAGAATTCTTTGTAAAACCAAGCCAAAGCGTTTTTGAAACCCAAATCAACAAATCCAATAACCAGCGCAAAAATTAGCGATGCAACCAATACCAAGATGGCACTGCTTTGCAATTCAGAAAATTTGGGCCATGAAACCTTGTTACGGATCTCATCAATTGACTCAATGATGTAGTTTTTCAACTTTTCCATTCTGTTTCATTTAGGCTTGCTTTTTCTTTCGATGGGCAAGCTCTGTTTTTACTTTTCGCACGGGTGCCTGGATTCGAACCAAGATCAACGGTTTTGGAGACCGCTATTCTACCGTTGAACTACACCCGTTTTTTAGTTCTTCTGTTAGCGCCAAACTTTCGAATACTTCTACACCCTGAATTCAAAAGGACTGCAAAGGTAGACGAAATGGCTACAAAACAAAAATGTATCCAAAAAAAATACTGAAAACATACTCAACTGAAAACGAGGGGTTTAATCGAGCCTTCTGGCACCGGTAGCTTAATCAGCGGGTAATCACCTGATAGGTCTTAAATGAAGAAGTCATGGGAGGTGTTTTTCCCTCCTCGCGGGCTTTACGGATATCTTCAAATCCGCGTTTATGGCCCTCCAAAAATTCGGGGGAAGATGTCCATTTTTTGAATTGCTCTTCTGATTCCCAATGACTTACAATCAAATAGTCCCCTTGGTCGCTTGGTTTTAAAACTTCCATGTTGATAAAACCAGGCATCCGGTCTATGGCATGGGCACGGGTGGCAAACAATTGCTCGAAGCGCTCACGATAGTGGTCTTCGCACTTAATGTAATTGATGGCAACAAAGTCTTTCATGTTATTTAGAATTATTATAAATAATAGCAAAGAATCGATTTTTTTCGAATTCAATCAAGTTATTTAGAATAATTCTTAATAATAAAATTGATCACAAAACAAAAGGCGCCCTTTTGAGGCGCCTTTTATATTAAATCTACTCTTAAAGCTTAGTCTAAGATCTCAGTTACCTGACCAGAACCTACAGTACGGCCACCTTCGCGGATAGCGAAACGAAGACCTTTCTCCATAGCGATCTTGTTGATCAACTCAACTTCGATAGAAACGTTGTCACCAGGCATAACCATTTCTACACCGGCAGGAAGTTTACACTCGCCTGTTACGTCTGTAGTACGGAAATAGAACTGAGGACGGTATTTGTTAAAGAAAGGAGTGTGACGACCACCTTCTTCTTTAGACAATACGTAAACTTCAGCTTTGAATTTAGCGTGAGGAGTTACTGAGTTTGGCTTGCAAATAACCATACCACGGCAGATTTGCTCCTTTTCAATACCTCTCAACAATAAACCTACGTTATCGCCAGCTTCACCTCTGTCAAGGATTTTGCGGAACATCTCCACACCAGTGATGGTAGAAGTCAAGTTCTCAGCACCCATTCCAAGGATTTGTACTGGATCGCCAGTTTTGATAACACCGCGCTCAATACGGCCGGTAGCAACAGTACCACGACCAGTGATTGAGAACACGTCTTCAACAGGCATCAAGAAATCTTTGTCGATCAAGCGTACAGGAAGAGGAATATAATCATCTACTGCAGCCATCAATTCTTCTACTTTAGCAACCCACTTAGCTTCGCCATTCAAAGCACCAAGGGCAGAACCTCTGATGATTGGCATAGTGTCGCCAGGGAATTGGTATGAAGAAAGCAATTCACGAACTTCCATTTCAACCAGGTCAAGCAATTCTGCATCGTCAACCAAGTCTACTTTGTTCATGAATACTACAAGAGCAGGTACACCTACCTGACGAGCTAAAAGGATGTGCTCGCGAGTTTGTGGCATAGGTCCGTCAGTAGCAGCTACCACTAAGATAGCACCGTCCATCTGAGCAGCACCTGTAACCATGTTTTTCACATAGTCAGCGTGACCAGGACAGTCTACGTGAGCGTAGTGTCTCTTGTCAGTAGCATACTCAACGTGAGAAGTGTTGATGGTGATACCTCTTTCTTTTTCTTCAGGAGCATTGTCAATTGAAGAGAAGTCGCGCATTGCTGCAAGACCTTTAGAAGCAAGTACTTTAGTAATTGCAGCTGTAAGAGTTGTTTTACCGTGGTCAACGTGGCCGATTGTACCTACGTTAACGTGGGGTTTGGAGCGGTCAAAATTTTCTTTTGCCATATCAGTATTCGAATTAAAGTGTTAAAAAAGTGTATAAATTATTTAAGTAAGTTACTTTCATAAGTTTCTCCGTCTGAGAAACATACACCCTAAACATTTTAAGCCTTTCGAATAAGGGTCGGCATTTGATTTCTTTTTTCACCTAGCAAGATGGTCGCTACCCATCGGTGAAATTGATTTCAAGAATTCATTTCAAGTGTTTCAAATCAATCTTTATTGATTTGAGGTATTAGAGAGAGCTGTTGAAGGGAATTGAACCCTCGACCTCTTCCTTACCAAGGAAGTGCTCTACCCCTGAGCTACAACAGCAGCACATTTTTTCAATCATTTATGAAGATTTGATCTTCATTTTCTTGACTCATTTGTCAAGTTCGGTTTTAGGAGCTCAATATTTTCAACAATGTTGAAGGGAATTGAACTTTCGACCTTGGCGCGGCTCGAGCCATGCTCTACCCCTGAGCTACAACAGCAGCACATTTTTTCAATCATTTATGAAGATTTGATCTTCATTTTCTTGACTCATTTGTCAAGTTTGATTTTAGGAGCTCAATATTTTCAACAATGTTGAAAGGAATTGAACCCTCGGCCTAGGCGCGCCTCACGCCATGCTCTACCCCTGAGCTACAACAGCAGCACATTTTTTCAATCTTTATTTCCTGACGCTTTTGTCAAGATATTGAATGAGCGGGAAACGAGGTTCGAACTCGCGACCTATAGCTTGGAAGGCTATCGCTCTACCAACTGAGCTACTCCCGCTTGTCCTCCGTAGCTTTGGCGAAGAAAGATTTCTTTACCAAAATTAAGAGAATGTCCACCTTCGCTAAAGCTTCGGTGGACTCGTGGGGAGAACAGGATTCGAACCTGTGAAGACATAAGTCAACAGATTTACAGTCTGTCCTCGTTGGCCGCTTGAGTATCTCCCCTACTTTTTTAAATATTTCACAGAACGCCTTGAATCGCGTAAAAACCGCTTTTCAGCCCATTTTCCTATCCACTAAAAAAACGGGAACGCAAAATTATACGGTTTTTTGGTTTAGACAAACGTTGAATCAGGTTTTCGTCTATTAAATAATTTCGCTAGCCAGCTTTTTGGATGGTTTCGGGCTCTGATTACATCAAGACGATTTCGGAGATCACTTCAGAGCCAAACTCTTTTTGCAGGATTTCAATAATCTGCCGTTTGTGAAGGTTCAGATCGTTTTTCATGGAGGGAGACTCCAACTCTACAAACAAAACCTTACCTCGGATGTATAACTTTTTAGTGCGTTTAGCGATGGGTTTTCCTGCCAATCGTTCCCAAGAGGCGATTAGATTAGCCTCGTCAAATTTGCTTTTGATATGAAAACTGGAAAGTAAGTGCTGAATGGCTTCTCCAATGTGCTGCGTATTGCCGTCCGGGTTATTCTTCTTGGCCATCTGAACTACATTCTCAGCTCAGATAAAATCAGTTCAAATCCGGGAAGTAGAGGTGAGCCGGACAATGGTGTATTAAAATCGTTATGTGTACGGCTTTCCTTACCTGGTTCATATATATAAACCACTTCCTCGTCCGCATCAATGAGCCATCCCAACTGGCAGCCATTGTCGATCCACTCTTGCATTTTTTTCTTGAGGTCCAATAAAGAGTCCGACTTAGATCTTAACTCAATAATAAATTCGGGGCAAAGATGTGGAAAGGAGTCAAGCTCGGCTTTGGGCACCGTGGCCAGTTTTTCTTTGCTGATCCATGCGGCATCGGGATTGCGCATAGAACCGTTGGCAAGATAAAAGCCGGTGTCAGAATCCACCGTTTTCACTAATTTGTTCTTCTTATTCCAAGCTGTAAGTTGATATAATATCTCACCGTTACGGATTCCGGTTATGTAAGTAGTAGGAGACATAATAATGATTTGACCTGTTGACGTGCGCTCAAACTTGACATCACGGTTATCCTGGCAGAAGCGAAAAAACTCTTCGTCTGTCATGCTTTCGATGTAGCTGCCTTTAACCAGTGTAGGGAAAATCATAATCAAATCTAGGTAAAAAAATCAACCCTTTGTAAAAATGCCGTTTTGCACAGTAAACACCTGGGCGCTTACATTGGCGGCTTTGATGATCTCTAAACTTCGGCCTTCACGTGCATCGGTAATAAAAATCTGACCGAAAGTGCCCTGCGAAATCAACCGCATGAGTTGGTGAATACGGTAGTCGTCTAACTTGTCGAAAATATCATCTAATAATAAGAGTGGTTTTATGGACTTTGACTGAGCAATGGCGTGAAACTCCGCCAACTTAAGTGCAATCAAAAAAGACTTTTGCTGTCCTTGCGATCCGAACTTTTTCAATTCTCGACCATTGATCTGAAAATCAAAATCATCGCGGTGAACGCCAGTAGTGGTTCTTTGGAGAGCAATGTCTTTCGAAAGGTTTTTTGCCAGCAAATCGGCAAAGCTGGAAGTTTGAAGATCAGAGCTGTATTCTACTTTTACCTCCTCGTTGGCTCCATCAATCAAAAAAAGATATTGTTCTTGCAAATGAGGTAAAAACTCATTCACCCATGCGGCCCTTTTTTTGGAAATGACCTGGCCTGCCGGAATCAATTTTTGATCGTAACTGGCCAGCAGATCGTGATCAACCGCTCCGGTTTCTGAAAAAGTTCTCAAAAGGCTATTTCGTTGCTTGAGGTGATTGGTATAAACGATCAGGTTTTCGAGATAGGACTTATCCAATTGCGAAAGCAGCGTGTCAAAAAATTTCCTGCGTACTTCTCCCCCATCCCAAATTAGCTCAATATCCTGAGGGGCGATGAGCACCACGGGGAATCGGCCGATATGCTCGGAAAATTTAGTACAGTCTTGCCCATTTTCTCGGAGGATTTTTTTTTGACCGCTTTGAAAGGAGCACATCACCTCCTTGGTTCTCACCTTTTCCTGCGAATTCAGCATTCCCATTTCAAATTGGCCTTTTATCATAAACTGATTCAAGCCAATTTTCACATTCTGTGCATCGGACGTATTGATGGCGCTTCGTGTAAAGGAGAGGTAATGAATCGCATCGAGCAAGCTGGTTTTGCCGCTTCCGTTTTTGCCAAGCAGGCAAACAATGTCATTTTCAAACTCTAATTGAGCTTCTTCAATGTTTTTAAAACAGAACAGGTTGAGCTTGCGAAGGTGCACAGTAAAAATTTGCGAGTTGCAATTTCACCCAAAGTAGGCAAGCAGCCAAAGAATAGTTCGACTACATTAACAAATGCCCGTTTGGCAGTTGTTTGGCTGTAATGTATTTTCGCAACTCTTAAAAGAATCAAAATCTATGGCAACAGCAGCTAAAGGCAAGGCAAAATCAGAGTACTCAAAAGAAACCTATTTATTTTGGTTCGAATCGATGCTTTTGATGCGCAAGTTTGAAGAAAAGGCGGGTCAATTGTATGGCATGCAGAAAATCAGAGGATTCTGTCACTTATATATAGGTCAGGAGGCGTGCGCTGCCGGAGCGGTTTCGGCTTTGCGCAGAGGCGACAAATACATTACTGCTTATCGCGATCACGCCCATCCGTTGGCATTGGGCACGAGTCCCAACAAAGTTATGGCTGAACTTTACGGTAAGGAAACCGGAGTTTCGAAAGGAAAGGGCGGATCAATGCACATTTTCGATAAAGAAAATCACTTTTTTGGCGGGCATGGAATTGTAGGTGGACAAGTGCCACTGGGTGCCGGTATCGCTTTCGCGGAAATGTATAATAAGACCGGCAATTTGTGCATTTGCTACATGGGTGATGGAGCGGTGCGCCAAGGAGCTTTTCACGAGGCGTTGAATTTGGCCATGCTTTGGAAGATTCCGGTAATTTTTGTGATTGAAAATAATGGCTATGCCATGGGTACATCCGTGAAAAGAACTTCGAATGTAACTGAGCTTTACACTTTGGGCGAATCGTATGATATGCCATCTGAGCCTGTGGATGCGATGAATGTAGAAGCGGTACACGATGCGGTGGCACGTGCAGCCGAGCGCGCCCGTGCCGGAGAAGGTCCTACTTTGCTAGAATTCCGCACCTATCGCTATAAAGGACACTCCATGAGCGATCCGCAAAAGTATCGCACAAAAGAAGAGGTAGAAGAATACAAACACAGAGACCCTATTGAGTCAGTTCGTCAAACCATTCTGACAAAGAAAATAGCCACTGAAGCTGATTTAGCTGCTATTGAAGAAAAGGTGAATGGTCAAGTGGAGGAAAGCGTGAAGTTTGCGGAAGAATCGAATTTCCCAGACTCATCCGAAGCGTTGAAGGACATTTACGAGCAGACCGACTATCCATTCATATTGGATTAATAGTCTTTTGATTACCAAGTAGATTTCTTAGTTTTGCGTCCCTATTTTTAAGAATATCAGAAATAGGCAGACCTTATTAATATACACCATGGCGAAGAAAAAAGAAGAAAGTAAAGATTTATTAGAGAACCCGGAGGCCTTACAGGAGAAGTTGGAAGGGCTTGAAAGCTGGGCGGAAAAAAATCTAAAACTATTGGGCATTGTTGCCGGTATCGCAATTCTGGCCATTGGTGGTTATTTCGGATTCCGTTATTATGTGGATCAACAAGATGGAGTAGCTCAAAAAGAGATGTTTCAGGCGATTCGTTATTTCGAAGCCGACAGCTTAAATCTGGCTTTGAATGGCGATGGAAACAACTTGGGTTTTCTTCAAATCATTGAAGACTACAGCTTGACAAAAGCTGGCAATCTGGCAAATTTCTATACAGGTGTTATCTATCTAAAGCAAGGGAAATTTCCATTGGCAATTTACCACTTGGAGGATTTCAGTGCAGATGACTTGTTGGTTCAGGCACGTGCTTACAGCCTGATTGGAGATGCCTACATGGAACAAAAGAAATATGATGAAGCGGCTCGTTATTATGATAAGGCCAGCAATTATAAACCCAATAAGGAATTCACTCCTACCTATTTGATGAAAGCGGCTTTGGCTTACGAAAAGTTAAATGACGTAGAAAAAGCAAAAGCTGCTTACCAAACTATTATTGATACTTACTTCGATTCAAGCGAAGTACAAAACGCAAAAAAATATAAAGCCAAATTAGAGGTCAACTCCTAATCACGCTTACCAAAAAATAAAAGGGGTAGATTTTTCTATCCCTTTTTTATTATTCAAAGTATGACTTTAGAACAAGAAATAGCCAAGCGGAGAACTTTCGGAATCATTTCTCACCCCGATGCCGGTAAAACTACACTTACGGAAAAGTTACTTTTATTCGGAGGTGCTATTCAAAAAGCGGGAGCAGTAAAATCCTCCAAAATTAAAGATCATGCGCGCAGCGACTGGATGGAAATTGAAAAGCAGCGAGGTATTTCGGTTGCTACTTCGGTAATGGGCTTTGAATACAAAGATGTAAAAATCAATTTGCTCGATACACCCGGTCACCAGGACTTTGCAGAAGACACCTACCGCACGCTTACGGCTGTGGACAGTGTGATCATGGTAATTGATTGCGTGAAGGGTGTCGAAATCCAAACTGAAAAATTGATGGAGGTGTGTCGCATGCGCAATACGCCCGTGATCTGCTTCATCAATAAATTAGATCGCGAAGGTCAGGATCCTTTTGACCTGTTGGATGAGGTAGAGGAAAAGTTGGGCATTAAAGTGCGCCCGCTGAGCTGGCCCATTAGTATGGGTAAAACATTCAAAGGTGTATATAACCTGTATGAAAAAAGTTTGCAGCTATTTACACCTAGTAAAGTAACCGTTCAAGAAAGCATCGAGATTTCAGATATCTACTCTGAAGAAATGGATAAGCTGGTGGGTGAAAATTATGCTAAACAACTGCGCGCAGATGTTGAATTGATCGAAGGCGTATACCCGGAATTTGACGAAAAAGATTACTTGAGCGGAAAAGTTGCGCCCGTATTTTTTGGGAGTGCGGTTAATAATTTCGGAGTGAAAGAATTGCTCGATGCCTTCATTCGCATTGCGCCTCCGCCTATTCCAAGAGAAACGACTGTGCGTGTAGTAAAACCGGAAGAAGAAAAATTCTCCGGTTTCATTTTCAAGATTCACGCCAACATGGACCCGAAACATCGCAACCGCATTGCATTTATCCGCGTGTGCTCCGGTCTATTTGAAAGAGGAAGCAATTATCTGCATGTACGTCAGGATAAAAATATCCGTTTTTCGAATGTTACCGCATTCATGGCACAAGACCGCGAAACAGTAGATCAGGCTTGGCCCGGAGATATTGTGGGTTTGTACGATACCGGCAATTTAAAAATTGGCGACACGCTTACGGAAGGCGAGAAAATGGTTTACACCGGCATTCCTAGTTTTTCACCTGAGATTTTCAAAGAGGTGATTAATAAAGATGCCATGAAAACCAAGCAACTCGAAAAAGGACTTTTGCAGTTGATGGAAGAAGGCGTAGCCCAATTGTTTACCTATGAATTGGGGAAAAAGAAAGTAGTTGGTGTGGTAGGTGCACTTCAGTTTGAAGTAATTCAGTTTCGCTTGAAAAACGAATACAGTGCTTCGGTAGAGTTTGCACCTCAAAACATTTACAAGGCGTGTTGGATCAGCAGCAAAAATCCCAAGAAGCTGGCGGAATTTATCGAGTCGAAGCAGCGGCACATTGCCCGCGATAAAGACGATAAGCTGGTGTTTATGGCAGAGTCCCGTGCGTGGCTACAAATGGTGCAGGATAACTTTCCTGAAATCAACTTCCACTTTACATCCGAGTTTAAGGATTAAAGAAAAATTGATTGAGATTTGAGTACTATCGAATAAACAAATCTTGAAATTTGAACGAGAGGCCCGGTAGCAGTTTCGATACAACCTCACCTTCTTCAACTAGATAAAGAATAGGCGTATCCACATCTTCGACACGGAAATCATAAATCTCAAGTGTATTATTTCCCGGATCGATGATCCAATACTCCTTCACTCCAAATTTCTGATAAAGTTTTCTCTTTTGATTTCGGTCTTTAAAACTATTGGATGGTGAAAGAACTTCTACAGCCAAATCGGGCGCTGCATTTAGCCCGCGCTCAGAAATAATACCAAGGTTTTCTTTAGCTACGTATAACAAATCTGGTTGAAAAACATTTCTTCTATCCAAAATGACATCAACTGGTGAAAACATTACAATTCCACCGTTTTTGCGAGAAAATGCTTTCAAGAGGTCATACAAATTTCCACAAATGATTTGATGCGTAAAACTGGGCGCTGGACTCATAAAAACTTCACCATTGATTAATTCGCAAGGCAGGTTTGACTCTTCCAGTTTCATGAATTCATCTACCGTCCATTCCTTCGTTCTGTCAATCGTTGCTGTTTGCATGGTTATAAAGTTACAAAAAATTAGCAAGTTTGGCTTATGTTAGAAATCCTCTATGAAGACAACCACTTACTGGTGATTAACAAATCGGCTGGTGTATTAGTACAAGGAGATGCCACCGGAGATAAACCTTTAGTTGAACTTTGTAAGGAATACATCAAAGAAAAATATCAAAAGCCGGGAGAAGTTTTTTTAGGTGTTGTTCATCGGCTTGATCGCCCGGTGAGTGGTGTTGTTGTTTTTGCGCGCACCTCAAAGGCGCTGGAACGGATGAATGAGCTGTTTCGAAATAAGGAAACAAAAAAAACCTATTGGGCATTAGTTGGGAACAAACCTAATCAGGCGGAAGGAACCCTGATTCACTGGCTTGTAAAGGACGAAAAGAAAAACAAAACAACGGCCTTCAAAAAAGAGCACCCGCAAGGACAACGATCAGAACTAAGCTACCGACACCTGTCAACCAAATCAGGCTTGCACCTGCTGGAGGTTCAACCTGTTACCGGAAGGCCGCATCAAATCCGTGTTCAGTTATCTTCGATGGGCTGCCCGATTGTGGGCGATGTCAAATATGGTTTTGAAGTTGGTAATGCAGATAATAGCATTTGCCTTCATGCTCGACAGCTCCAATTTATTCATCCGGTTAAAAAAGAGCCTTTGACCATTCAGGCTGATTTACCCAAAAATCAGTTTTGGAAACTATTTACCTGATTACGTTCTTTACAGGAAAAGGAATCTGGATGAGTTGGTTGCAGAAATTAAAGGCGAGGTGGAAAGTGGATAACCTGCTTCAGGTTGTTCTGATATTAGTAGTCTTTGCCTGTACCGGATTTACCGTTTTATTTCTGAAACGCCCCCTTTTCAATTACTGGTTTGGCGAAGGCAGTATGCCGGTATGGGCCAGTACCCTCTATTACATTTTGATACTGCCTGTTTATAATGTGTTATTGTTACTGTATGGTTTTATTTTCGGTCAATTCACATTTTTCTGGGATTTTGAGAAACGCTTCTTCGCCCGAATAATGGCTATCTTTACAAAGAAAAAATAGCGTCAATGCTTTTATTATATATCGGCATTAAAATTTCCAATCAATCTTTAAACTAATCTTCCCATGAAAAAAAATCTATTTCTCGTTCCCTTCGTTCTCTTCTTTTCATGTTCAGCGCCAAAGTTTGCTGCTAACCAAACCACACAAGATGCTAGTATTGCCGGAGCTTCCAACGCCAGCTCAAAGCAGGCCACGGATGGAGAAAGTGTGTTAACTGCCAGCACGAAAGCTACACCTAGCTTAGTCGTTGAAGAAGCCCGTGCCGAATTCAAAAAGAACTATCTGAAGTTATCCAAAGAGGAGCAGAAAGAAGTGCGTCAGTTGTTAAAGAAAGAGATCAAAAAAATGGCAAAAGTTCAAAAATCACAGAAGAAAGAAATGTCTGTATCTTCTACACAAGCCAGAGGATTGGATCATGACTTGAAATTAGCTGCTATTTTCGGTGCGGTTGGGGTTGTTGGTTTGTTGTTAGGGTCAGCCGGTCAGTTCTTCACCATCATTGGAGCGATCTCGTTGATCATCGGCACCGTATTTTTTGTGAAGTGGTTGTTGGAACAATAGTTTGAAAATGAAGACATAAAAAAAGCCCGGTCTTACGATCGGGCTTTTTTTATCGTCTTTACTTGACTATTCAGCTACTCCGTCTGCAAGTAGTATTACTTTGTTTTTCAAAACTTCTACTACACCTCCGGTAATTTTTACCTGATTCACTGAATCTTTGGATTTGTATTCCACCACTCCGTCTTTCAACAAGCTGATCAACGGAGCGTGGTCGTTCAAAACCTGAAAAGATCCATCTGTTCCAGGAAAAGAAGCAGACACAACTTCTCCTTCGAATACTTTTTTATCAGGTGTGATTATTTCTAAGTTCATAAAATCAATTTGAAAATTAACCAATTTGAAAATTTGAAGATACGTTGCTGAGAAATTTGATCATGATCAAATTTTCAAATCAACCAATTTTCAAATTTTACTTTGCGTCTGCCATCATCTTCTCTCCTTTTGCGATAGCTTCTTCGATGCTACCTACCAAGTTGAAGGCCATTTCAGGCAAGTGATCCAACTGACCATCCATAATCATATTGAAACCTTTGATGGTATCTTTAATATCCACCAATGCACCTTTCAAACCGGTGAAGGCTTCAGCTACGTGGAATGGCTGTGACAAGAAACGTTGCACACGTCTTGCGCGTGATACCGTCAACTTATCTTCGTCCGACAATTCGTCCATACCCAAGATTGCGATGATGTCTTGCAATTCTTTGTAGCGTTGCAAAATCAACTTCACACGCTGAGCGCAATTGTAGTGTTCATCACCTACGATGTCCGCACGCAAAATACGTGATGTAGAATCCAATGGGTCTACCGCAGGGTAGATACCTAACTCGGCAATTTTACGAGACAATACGGTAGTCGCATCCAAGTGAGCAAACGTAGTTGCCGGAGCAGGGTCTGTCAAGTCATCGGCAGGAACATAAACAGCCTGTACTGAAGTGATCGAACCATTTTTCGTTGATGTAATACGCTCTTGCATGGCACCCATTTCAGTTGCCAACGTAGGTTGATAACCTACCGCTGATGGCATACGACCCAACAAAGCGGATACCTCTGAACCTGCTTGTGTAAAGCGGAAGATATTATCAATAAAGAACAAAATGTCTTTTCCTTTTCCTTGGCCATCGCCATCACGGAAATATTCCGCTACGGTCAACCCAGACAACGCCACACGTGCACGGGCACCTGGGGGCTCATTCATCTGACCAAACACGAAGGTCGCTTTGGAATCTTTTAATTTTCCTTGATCTACTTTTGAAAGATCCCAACCACCCGCATGCAACGACTTCATGAACTCCGGACCGTAATCCACGATACCGGCTTCAATCATCTCGCGCAACAAGTCGTTACCTTCGCGGGTACGCTCTCCTACACCGGCAAATACAGAAAGACCGGAATACGCTTTCGCGATGTTGTTGATCAATTCCTGAATCAATACGGTTTTACCTACACCGGCACCACCAAACAATCCGATCTTACCCCCTTTTGCGTAAGGCTCAATCAAGTCGATTACTTTGATACCGGTATAAAGAACTTCAGATGAAGTTGATAAATTTTCATACGATGGAGCAGAACGGTGAATTGGCAAAGACTGCTTTCCTTCCGGTTGTTTAATACCGTCAATAGCCTCTCCAATTACGTTGAAAAGACGGCCTTTAATATCTTCGCCAATTGGCATTTGAATAGGCGAGCCGGTATCTGTTACTTTCATACCACGCACCAATCCTTCAGTACCTTCCATTGAAATGGTTCGTACCCTGTCTTCGCCCAAATGTTGTTGACACTCGAGTACCACACGCGTGCCGTCACGCTTGGTAACTTCAAGAGCATCAAGGATATTCGGTAGCTTTGAACCTGGTTCGTCAAAGGCCACGTCTACTACCGGACCGATTACTTGGGTGATTTTGCCGCTATTCGCCATGTGTTGAGTATTTATTTGCTTTTTTAATTTATTGGTTATCAGCATTTTGTGAATTAGTGGTATTCATAAAATACGAACCGCAAAAGTAGTTTTTTAGCACGTTTATGCAAACATCAATCGAGGGAAGAATGAGATATTTTCAATAAAAATTTGAGTTCACTAAAAAATGGTTCTTGTACCCTCAAAATGACCACTTTGGCTGAGCCCAAATCAGGTATAAAATAGAGTGGCTTTGTATTGGTTGTACCGGCATGACAACTAATTTGCCGAACAACCGGATCGAAAGTAGAGTTAAATAGCTCCACTACTCGCTATCCTCAGATTGGTTCCGTTTATGTACCTCAATTGTCATACAGGTTTTAGCTTCAAATACGGCACCTTGCCTATTAAAACTCTATTTGAAGAAGCCAGACGATGTGGTGTTCACCGCCTTGCGCTCACCGAAATCAATAATGTGTCTTCTTATCTCGAGATGTTGCGCTTATGCGATGAAAACAAAACCCGCGAAAACGGACGGACAAAGTATGGGGAAGTGCCACACGACTTAACGATTGCTGTGGGGGCGGAATTTCGAAACAAAGAAACCGATGGTGTGATGCAATACATCGCGCTAGCCAAAAACAATCAAGGTTTTGAGGCAATCAACCGGTTTTTGTCGTATCACAATCGTGAGGATAAGTCATTTCCTACGCGCGCTCCGGAAATGGAAGATGCGCTGATTATTTATCCGTTCGGAAAATTTGAGCCTGAACAATTGAAGGCACACGAATATATTGGCGTAACCGCATTTGATTTACACGCCTTCAGTATACATGCCGCGCGCGAAGATTATGGCTTTAAGTTTGTCGCGCTCCATCCGGTCACCTTTCTGCCGCCCGAGATCGTGCGCCACGGAAAAACAAAAAAAGAAAAGGCAATCTACCGCGACCATAACACACATCGATTGCTACGATGCATTGCACACAATACGCTGCTGAGCAAGTTGCCTGTTCATTTAGAAGCCCGCAAAGAAGAATACATGTTGCCCGAAGAGGAGCTCGCGAAACTGTTTGAACAATTTCCCGAACTGATACTCCATGCACAAACCCTTTTGCAGCAATGCTCCATAGAATGCATACTAGGCGAAGACAAAAACAAAAAATACTTCACCAACAGCGCAAAAGAAGATTTAAAATATTTGCGAGAGCAAACCAAAAAAGGTTTTGCTAAACGTTATAGTAATCCATCGGTGTGGGAAACTCACATTGAAAAAGAACTGGACATTATCGCTAAAAAAGGTTTTACGGCTTATTATTTGATCGCCTTCGATCTCATCCATTTTGCTCAGCTAAATAACTATGATTTCGTAGGCCGTGGTAGTGGAGCTAACAGTACAGTGGCATATTGTTTGGGTATTACAAATGTAGATCCGATTGATTTGGATTTATATTTCGAGCGCTTTCTAAATGAAGATCGTGTTTCTCCTCCTGATTTTGATATTGACTTTTCGTGGGACAACCGCGATGCGGTCTACGAATATATTTTTCATAAGTATGGATACGACCATGTTTGTCTGTTGGGCACGCATGTTACGTATCAGAGCAAATCCATCATTCGTGAGTTAGGCAAAGTATTTGGTTTACCGAAAGAAGAAATCGATAACTTGGTTGAAGGAAGAAACATTAAAATCGAACGCGATCACATTGCCAAAAAAGTGATGGGCTTTGCTGATTATATCATCAGTAAAGAATTGCCAGCCAACATTTCCATTCATGCTGGTGGTGTGCTGATTACTGAAAAACCGATTTATCAATATACGGCCACTGAGTTTCCTCCGAAGAGTTTGCCTGTATCTCAATTTGAGATGCATGCTGCTGAAGATTTTGGACTTTATAAATTTGATATTCTTAGCCAGCGGGGGCTTGGCCACATTAAAGACACGGTGCGGCAAGTGAAGAAGAATAGAGGCATTGATGTGGATGTATATCAGTTCAAAAAATTTAAAGACGATGAAAAAATAAAAGGTCTGATGCGCAACAGCAAAGCGATGGGCTGTTTTTATGTAGAGTCGCCTGCCATGCGCATGTTGTTGGGCAAGCTGCGCTGCTCTGATTATCTGACCTTGGTGGCAGCAAGCTCCATCATTCGTCCGGGTGTATCAAGCTCCGGAATGATGAAGGCGTATATCGAGCGATTTCATATTAAACAAAACAACGGCAACTATGAATCAATTCACCCCATCATGGATGAGTTGATGAGTGAGACGTACGGGGTGATGGTATATCAGGAAGATGTGATTCGTGTGGCGCATTATTTTGCCGGACTCTCTCTTACCGAAGCAGATGTGCTGCGCAGAGGTATGTCGGGTAAGTATCGCTCGAGGGCTGAATTTCAGCGGGTGAAAGACCGTTTCTTTGAAGGTTGCCGTGAAAAAAATTACGATCCGAAAGTAACTGATCGCGTATGGTTTGAGATTGAAAGTTTTGCCGGCTACTCATTTGCCAAGGGCCACTCGGCCAGTTACGCAGTAGAAAGCTATCAAAGTCTGTACCTGAAGGCATATTACCCATTGGAGTTTATGGTGGGTGTAATTAACAACTTTGGAGGTTTCTATCGCACCGAGTTTTATTTTCATGAGGCAAGAATGAACGGGGGAAAGATTCTGGCTCCCTGTATCAACCACAGCGAGTACCTCACGACCATTGAAGGAGATGAAATTTACATTGGGCTTATTCACATCAAAAGTTTGGATGCAAAACTGGGGCAAGCCATTCCGCAGGAGCGGCAAAAAAAAGGAGACTATAAAAGCATTGAGAATTTTTTGAAGCGCAATCCGGCCGTTGGTTTGGAGCAACTTCGAATTTTAATTCGGCTGGGATGTTTTCGCTTCACCGGAAAAACAAAACAGCAATTGCTATGGGAGAGCATGTTGTACTTTGGGAATTTAAAAGCGAAACCCACGACTACCATTGACTTGTTTGATACAGAACCAAAGGAATATCCGCTTCCTCCTTTGCAACGTAATTCATTTGAAGATGCCTTTGATGAAATCGAGTTACTGGGCTTTCCATTGTGCAATCCTTTTGACTTATTAGCAGGCAAAGAGTATGGCAACGTGCGCGCAACCGAACTGCATCAGCATATAGGAAAAAATGTTCATATCGTTGGTTATATCATTACCACCAAAGATGCTCGCACGATGCGTACCAAAGAGCACATGGCTTTCGGCACTTTTTACGATGTGCATGGCGATGTGTTTGACACCGTACACTTTCCTCAATCTGCCCGACAGTTTCCGTTTCGCGGCCGTGGCTTTTACAGCTTGAAAGGAAAAGTTATAGAAGAGTTTGGTGTGTATGTGATTGACGTGAACTGGATGGACAAGTTACCGATGATTAACAAGCGGGGCGATAAAGCGATGTCGGAACCTATAGGAGATCGAGTAGCGTGATTGGCACCATAACTAATGTTAGTATGATACAATAGCTGATTAACTCTTTGCTATCTAGTCAACTAAATTCTACTTTCGAAGATTATTATTAATACGAAAGCGAATGCGTCAACAATTATTGAGTGAAGGGGCGAACGAACTAAGCTACGAAATCCGCGAGATAGTTAAGAAAGCCGAGCAAATCAAAAACCTGGGTCTTCCCATTCATTGGGAAAACATCGGTGATCCCATTCAAAAGAACCATCAGATTCCATCGTGGATCAAACAGATCATTGCCGATCTGTCTTTACAAAACGATACTTACAGTTATTGTCCTTCGAAAGGTATTCTGGAAACACGACAGTTTCTGGCTGCACAAAACAATTCCCGCCAAGGGGCACAAATTACACCAGATGATATTTGTTTCTTCAACGGCTTGGGCGATGCCATTGCCAAGGTGTATCAATACATAGCGCCTACTTCGCGCATCATAGGCCCTTCGCCTGCATACTCCACACACTCCAGTGCGGAGGCAGCACATGCCAGTCACGAGCCACTTACTTATACGCTTGATCCCAACAACAAGTGGTATCCCGATCTGGATGATCTTTATAATAAGGTAAAATACAATCCGAATGTAGTCGGTATTTTGATCATCAATCCCGATAATCCTACCGGCATGGTGTATCCGTTGGAGACACTCAAGCACATTGTTGCCATCGCACGGGAGTTCAATTTGTTTTTAATCTGCGATGAAATTTATTTGAATATCACTTACAATGGTGCACGCGCTTATTCGCTTGCCGAGGTCATTGAAGATGTGCCCGGCATAGCAATGAAAGGTATCTCGAAAGAGTTGCCTTGGCCCGGTGCGCGATGCGGATGGATGGAATATTACAACCGCATCAAAGATGCCGACTTCAATCGCTTGTGTCAGGCCATCGACAATGCTAAGATGATTGAAGTGTGTTCTACTAAGCTGCCGCAGTTGGCCATTCCTAAAATTTTAGGTGATGCGCGCTTCAAAGCTTATCGCGAAGAAACCAATCAGCGCATTGGCAAGCGCAGCAAACTTATTTCAGATATTTTTAAAACCGTACCTCAACTCACGTTCAACGAAACGTTTGGCGCTTTTTACAACACCATCATTTTCAGAGAAGGCACTTTGAAGCCGCATCAGAAAATGAAAATTGGCGATGCACGAATCAGCGCGTTGGTAGAAGAGTGGACTGCACAAGAGATGCCTTACGACAAACGCTTTGTGTATTATTTGCTTGGCGCGAAAGGCGTATGCGTTGTACCGATCTCTTCGTTTTGTTCGGAGTTGCAAGGCTTTCGCGTTACGCTGCTGGAAGAGAATGAAGAGTCGCTGATTAAAACTTTTACAGCCATAAGAGATGGGATTGTAGAGTATTTGGGTTCTTAAATTGGAGATTGTGCATCCGCAACTTGAAAAAAATTTATCCCGATTTATTAGTCTGAGTAAATTAGAGGCAGAATCTTTTTTTCAATTGTGTACCTATCGCAAGCTCAAGCGAAAAGAATTTTTATTAAAAGAAGGCGAGGTGTGTAAGTTTACTAGCTTCATTTTGAAAGGATGCCTGCGTTATTTTTATAATGTGGAAGGAGAAGAACATACTGGTCAATTTTTCTTTGAAAACAGTTGGTACACCGACTACGAAAGTTTTTTATCGGGAAATCCCTCACAGCAAAATATAGATGCGTTGGAACCAACTGAGTTATTGTTGATTCAAAAGCATGATCTTGAAAAGCTTTATGACCTGAATCCAAAGTTTGAACGCTTTGGCCGATTGATGGCAGAGAACGCTTACATGGGTGTGCGCAAAAAGAATGAAAGCCTTTTGAACTTGTCGCCCGAAGAACGATATCTCAAACTAATCAAAGAACGTCCAAAAGTTATTGAGCGCGTATCGCAACATTACATCGCTTCTTTTTTAGGCTTACAGCCACAATCACTCAGTAGAATTCGAAAACGAATTACGGAAAACCAGTGATTTAGTAACCTGGGTGAACGTTTTGAGGGTATGCCTGCCTGCACTTTTGTAACATATTTTAACCCCAATAAAAATGTTACAAATGAAAACAATCCTTTTCGTGCTGTTTTCGATCAGCACATTAACAACTCAAGCACAAACACAATCAAAAGCGAGGGTATTTGGCGAAGTGGGTTTAGGCTTTGGCCAAACTCTTTTCTTTGGCGATTCGAAAGAGCGGCTAGCTCAAACTTTCGGAGGCTCATTCAAACCCGGAACAGGCTTCAACATCATGACGGCTTTCTATGTAGCTCCGGAAAATTGGAAGGGCCTTGGCATTGGCACGCGCTTGAAAGGCACCTTTGGCACTTCTGTAAAAGGAGAGTCGGATGACGATAGCTACATATTCAATTTTTACAGCGTGCAGCTTTCTGCCAAATACTACCCCTTCAGTAAGACATTTAACAAAGGCGTGTTTACACGTTTGTCGGCTGGCTTCGGACAGTTTACAGCCAAGCGATTGAATGAAAGTACTAATTATTACCTGCATCAATATGCCATCGGATCTACTTTGGGTTTATCGGCAGGCTATACAATTCCGCTGAAGCGCAGTGCAATTAGTTTTGAAGTGGAGTTTGAAAGTTCATCGCGCAATGGCACTGTCAATACGCTGGGCAGTCAAACTTTTCAAACCGGCCAACTGGGTTTTAATACTACTTTAACTTTTTAAAGTATGAACAAGAAACTCAATATCCTCATTGGTATGTTACTGATGGTAGAATTGATCACCCAGCTTTTCGCGATAGCTGTGCTAAGCACACATTTTGAGTTTCCTGACATACTTCGGCAACCCGCATCGGTAGCACTTAAGTTGTTTCATCAGAATCAGGCCATCATTGTTCCGGCTTATTATGTTTTTATGGTTTCCAGTATTTTGTATTTACCCATTACTGCGTTGATAAAGACAAGAGCACAATCCATTTCTCCTAATCAACTTTGGATTAATCTCTTTCAGTTTTCCGGTATCACCACAGCTATTTTTCAGGTGATTGGTTTCTGTCGTTGGCTAATAGTTTTGCCTTTTCTTTCAGCTACCTACTTCGACAAAAACACAACGGATTCAGTTAAGGAGATAATTGAATTGATTTATGAAACACTAAATCATTATGCGGGCATGACGATCGGTGAACATTTAGGTTTTATTGCCATGGGTTGTTGGACTATAGCTTTGACGAAAGTTGTAGAGATGGGCAAATGGTTAAAAATAATTGGCCAACTCATTGGTTTTCTTCTGATAGCCGCTACTGTTGAACAATTCGGTGGCACACTTGCCCCACTGTTCGGTGTACTCAATTTCATAGCCAATACATTGTGGACATTCTGGATTTTAGTGCTCAGTATCCATTTCCTGCGACTAAAAGATTAGCCTTACCTAACATTCGTTATTCAGAAAACCTAAAACTTTTTTGGGCAGTTTGGTTGATTGACATCATAAAATTTCGCCATCTTGCACAAGCACAAGAAAAGCAAATGAAGAATACCGCTTTTTTATCTGTTGAAAATCTGACTCAGGGAAGCCTGCTTCAGAATTTGATTGTGCTCATTATTGTCAGCATTCTCCGAAAACCGGGGCTGTGACGATTTTGTAAAAGAAATTTGAAACCGTCCCGCCCACAAGCGGGACGGTTTTATTTTATAGCTACTACAACAAACTAACGATTGTTCTAATATGATCGAATATTTTAATGATGACACCGTGCTTTTCCTCGATGGAAACTTTGTGAAAGCCAGCGAAGCGAAAATGAATTTGTTTGGCCAAACATTGCACTACGGCTATGGCGTGTTTGAGGGCATTCGCTCGTACGAAACGGTGAATGGTGTAAAAATCTTCAAGCCGCGTGCGCACTATGAACGCCTGCAGCGAAGCTGCCAATTGATGGGCATTCCTTTTCACTACACAGTGGATGAATTGATTCAATTGACCTATCAAGTGCTGGAGAAAAATAATCTCTCCAACGCTTACATCCGTCCGTTAGTTTTTTGTGGACCGAATATGGAGCTGACTTCACCTACCGATGTATCGCTGATGATCACGGCTTGGGAGTGTGAGCAACATCCGAACTTAAAACCAAAACGTATTTGCATTTCTGCTTACCAACGTCCGAACCCGAAGGCAGTAACTGTAGAGGCGAAAGTATGCGGACTTTATGTGAATTCGATTTTGGCAACCACCGAGGCGAAGAGACGTAGTTTTGATGATGGACTGCTCCTCGATTTAAGTGGTTATGTGGCTGAAGGACCCGGAGCTAATTTCTTTTACGAAAAAGAAGGTGTGATCTATACACCTCCGGCAACCAGCATTCTTCCGGGCATCACCCGCAAGACGGTTCTCGAAATTTGTCGTGAGTTGGAGTTGCCGGTGGAAGAAAAATATTTCAGACCCGAAGAATTATTCGAAGCCGATAGCGCGTTCTTCTGCAGTACCATGCAAGAGATCGTGGCCATCGAATCATTCGAGCGTCAGCCAGTGGCTAAAGCCTGGAAAGATTCTATGGGCGCATTGATTCAAGAGACCTACCGGAATATTGTGTTGGATAAGAGTTACTCGTACGTCATTGTATAGAGGTTTGAGGTGGCCATTGACTAGAAACTAGCAACCGGTAACGAGTTTAGAAATTATAAAATTTTCAAGTAAGTGAATTCAGAGTTAAACAAATACAGCCGCACCATCACCCAAGATCCGACCTTGCCCGCATCGCAGGCCATGTTGTATGGAATTGGATTGACGGAGCAAGATTTAAAGAAAGGACAAGTAGGTATTGTGAGCACAGGCTACGATGGCAACACTTGCAACATGCATTTGAATGCCTTGGCGCAAGAAGTAAAAACTGCCGTATGGGTGCAGGATCTGGTGGGCTTAATCTTTCATACCATTGGCGTAAGTGACGGAATTGCAAACGGTACCGAGGGCATGCGCTATTCTTTAGTGAGCCGGGAAGTAATCGCAGATTCTATTGAGACCGTTTGTGGGGCACAACATTACGATGGAGTGATAGCAGTTGTGGGTTGCGATAAAAATATGCCGGGTTCAGTCATGGCCATGGGTAGATTAAATCGCCCTTCTATCATGGTGTATGGTGGTACGATTGCCGGTGGGCACTATAAGGGGAAAGAATTAAATATCATTTCTTCATTTGAAGCGCTTGGCGAAAAAATGCAAGGCAAACTTTCAGAGGAAGATTACAAAGGCATCATACAAAATTCTTGTCCCGGTGCAGGAGCGTGTGGTGGTATGTACACTGCCAATACGATGGCTTCTGCTATTGAGGCGTTGGGAATGGCATTGCCCTACTCGTCTTCTAATCCTGCATTGAGCAAAGAAAAGTCTGCCGAATGTATTGAAGCAGGCAAGGCCATCCGAATTCTTCTTGAAAAAGATTTGAAGCCACGCGACATCATGACGTTTAAAGCGTTTGAAAATGCAATCACCATTGTAATGGCGTTAGGCGGATCAACCAATGCAGTTTTGCATTTAATCGCGATGGCAAAATGTGTCGGCATTAAAATTACGCAAGAGGATTTCCAACGTATTTCTGATAAAACTCCGCTGATTGCAGATTTAAAACCGAGCGGAAAATATTTAATGGAAGCAGTGCACAAAATCGGTGGTGTCCCTTCGGTGATAAAATACTTGATTCAAAAAGGAATCATGCATGGTGACTGCATCACCGTAACCGGAAAGACTCTCGCTGAAAATGTTGATAACGCAAAGGATATCGATTTCGAAAGACAAGATGTGATTGCTCCGCTGGAAAAACCTTTGAAAGCAACCGGTCACATTCAAATTCTGTATGGCAATCTGGCCGAAAAAGGATCTGTGGCAAAAATCACCGGCAAAGAAGGAGAAAGATTTAAAGGAACTGCACGTGTGTTTAATGGAGAGTTTGATGTGGTGGACGGAGTGAGATCGGGCAAAATAAAAGAAGGTGATGTAGTGGTAATTCGTAACGTGGGCCCCAAAGGCGCACCGGGCATGCCCGAAATGTTGAAGCCAACGAGTTTGATTATGGGCTCAGGCTTAGGCAAGTCGGTGGCACTGATTACAGATGGACGTTTTTCGGGAGGATCACACGGTTTTGTTATTGGACATATCACTCCCGAAGCATTTGAAGGAGGTCTGATTGGTTTAGTTGAAGATGGCGATTGGATTGAGATTGATGTAAAGAAACATCAAATCAATTTGTTGGTCGATGAAAAGACGTTGGCCATCCGCAGATCACTGCACAAAGCACCAGCTCCGCGCGCTACAAGTGGTGTGTTATTTAAATATGCGAAGCAAGTGAAGACTGCAGCAGAAGGTTGTGTAACGGATGAAAATTAGCTCTGAGTGCTACTTACTTTCAAAACGGTGAAAACAAACCATAAGATCGCTGAGCAGCACAAAGAATTTAAAATAAAGAATGACAATGGTAGCAACTGAGATTGAAAAACGAGAAGAAGTGACGGTGAAGACTCCTGTAAAAATTACAGGATCGGAAGTATTGCTGCGTTGCTTGGTAGAAGAAAAAGTGCAGCACATATTTGGTTATCCCGGTGGCGCTATCATGCCCGTGTATGACGCACTCTACAGCTACGCAGATAAACTTACACACTTGCTTGTCCGCCACGAGCAAGGTGCCATTCATGCAGCTCAAGGCTACGCACGTGTATCCGGAAAAACCGGAGTCGTGTTTGCTACTTCAGGCCCGGGTGCCACTAACTTAGTGACAGGTCTTGCTGATGCGTTGATTGATTCAACTCCGGTAGTTTGTATCACCGGACAAGTGTTTGCGCATTTATTAGGCACCGATGCATTTCAGGAAATAGATGTGATCAACACCACTTTGCCGGTAACGAAATGGAATGTGCAAGTAACGGAAGCGAAAGACATTGCTCCGGCTATAGCAAAAGCATTTTACATTGCATCTAGCGGAAGACCGGGACCTGTGTTGGTAGATATTACCAAGAATGCACAAAACGAATTGATTGAAGAATCAACCTATGCGCCTTGCACAAGTGTAAGAACGTATAAACCAAAACCAACATTGCAGCCCGAACAAATTACGGCAGCAGCAGGTTTGATCAATTCTGCGAAGCGACCTTACCTATTGGTCGGTCAGGGAATATTGTTATCAGGTGCAACCAAAGAGCTAATTGCCTTTGCTGAGAAAACCGGAATTCCGGTGGCGAGTACGCTTTTAGGCTTGGGCGGATTTCCCACGGATCATCCGAATTATGTAGGTTATTTAGGAATGCATGGTAACTACGGCCCTAATATCAACACCAATCAATGCGATGTGTTGATTGCGGTTGGCATGCGCTTCGATGATCGTGTGACGGGCAACGTAAGCAAGTATGCCAAGCAAGCCAAGATTGTTCACATTGATATTGACAAAGCCGAAATCAATAAGATCATTAAAACGGATGTATCGGTTCATGCCGATGCGAAAGAAGCATTGGCCGAATTGGCGAAGCAATGTTTGCCCAGTAAGTTTCCGGATTGGACAGAGAGTTTTCGCAAACTGAATCAGGAGGAATTTGAGAAAGTAGTTGAAAAAGAAATCAAAGACACGAAGAGTCTGAAGATGGCGGAAGTAGTGTATATGCTTTCGCAACTAACCAAAGGTGAAGCAGTAGTGGTGACGGATGTGGGTCAACATCAGATGGTAACTTCACGCTACTATCAATATAAAAATCCACGCACGAATATTACTTCCGGTGGTGCAGGAACGATGGGTTTTGCTTTGCCCGCTGCGATGGGCGCAAAAGTAGCCGCTCCGAATCAACAAGTAGTTGCTATTATCGGAGATGGTGGATATCAGATGACCATTCAAGAGTTGGGTACCATTATGCAGTATAAAATTCCTGTGAAGATTTTAGTATTGAATAACAACTTCCTTGGCATGGTGCGCCAGTGGCAACAGTTGTTTCATGGCAAGCGTTATTCGTTTACCGAAATGGATAATCCAGACTTTGTGAAGATTGCTGACGCGTACAAAATTCCGGGCGCAAAAGTAACCGAGCAAAAAGATTTGGAAGAGGGATTGAAGAAAATGTTGGCTGCTGAGACTTCGTACTTTTTGGAAGTAGTGGTAGAGAAAGAAGACAATGTGTTTCCAATGGTGCCTGCCGGTGCAGGCGTGGCGGAGGTGATACTAGAAATACCGAATAAATAGTTGCTTGTTATTGGTTGCCAGATACCGGCAACTAGAAACTAGAAACTTGTAACAAGTTAAGAGATGAAGCAAGATTTTACATTGGATTTACTGTCGGACAATAATTTTTCTGTGCTGAACAGAATTATTAATGTGCTGAATCGCAGACGTGTGCGCATCAAAAAAATGATGGCGTACGAAAGTGAAAATGATTTTCGAAAAGGGGGTGCGATTTTGTTGGTGTTCACCACACCTGAAATCATTGAAAAAGTATTGACACAACTGGAGAAGTTGATTGAAGTGGAAAGTGTTCGAGCCAAAGAAGGCAGTGATTTGTATTTTGAACTAAGTGAACGTATTGTAGATGTAGATTAACTAAAAAGTTTGCACGCACTTGATAGAACGCTGGCGGCAGGGATAGTAGCGGAAAGCCCACAGGGGTGCGCCTCGCACCGCGAGGACTTGGAGCGGATAGCCCGGGTGCCGCCCAAAAAAAATGAAATGTGTAAGTGAATAGAAAAGTAAATAATTGAACAGAAATAAATTTTGAATTCTTTTTAATAAACATAATAAACTAAAACTATGGCTAAAATTAATTTCGGTGGGACTGTTGAAGAAGTAGTAACCCGCGAGGAGTTTCCGATGGAGAAGGCAGTGGAGGTATTGAAGAATGAAACAATTGCAATTGTAGGATATGGTGTGCAAGGCCCTGCACAAGCATTGAACTTACGTGATAACGGATTCAATGTAATTGTGGGTCAACGGAAAGGTTCGAAGACGTGGGACAAAGCGATTGCGCATGGCTGGGTGCCGGGCGAAACGTTGTTTGAAGTAGAAGAAGCTGCCAAGCGCGGAACGATCATTCAGTTTTTGATGAGCGATGCAGGACAAATTGCTACGTGGCCTACTATCAAACCTCACTTGACAAAAGGCAAGGCGTTGTATTTCTCGCACGGCTTTGGTATAACATTCAAAGAGCAAACAGGAATTATTCCTCCTGCAGATGTAGACGTCATCTTAGCTGCACCAAAAGGATCGGGCACTTCAGTACGCAGATTATTTTTGCAAGGAAAAGGTATCAACAGCAGCTACGCAGTGTTTCAAGATGCTACGGGCAATGGAAAAACCAGAGCGATTGCATTGGGAATTGGCGTAGGATCCGGCTACTTGTTTGAAACAGATTTCAAAAAAGAAGTGTATTCAGATTTAACTGGCGAGCGCGGTACATTGATGGGCGCGATTGCCGGAATTTTTGAAGCACAATATGAAGTACTTCGCTCGAAAGGTCACTCTCCTTCCGAAGCCTTCAACGAAACCGTAGAAGAGTTAACACAAAGCTTAATGCCGTTGGTGGCTGAGAATGGCATGGACTGGATGTATGCCAACTGCTCGACTACCGCACAGCGTGGTGCATTGGATTGGAAGAAGAAATTCAAAGCGGCAACATTACCTGTATTCAAAGAATTGTATGAGAGCGTGGCAAGCGGAGCAGAAGCGAAACGGACTATCGATACCTGCAGCAAGCCAGACTATCGCGAGAAGTTAGCAGAAGAATTGAAAGAACTACGTGAGAGCGAATTGTGGCAAGCCGGTGCTGCTGTGCGTTCACTGCGCCCGGAGAAAAACAAGATAGAGGCAAGTATGATCAATTAATAATGGATTGACAATTGACAATGAAAACAGTTGACAAAGTTGCCAACCTGTATTTTGTTACTCGCTCATTGTCAATTGTCAACTTTTCAGAATGGCAGAAGTATTGAATTTACATATCGACATCAACCGGGCACATCTCGTTTTAAAAAACGTAGTGCTTAAAACGCCTTTGCAGTTCCATCGCAAGTTGTCAGAAAAATTTGGCTGCGAGGTGTACCTCAAGCGCGAAGACCTACAAGTAGTGCGCTCGTATAAAATCAGAGGTGCCTACAATTTAATTCAGAGTTTGTCGGAAGAACAACGTCAGCGCGGAGTGGTGTGCGCCAGCGCAGGCAACCACGCACAAGGTGTAGCCTTCTCGTGCAAACTGTTGAATATAAAAGGCGTGATTTACATGCCGGCCATAACACCCAAACAGAAAATCAATCAGGTGAAAATGTTTGGCAATGGCTTGGTGGAGATTGTGTTGATTGGTGATACGTTTGATGAATGCCAGGCGCATGCCTTAGAATATACGAAGCAAAACAACAGTGTTTTTATTCCACCATTCGATCACGAAAAAGTGATTGAAGGGCAAGGCACGGTAGCTAAAGAAATTTTAGAAGAGCAATCGAATATTGATTATGTGTTTGTCCCTGTTGGCGGTGGCGGACTATCGGCAGGCATGGGAAGTTACTTTGCTACCTACGCTCCACAAATCAAAATGATTGGTGTAGAGCCACAAGGTGCTCCTTCGATGAAAGAAGCGTTGAAGGCAGGCAAGCCGGTGATATTGGATTCCATTCAACGATTTGTTGATGGTGCCTCCGTAAAAAAAGTGGGCGACCGCACCTTTGAAATTTGTAAGGATGCACTGGCTGATATGCTGCTGGTGCCCGAAGGAAAAGTGAGTTCAACGATTCTGCAACTGTACAACGAAGACGCGATTGTAGCTGAACCAGCCGGTGCACTATCGATTGCTGCATTGGAACAATATGGAGAACAGATCAAAGGAAAGAAAGTGGTGTGTGTGCTGAGCGGAGGCAATAATGACATCGATCGGATGCAGGAGATCAAAGAAAGATCACTCTTGTATGAAGGATTGAAGCATTATTTCATCGTACGCTTTGCGCAACGTCCGGGTGCGTTGAAAGAATTTGTTAATCATATCCTCGGCCCGAATGATGACATCGTGCGTTTTGAGTTCATTCAAAAGCATAATAAAGAAACGGGCCCCGCGCTGATTGGCATTGAAGTAAAATCAAAAGATGATTTCAACTTTTTGATTGAACGAATGAATTCACACAAACTGAATTACACGTTGGTCAATCAGAATGAAAACTTGTTCGAGTACTTAGTGTAAAATTTAAAGTAGTTAGAATAAAAGCTGGCGATCGGTAACGAAGCCAGCTTTTTTTATTTGAAGCGATTAAACCAGTCGCTCATCGATTGAGAGTTTTCCGCTTCCTTGAACCAGCGTGGCGAGTGAGAGGCCAATTAGCAATAGGTGATACTCATACCCTTCTCCTGCCTGATTGCCAAACCAATTCATAAAGAACCCATTGTTCAGATGTGAAGTAAAAATGATGCCCAGCATCAGTACAATGATAGAGATGCTCCAAACTCTGCTGGCAAATCCCACGATAAGTGAAAGTGACCCTACAAACTCAATAACGATCACTAAAAAACCAACCAGCCATGGCAAGTGCATGGTGTCAGTAAAGAAGCCCATCGTTCCCGAAAATCCATAACCTCCGAAGAGTCCCAGCATTTTTTGGGCGCCATGCGGAAAAAATACAATACCTGTGGTTAGCCGGAGGATTAATCCCGTCCAGTCGTTATTTGTTTTGAATAGAAGTGATTTTATAAATGAGATAGATTTAGTTTCCATAGAAAAATTGTTCGTGAATGATTTGACCATCCTGCCAGCGTTGCACCGATACTTGCGTATAGTTTCGCACGCCCCATTGGCGGTGTGTGTAGTCATATTTCCACACCACAAAACTGACATTTTGATTTACAGCCATAACGATGACTGCGGCAGTTCTGAATTCGGTGACGTTGTTGAAAAATTCTTCCTCACGCGAGCGGTTTGCAACTTTGCCGATGGTAGGAGCTTGTTCATTTTCTTGCATAGCTACCTGCGGATGGTAGAATTTGTCAAAAGCCTCGAGCGCACGGCCCTGCAATACCAATTGATTGAGTTCTTCCAGTTTTTGTTGAATCGTTTCCATTTGCTGTTTTTGTTTAACAGCACAAAGAAGAGGAACCGATTACCGGAAAAAATTAAAGTAGTTTAACAAATCACTTTCCTGCCAGCTTTCTGCGGAGCATGCTGAGGAAAACGGGCGTCATACCTAAGTAGGCAGCTACTTGCTTCTGCGGGATGCGTTGCTCGAAGTGCGGATACTTTTTGACAAACTCCAAGTACCGTTGCTCGGCAGTGAATGATAGATTTTGATTAATTCGATTTTGCTGCGCGATAAAGGCATTTTGAATAATCAGCCGGAAGAACCGCTCAAACTTCGGAACGCGCTCATACAGCAGATCCAGATTTTGCTTGTTGATTTGCAAAACATGTGTGTCCTCCAGTGCATCGATATAATATTGAGCAGGCGTAGCCGTCAGAAAACTATAGAGGTCACCCACCCACCAGTCTTCAATACCAAACATCACAATATGTTCAACGCCCTCTTGGTCGACTGAATAAGTTCGTAAGCATCCCTTGACAATAAAGTTTTCTGTTTTACAGATTTCTCCCGGCTGCAATAAAAAATCTTTCCTTCGAATCAGTTTCGACTCTAATAATGAAGTGAAAAATTCAATTTCTATTGGATCAAGTGCTATGTGCTTTCGAATATTCTGGAGAATCAGATCAAACGGAGTATTCGAAGTAAGCATTTATATCAATCTTGATTGATTTTTAATCGTATTCCCTATGGGCGATGAAGGTTTATAATTCCTGCACGAATATAATTAGAAATCAAATTCTCCATTTGGCGATTTTTATACCAGAATAGCTTCCAATAATTTCCTATCTTGAGCTATTAATTTTTCATTTATATGAAACTCATACGAAAAATCGTTCTCGGGTTGGGTGTGGTGATTGCCATCATTGCATTGACCATCGTTTTATTCTTCCGGCAAGAAGCCTACCAACTCTATAAAGTGGTGACTTTTTTTGATGCCGGAGCTATCTCCGAAAACTTTCGGGGTGTGAAGGATATCTTTCCAACTACAACGGTGCCGAAGCCGGAGCAGTCGCAGCCTTTCCCAGTGAGTTCACAACCCTATTCATTGATTGAAAACTTTCAAGCACACGATTCTGTTGTGGTGACGAAAGCATTTCTGGATCAAACGCTGACCGATGCATTGATTGTTATTCAACACGACACTATTCTATATGAATATTATGGCAACGGATTTACAGCAAGCGATCATCACATTGCTTGGTCCATGTCCAAGTCGGTGATCTCCGCGCTTTTTGGTATCGCCATTGCCGAAGGAAAAATTAAAAGCATCGACCAAACAGTTACGGATTACTTACCGGATTTTGCAGGAACCGGTTATGATAAAGTACGCATCAAAGATGTGTTGCAAATGTCCTCAGGTGTGGGCTTCAATGAAGACTATGGCGATTTCAATTCCGACATTAATATTATGGGCCGCTACTTTGCACTCGGCATGCCCATGGCCGACTTCTCAAAAAAGCTAAGACGGGAGCGTGAACCCGGAACCTACAATCACTATGTGAGCATCGACACGCAAGTGTTGGGCATGATTCTCACCAAAGCCACCGGAAAATCGATTACAGATTACATGAATGAAAAATTGTGGTCGCAGATCGGTGCCGAGTCAGAAGCCTATTGGATTAAAGACAAATCCGGAATGGAGTTCGCGCTCGGAGGATTGAATGCCACCGCACGTGATTATGCAAAAATGGGTCAGCTCTTTTTAGATACTGGTAAGTGGCAAGGCCGCCAAGTGGTGCCACGCGAGTGGGTGCTTGCCTCCATCACGCCTGATGCTCCTCATGTCATACCCGGCAAACGCGACAATGCAGTGCTGGCAGACGGCTATGGATTTCAATGGTGGATTCCGGAAGGAAGCAAAGGCGAATTTGATGCGCAAGGAATCTACGATCAATTTATTTATGTTGATCCACACAAAGACATGGTCATTGTAAAGCTTTCTTCCAATTACCATTATAAAAAAGATCGCAAGCGGGTTTTTCATGATCTGGAAATTGCACTCTTCCGAAAAATTGTAGAACAAGCTAAATAGTAAAAATAAAAAAATGGTGCACGGACTATTGATCGATATGGATGGGGTGATTTACAGCGGTGATGCGCTCATCCCCGGAGCAGATAAATTTATTGCACGACTCCTCGAAGAGAAAATTCCTTTTTGTTTTATGACGAACAATAGCCAACGATCTCGGTTAGATGCTGTTCGCAAATTGGAGAAGCTAGGTATAAAAGTAAGTGAGGACCACGTGTATACGAGCGCCATGGCTACTGGTAAATTTTTGGCGAGCCAGATTCCTGGCGGAACCGCTTATGTTTTGGGCGAGGGAGGTTTGCTCTCCAGTTTACACGAGAATGGAATCTCGCTGGTAAATTCTGATCCTGATTTTGTAGTGCTGGGCGAAGGAAGAAATTTTACTTTAGAAATGGTGCAGAAAGCGGTGGACATGATTTTGGCAGGCGCCAAATTTGTGATCACTAATCGCGACCCATCGCCTAAAAAGAAAGGATGGGATAACCTCGGCATTGCAGCTACCAGCGCGATGATAGAAGAAGCCACTGGAGTGAAAGCGTTTGTAGTCGGAAAGCCAAGCCCGGTGATGATGCGCTCAGCGCGAAAAGCGCTGGGTCTCGAAACTGCCGAGACAACTATCATTGGTGATACGATGGATACCGACATTCGTGGTGGTGTGCAGATGGGTTACAAAACCATTTTGGTATTGAGCGGAATCACTAAACGCGAATCGCTTTCGCGGTATGCCTTCAAACCCGATTTAGTCATTGACTCGGTCAACGACCTGAAGTTGCCGCTGGCATGGTGGTGAGTTTTTAGTCATCAATTGTTCACACGTATGCGCATCTTAAAAATTACAAGCTTCTTGTTGTGCTTGTTGGGTATTGCAGCCCATGCACAAGACTTTACTATTCAGTCGCCTTCCCGCTCTATTCAATTACAAATTCGAAATGGCGAGCAAATCACATATCAGCTATTCTGCAAAAAGAAAGTAGCCATTCAACCTTCCACACTGGGAATTGAATTCGCGAAGCCGCGCATTTTGCTCAACTCTTTTTCCGTAATCAAAGTAGATACATCCAGCGTAGATCAGCAATGGTCTCCGGTGTGGGGAGAAGTGAGCAGCATCCGAAATCAGTATCGTGAAATTGCTTTGACATTACAGGACAAAAAAGGAACAAGCACGATTGTCAAAATTGTCTTCCGTGTGTTTAATGATGGCATTGGCTTTCGCTACGAATTTCCAAATCAGCCATCATTGCAACATTTTATCGTTAAAGAAGAACATTCACAATTTGTCGTGGCAGTAAATCATAAAACCTTTTGGATTCCGGGCGACTTTGATTCGAATGAATATCCGTACAACACCACACGTCTTTCAGAAATTGATGCGCTCACTGCTGCTACCAAAGAGCCGGACATTGCCGTTAAATCGCTCATCGGAATTAATGCCGTTCAAACTCCTTTGCTGATGAAAAGTGACGATGGATTATATATCAGTTTGCACGAAGCGGCATTGATCAACTACCCTGCTATGCATTTGTTGTTGGATAAGGAGCGCTATACTTTCACTTCGCAGCTTACACCGGATGCTGTAGGCAACAAAGCTTATTTGCAAACACCTTGCAAAACTCCCTGGCGAACCATTGTGGTGAGCGACAATGCTGTCGACTTATTAAACTCAAAACTCATTTTGAATTTGAATGAACCATCCGCTTTGAAATCAACTGATTGGATCAAGCCTCAAAAGTTTGTTGGCATGTGGTGGGAGATGCATGTCGGCAAAGCCAATTGGGACTTGGCTAGCGGAAAGCATGGAGCTAACACAGCCAACGTAAAAAAGTATATCGACTTTGCTGCGCGCTATCACTTTGATGGCGTGTTAGTGGAAGGCTGGAACCAGGGTTGGGAAGATTGGTTCGGCAATTGGAAAGAAAATGTGTTTGACTTCATCACGCCCTATCCCGACTACGATGTGAATGCGCTTACCGCTTACGCGAAAGAAAAAGGTGTACGATTAATCATGCACCATGAAACTTCCGGTTCAGCTACCAACTATGAACGATGGATGGATCCTGCTTTTCAATTTATGGTGTTGCATAACATGAATAGCGTAAAGACTGGTTATGTGGGAAGAATTATTCCTCGCGGAGAACATCACGATGGACAATGGATGGTGAACCATTACCAACGAGTAGTTGAAAAAGCCGCCTCGTACAAAATCATGATTGATGCACACGAGCCGGTACACTCCACCGGATTACATCGCACATACCCTAATTGGTTAGCTTCAGAAGCGGCTCGCGGCAGTGAATTTAACAATGCTCCTGCTTTAGGAATTACACCCGAGCATACAACGATCTTGCCTTTCACACGGTTGATGGGTGGTCCAATGGATTTTACACCCGGGTTGTTTCACTTTAAACTCAATCAATTTGAACCTACACGAAAAACAGAAGTGCGCACAACACTCGCGAAGCAATTGGCATTGTATGTAACCATGTATAGCCCATTGCAAATGGCAGCAGACTTGCCGGAGAATTACGAAAAACATTTGGATGCCTTTCAGTTTATTGTGGATGTGCCGGTGGATTGGAGCGACACTAAAATTTTAGAAGCAGAGCCAGGCGATTACATTACCATCGCACGAAAAGCAAAACAAACAGGCGATTGGTTTTTGGGGGCCATCACCGATGAAAACAGTCGTGTGGCAGAATGGTCACTTGATTTTCTTACTGCAGGCAAAAAATACGAAGCCATCATTTACCGCGATGCCGATAACAGCGATTGGCAAACCAATCCGGAAGCGTACGTAATCGAAAAGAAAATCGTTACCAGCAAATCAAAACTGAAGGTTCAATTGGCGAAGAGTGGTGGCTGTGCTATTCAGATCAAATTAATCAATGAAGAGGCAAAGAAGGGCAAGTAGATTCTCTAGGTAAATCTTCCGCTACATAAATCTCCCACTCTTCTTGTGTTAGGTTTCTTTTTATTTTGGTGCAAAGCAGTTCTGCCATCTGCGCCTGACTTAATGGCCAGATATAAATCGAATTTTGTCCTGTCGGATTAATTCCTGAAACAACAATTGATTGATCATCAGGTGAAAAAGCCAAGCCAGCAATAGATGATGACTGTTGGATTCTAACTGGTCTCTCTTTCAGTTGATTTACATCCCAAATCAAAACGAAGTTATCTTGAGTAGCAGCGGCCAGGAATTTTTTATTGTAACTCAACCGAACATGTGAAATGGCTGACCTCGAACCGTAAAGAATTCTACGCAGCTGCTCGTTGTTATAAATCAAAATTTCGCCAGCCTTATTGCTTATGATGATGTTACTTTCATTTGTGCACATGAAATCAGTTGGCGGTCCATATTTGTTTATGCTGAATGTGCGTTCTCGAAACGAACGATCCCATAAATAAAAATTTCCAAGCGCATTTAATCCAACCAATTGACTTCCATCTGTGGCAATATCCAGTTTTTTTATTGGATCTTTCAGATTAATAACTTCTTCTATTTTTTTCAAGTCATAACGTAATACGAGTAAACCATCATTCGCCAATATATAAAAACCTTTTCCTTGCGGGATGAAAACAATTTGTTGAATGGATTGCTTTCCTATTGAAATTATTTTTGGTTTTAAATTCGGGCGAGTCAAATCGTACACTTCAATCACGTCAGCGTTGGTTCCAACAGCTAATAAATCTCCACTATCATTTACTACGGCTGTTTCCGGCAGGCAACTTGAATTCAGTTGAAGAATATTTTCAATGCGCCAAGTGTCCGCTTGCCTCAAAAGTTTTGTCAGCACTTTATCTTTTCCCATACAAAAAAGAACCTGTGAGGAAGAAGGACTTATAATTCGTTGTGCGCTTTTAGATGCAGGCTTTATTTTCTCAGGCAGGCCCCCTTCATATTCAAGTGCTTTGGTTAACGCGAAGTGAATCTTCGGATCATAGATATAACCATCATACTTTAAATTAAATCGATGTGCTTGTATTGCCAACAATTTTGAAAGTTCTGGATCGTGTACTTCATGAGATACTTCGGAAATAGCAGCAGCAATAGCTAGATACCTTCTTCGATCTGCGTCTTTTTGGGCTGCTATTGCTCTATTTTGTGACCTCCGACTTTCTAAATTCAGACTGTCAATTATTCGCGCATTCTGACTATAAACTAACGAGCACATTAATAATAGTAGAATAAACGGAAAAACGCTTTTATGCATAACAAGGATTGATTGAGCAATTTAATCCGAATCACCCGATAAAAGGAATCAGCATTACCGAACTTTTCCTCAAGCTATTTGTTAAACAAGTCAACACTAAAAACATACAACTATGAAACGAACCGCATCCGCACATTGGGAAGGAGATTTGAAAACCGGAAAAGGTCACATCTCTTCACAAAGCACCGTTCTCAACAACACCCAGTTTTCATTCAAAACACGATTTGAAGATGGAATTGGCACTAATCCCGAAGAGTTATTGGCTGCCGCGCATGCTGGGTGTTTTACCATGGCTGTGGGTGCAGCATTGACTCAAGCCGGCACTCCTGCTACTTCACTCGATACCGTAGCAACTCTTAATCTGGAAGGATTAGACATTACCGGTATTCATCTTTCCATCCAAGGAAAAGTACCCGGCATCAGCGCGGAGCAATTTGCGGAATACACCAAAGGCGCGGAGAAAAATTGCATTATCTCTAAAGCATTGAAAGTCAATATCACTTCTGAATCTCAGTTGCTCTAATCATCAACTAACACTCGTAAGCGAATAATTTTTTCTGCGAAAAGCAATCGCAAGTCGTAGAAAAATTATCATCTTCGTAACGATAATTTAATATCAAATCAGTCGCCCCGTCAATCACAAAATGATGACGGGGCGATTGCATTTTAAAGGCATAGCGCCAAACTAACAGTTGTTGAATAGACTCATGAGCCAACAAAAACCACGTACTATTTTTGAAAAAATATGGGATGCCCACGTAGTGAAGCGTGCTGATGGTTATCCGGATGCTTTATTTATCGATCGACACTTTATTCATGAAGTTACCAGCCCGCAGGCATTTGATGGATTGCGTAAAAGAAACATTCCGGTGTTCAATACGAAGCGCACCACGGCTACAGCCGATCATAATGTACCGACTAAAGATCAACACCTTCCCATCAAAGAAGCGTTGAGCCGCCATCAGGTAGAAACACTACGAAAAAATTGTCAGGAGTTTGGTGTGGAGTTGTATGACCTCGGCCATCCTTATCAAGGCATCGTTCACATCATTGGGCCGGAGTTAGGTTTAACCCAACCAGGCATGACGATTGTGTGTGGCGATAGTCATACCAGCACGCACGGTGCATTCGGCAATATTGCATTTGGTATTGGCACAAGTGAGGTGGAACAAGTCTTAGCTACACAATGCATTTTGCAATACCGCCCCAAAACCATGAAGATTGAAATCAATGGCGTATTAGCAAAGGGTGTAGTCAGCAAAGACATTATTCTTTATATCATTTCGAAAATTTCAGCCAGTGGAGCCACTGGCTTTTTTGTTGAATACGCTGGCGATACGATTCGCAATCTTTCAATGGAAGCGCGGATGACTATCTGCAACATGAGTATTGAAATGGGTGCACGCGGTGGATTGATCGCTCCCGATGAAACTACATTCAATTACATGCGTGGAAGAAAGTTTGCTCCACAAGGCGAAGCGTTCGAACAAAAAGTAGCGGAGTGGAAAAAATTAGCCACCGATGAAGGCGCCACATACGATGTGGTACTTCAATACGATGCTGCTGACATCGCTCCGATGATTACTTATGGCACCAATCCGGGCATGGGCATGAAAGTCACTGATCGAATCCCAACCGTAGAAGAGTTAAAAGAAATTTCGGAGCACGCTTCATTCAAAAAGTCATTGGAGTACATGGGACTGGAACAAGGCGCTTCTTTATTGGGCAAAGCGGTTGATTATGTTTTCATCGGCAGTTGCACCAATGCACGCATTGAAGATTTGCGTCTGGTGGCCGACATGGTGAAAGGAAAAAAGAAAGCAGATAATGTAGAAGTGTGGGTCATCCCCGGCTCGAAACAAGTAGAGGCGCAAGCCATCAGCGAAGGCTTGAATAAAATTTTTGAAGCGGCCGGTTTTGAATTACGAAGCCCGGGTTGTTCAGCATGTTTAGGAATGAATGAAGACAAAGTGCCTGCTGGCAAATATTGCATCAGTACATCCAACCGCAACTTTGAAGGCAGGCAAGGTCCGAAGTCACGCACCTTTTTGGCGAGTCCACTGAGTGCAGCTGCGGCAGCAATCACTGGACGAGTAACGGATGTGAGAGAATTAATCAATTAGAAAGAATGAAGGAAAAATTCACTACGCTAAAAACCACGGCAGTTCCACTGCCAAATGAGAATATCGACACTGATCAGATCATTCCTGCGCGCTTTCTGAAGGCTACCACGCGCGAAGGCTTTGGCGATAATTTGTTTCGTGATTGGCGCTACGATGCCGACAACCATCCGATTGCGAGTTTTGTATTGAACGATAAAAAGTACAGCGGCAAAATTTTAGTAGCCGGGAAAAATTTCGGTTGTGGCAGCAGCCGCGAGCATGCAGCTTGGGCGATTTACGACTTCGGGTTTCGCGTAGTAGTGTCCAGCTTTTTTGCCGACATCTTTAAAAACAATGCGCTCAACAATGGCTTATTGCCAATCGTAGTTTCAGATGGCTTCTTAAAACAAATGATGGAAGCCATTGAGCTAAATCCTAAAACAGAAATTGTTGTTGATTTAGTAAACCAGATCATGCAAGTAGGCGCTGTGAAAGAATCATTTGAAATTAATGCCTACAAAAAAACATGTCTCATGAATGGCTATGACGACATTGATTACCTACTCAGTTTAAATCAGGAGATCAAAGCATTTGATGTAGCACATAGTTAGTAAGCGATGAAAAAGAAAATAATAATCCTTCCCGGAGACGGCATCGGCAAAGAAGTAACAGCCGAAGGAAAAAAAGTATTAATAAAAATTGCGGAGCTGTTCGATCATCAATTTGAATTTGACGAAGCTGCTATTGGTCACGATGCCATCGAAGCAACCGGCAACCCGCTGCCCGATGAAACATTGGCCAAACTAAAAAACTGCGATGCGATTTTATTCGGAGCCGTTGGTCATCCAAAATACGATAACGACCCGACTTTAAAAGTAAGACCAGAACAAGGCTTATTAAAAATGCGCAAAGAGTTGGGATTGTATGCCAACCTGCGCCCGATCAAATTATTTGATGAGTTGTTGGAAGCTTCCAGCATCAAACCGGAAATATTGAAAGGCTCCGATATACTTTTCTTTCGCGAGTTGACAGGCGATGTGTACTTCGGAGAGAAAGGCCGCAAAGACGATGGCAACACCGCCTACGATTTGATGATCTATCAGAAATACGAAGTGGAGCGCATCGCACACAAAGCATTTCAGGCTGCCCGCACGCGTAGAAAGAAAGTAACATCGGTTGATAAAGCCAATGTGTTGGAAAGCTCACGCTTGTGGCGACAAGTTGTTACCGAAGTAGCAAAAGCATATCCCGATGTAGAATTGGAACATCAGTTCGTGGATTCAGCCGCGATGAAGTTGATTCAAAATCCACGCAGCTTCGATGTTGTCCTCACCGGAAATTTATTTGGTGATATCCTCACCGATGAGGCCTCACAAATCGCTGGCTCCATGGGTATGTTAGCTTCTGCCTCTGTGGGCGACACAGTAGGATTGTACGAACCCATTCACGGAAGTGCGCATGACATCACCGGCAAAGGAATCGCTAATCCACTGGCATCGATTCTGTCAGTAGCATTAATGCTCGATATTTCTTTTGGCTTAAAGGAAGAATCAGAAGCAGTCATCAAAGCTGTTGAGGAAACACTGAAGCAAGGACTGCGCACAGCGGACATAGCCGATGCTAAAACGAACAAAGAAAAAATATTGAACACCCAAAAAATGGGCGATCAGGTAATAAAGCAAATGGAAAAAGTAGGTAGTAGACAAGTAGCATAGGCAACTATTCTAAGTTCTACATTCTGAATTCTAACTTCTAATTTTATGAGCAACAAAATTCAAATCTTCGACACCACCCTCCGCGATGGAGAGCAAGTGCCCGGCTGTCAATTGCGCACAGACGAAAAAGTAATCATCGCCAAAGAACTCGAGGCGTTGGGCGTAGATGTAATCGAGGCGGGCTTCCCAATTTCAAGTCCCGGAGATTTTCTGTCGGTGGTAGAAATTTCGAAAGCAGTAAAGCATGTTACCGTGTGCGGCTTAACGCGATCGAAGAAAGATGACATTGATGTTGCTGCCGAGGCGTTGCACCATGCCAAACACGGTCGTATCCACACGGGCATCGGCTCGAGCGATGTTCACATCAAACATAAATTTAAATCTACACGCGAGCAAGTATTAGAGCAAGGTGTGTGGGCTGTGAAGTATGCCAAAGACAAAGGATACGAAGTAGAATTTTTTGCCGAAGACGCAGGCCGTGCCGACTTAGCTTTTTTAGCGCAGCTTACCGAAGCCGTGATTGCTGCAGGTGCTGATGTGGTAAACATTCCAGACACCACTGGTTATTGCTTGCCGCATTTGTATGGCAAGCGCATTCAATATTTGTTTGAGAATGTAAAGAACATCGACAAGGCCATCATATCCGTGCATTGCCACAACGATTTAGGATTAGCCACCGCCAACACCATCGCAGGTTTAACGAATGGTGCGCGACAAGCCGAAGTTACCATCAACGGAATTGGCGAACGTGCCGGCAACACTTCGCTCGAAGAAGTAGCCATGATTTTACAAGTGCACAAAGATTTGAATTTGCATACCAACATCAAGTCCGAGCGCATTTTTGAAATCAGTCAGATGGTGCGTGAGATGATGCACATGCCCGTGCAGCCCAACAAAGCCATCGTAGGTCGCAATGCATTCTCCCATTCTTCCGGTATCCATCAAGATGGATTTTTGAAACATGCCGAAAACTATGAGATCATCAATCCTGCTGACGTGGGTGTGCCCAACTCATCCATCGTACTCACCGCTCGCAGCGGTCGAGCAGCGTTGAAGCATCGCATGGAATTGCTCGGTCATAAATTTGAAGGTGAAGAGTTGAACACACTCTACGAAAACTTTTTGATTGTAGCCGATGAAAAGAAAGAAGTGAAAGACAATGACTTGTTAGTGCTGGCCGCCAACATGCCGGTGCTGGCACGATAACCAAACAAGTTTCATTAGATATTTTTTTGTCTTGGGCGTGTCCCTCGTTGCCTGCCTGCGCTATCGCTCCGGCAGGCAAACTCGGGTCAGGCTTTCCACTTCAATCATTTTGCACCAGCTCACTTTCCTTATGCAAAATGATTTCCGTTACAATCCTTCACGCAGGGGTTTCAAAACATATGCGGGTTCATAAATTCAAGGTTGGGTAATTTAATTCAACAAATTCTTTGACACTTTACCTTTGAATAGGTTCATCTCCATGCGCACACGCTTGTTCACATCCAGCGTAGTAGCACGAATCAGTTTGTCGGTGCCGTGTTTGTGTTTGATAAAGTCCATGGCCTCGTACAGGTTGATATCCTCCTCGATGTCGTCAAATAAACTGATTTGTTGGTTGCCGTGCACGAGGTTGCTGAGGCGCACGCCTACGAGGCGAATCAACATTCTGCGGTTGTACAACTTATCGAACAGCTCTTGCACCACGCGCAAAATGATGTGGTCGGAAGATGTATAGGGAATATGAATCTGCTTGGTTTCGGTATCGAAATTGGAATACCGGATTTTGACGGCCACGCAAGAAGTTAGTTTTTTTTGTTCGCGCAGTTGAAACGCTACTTTCTCAACCATGGCAATCAAAATAGATTTTAATCTTTTCACATCGATGGTGTCGGTGTCGAAGGTGGACTCGGTGGAGATAGATTTCTGTTCGGTGTACGACACCACGGGCGAATCGTCTATGCCGTGGGCTTTGTTCCACAGGCTGATGCCGTTTTTGCCGAAGGCGCTGGTTAAAAACTTCACCGGCATGTCGCGCAGCGTGGCTACGGTGCGCACGCCCATGTCGTATAAAAAGGAAGCGGTTTGTTTGCCCACCATCGGAATTTTTTCAATCGACAGCGGGCCAAGAAAATCCTTTTCTTCGCCTGCCGGGATTTGCTTTTCGGCATTGGGCTTAAACTCGGCCGTGGCCACTTTGGAAACCAGCTTATTTACCGACAGCGCCATGGAGATGGGCAAGCCGCTTTCTTTGATGATTTTTTTCTTTAATTCTAAGGACCACTTGAAGGTGCCGAAAAAGCGATCCATGCCGGTGGCATCGATATAAAATTCATCGATGGACGATTTTTCAAACACAGGTGCGCGGTCGGCAATAATTTCGGTGACGAGGTGCGAGTTTTGGCTGTAGGCTTCCATATCGCCCGAAATCACTTTGGCATCGGGGCATAGTTGCAGGGCCAGGTACATAGGCATGGCGGAGTGAACGCCAAACTTGCGTGCCTCGTAGCTGCAGGCGGCCACTACCCCTCTCCGGCTACTGCCACCTACAATCAGGGGCAGGCCTTTTAGCTCGGGTTTCTTTTTACACTCGACCGCCACAAAAAAGGCATCTAAATCCATGTGAATGATACTTCGCTCGCTCATTAGCGCAATAATACTAAATATTTTAGTATTTTAATTGAGAAGGTTAGCCTTGAATTAGGAAAAATTCTTGCAGAGGTTATTTGGCAAAATAGGTGACCCCTACGGAGTCGAATAACAGATTATTTTTTTCTAGAAACAGGTGGCCCCTACGGGGCCGTAGTTTTCCGAGCTTATTTAGCATAGGCGATAAGGTAAAAAATTGCCAAATAATTTAGTGAACCTCGGGACGAAAGTGATGACTTTGAATTTGGCAGGCACGTGGTGCTGGCGCGCGTGAGGGATAGAAGTGAAAAGCCCGCATCCCGCCCTTAAGCGAAGTAAACATGGCGGGAGAGGACTTGGAACGGATAGCCCGACCACGCGCCTCGCGTGGGCACGCCCAAAAAAAAATTTTATTACCGTTCGGGAATTATTTAATACAAAATAGTATTGCTATAATAAAGTTACCGATCAGTAACTTTATATTGAAATTTAATAATTTTAATCGTATTATTACCGATCGGGAATATGAAAACACTCTATACACCCAAAAGCATTGGTGAAGTAATTCGCAAAACGCGAAAGCTTCAGAAAGTAACCCAAAAAGATTTGGCTCTTACCTCGGGCACGGGTTTACGTTTCATTATTGATCTTGAAAAAGGAAAGCCTACTTGCCAAATCGGAAAAACGATTACTGTTTTAAACACACTGGGCATTCAACTCGATTTAACGCATCGGCTGTTTCAAAACGAAATAAAGTAAGATGAAACTGCTTGACGTCTATTTACATGAATACGTAGTGGGACATTTGATTCAAGATGACCATGGGCAGATGCTTTTTGAATATGCTGAAAGCTGGGTGACCAACCCCGATGCGGTGGCCCTGTCGTGCAGCTTACCCTTGCGTAAAGAAAAATTTAAGCAACACGAGTGCCGCGGATTTTTTGGTGGCATTCTTCCGGAAGAAGGTAAACGCCAAATAGTGGCGGGTAACCTGGGCATTAGTGCTAAAAATGATTTTGCCATGCTGGAACGAATAGGTGGCGAATGTGCCGGAGCGGTTACATTTATTCCTTCCGGTATGCCTCTTCCGAGTCAGGCGCAGAATTTATATCGACCCATAAGCCAGGCACAGCTAGCTGAAATTCTCAGAGATTTGCCGCACAAACCAATGCTGGCTGGCGAGGATGGTGTGCGGCTTTCATTGGCAGGCGCACAAGATAAAATAGCGCTATACGCAGAGGGTGATCAATTATTTTTGCCGCTTGGCAATGCCCCGAGTTCGCACATCTTTAAACCAGATCATCCACGTTTCAAAGGGCTTGTGTACAACGAAGCCTTTTGCATGAAGTTGGCCAAACAAATTGGTTTAGCGGTGGCTTCTGTTGAAATCCGAAAAGCAGAGAATGTGGAATATTTGATGGTGGAGCGCTTTGACAGAATACCAATGGAAGGCACAGCGCATCGAATGCGAATTCATCAGGAAGACTTTTGTCAGGCGCTTGGCATTGCAGCTGAGATGAAATATCAAAACGAAGGTGGGCCTTCATTAAAATCATGTTTTGATCTGGTTCGCCAAGTATCCGGTTCACCTGTAAATGATTTGCGCGAATTGCTGAATGCGGTCATTTTTAATTTTATCATTGGCAATCATGATGCGCACGCCAAAAATTTCTCCTTCATTCACCATCATCTCACTTACAATCCGGAAAAAAGGTTGCTGGGCGAACGTGCCGAAATTCGTTTAGCGCCACTTTATGATTTGGTATGCACTGCCTATTACCCCGACTTGAGTAAAAAATTGGCTATGAAAATTGGACGCGAGTATAAATCAGCTGATGTTTCAGCGAAAGATTTTGACCGGCTGGCGGATGAAATCGGTTTCGCGAAATCTCTTATTAAAACGAGGATAAAAGAATTGGCAAGCAAGGTATTGGCAGAATCGGATAAAGTCGATGTTGACCATCCGATTGCAGCTGCTATTTCGAAACATGTAAAAGCCACCTGCCAAACACTCCATACCATTTTTTAACAGACCTCATTTTCGGAGGTCTAACCGCACAACGTTTTCCACATGTACGGTGTGGGGAAACATATCTACCGGCTGGATGGCAGTGACGGTATATTTTTCGGAGAGCGTTTGTAGATCGCGGGCTTGTGTGGCAGGGTTGCAGCTTACGTACACAATGCGGGCCGGTGCTGCCTTGAGGAGCATTTGGCACACATCTTCGTGCATGCCTGCGCGGGGCGGATCGGTGATGACTACATCGGGGTGGCCGTGTTGTGCGAGGAAAGAATCGTTGAGCAAATCTTTCATGTCGCCTGCGTAAAAATCGGTGTTGGTGATGTGGTTGATTTGGGCGTTGACTTTGGCATCGGCAATGGCTGCCTCCACATATTCGAGGCCGATTACTTTTTTGGCGTGGCCTGCCACAAAGTTGGCGATGGTGCCGGTGCCGGTATATAAATCGTAGACGAGTTCGTGGCCTTGCAAGTCGGCCATCTGCCATGCTACTTTATATAATTCAAATGCCTGCTCGGAATTGGTTTGGTAAAATGACTTGGGGCCTACGCGAAACTGAAGTGTGCCGGAGCCATCGGGCTTGGGCATGTGCTCGGTGATGTAGGGTTTTCCTTTCCAACAGATGACATCGAGATCAGCAAAGGTGTCGTTGCGCTTTTCGTTGACGATGTAGTTGAGGGAGGTGACTTGCGGAAAATGATCGGCAATGGCGATAAGGATTTTTTCTGTCCACTCGAGTTGATGTTGTGCTACTTGTAAAATGACCATCAACTCCCCTATTCCGCTACTTCGTATTGTGAGTGTGCGCACGAAGCCGGTTTGGGTTCGCAGGTTGAAGAAGGGAATGTTTTCCTTTTCGGCAACGGATTTTACCAGCAGACGAATGGCGTTGGAGGGATCGGGCTGCAGATAGCAAGTGGCCACATCAAACACACGATCGTACATTTTGGGGATGTGATAGCCGAGGCCATTTTCAAATCGCTTTTCTTCCATGGCGCTGGTGAGTTCTTCTTTGGTGAGCCAGCGATTGGCCGTAAATGTAAAATCGAGTTTGTTGCGGTAGTACTGCGTTTTGGCGGAGGCAATAATCGGTTTTATGGGAGGCAGTTCGAGGCCGCCTATGCGCTGAAGGTTATCGACTACTTGTTGTTGCTTGTAACTTAATTGCTCGCTATACTGAATATGTTGCCACGAGCAGCCTCCGCATGTGCCGAAGTGCGCGCAGAAAGGCGTGGCGCGCATGGGCGACAGTTGTAAAATAGAGGTGACACGACCTTCTAAGAAGCTGCTTTTTATTTTAGTGAGTTCAATTTCTACTACATCACCCGGGGCACCGCCTGTAATAAAAACCACCAGGCCGTTGTATTTGGCCAGACATTTGCCTTCAGCAGCCATTTTTTCGATGGTGATTGGATTGATTTTGTCGCCTCTTTTTAGCTGCATGTCTCTTTTTTTAGTGCGGGGCGAATTTACAGAAATGAGGGGGTTTTAGTAGTGTGCAGATTTTGGTATCTTTCAAATCCGATATAGACCTATGAAGAAGCTGTTGTTTACTTTACTGTTCTTGGTGGCCTTTCCGGTGATGGCATCGCACATTGTGGGTGGCGAGTTTGAGTTGCTGCATATTAGCGGAAGTAGATATCGGCTTAATTTGATTTACTATTTCGATGTAAATAACAACACCTTTAATGCGCCCCCGGAATTAGTGGACCGCTCGATGACGGTGGGGATATTCCAAAAGTCCAACAATCAGCTCATCCGCTCGGTAGTGCTTCCGTTTTTGACTAAATCAAACGTTTCGTATACGCAACCTACTTGTTCGAATGGCGAGGTGGTAACTGACAAGCTTATCTATTCTGCAGAGATCGAATTAGAACCAACTGTTTTTAATGATCCGGCCGGCTACTACATCTCGTGGCAACGTTGCTGTAGAAATTATAACATCTCGAATATTTTCAGTCCCGTTCCTCCAACGGGCACCACCACCGATCCTACCCGATATGCCGGGCAAACTTTTTATCTGGAGTTTCCTCCTGTCGTAAAAAATGGAGAGCCCTTTATCGACTCATCACCCAAGTTGTTTCCTCCTCTGAATGATTATGCTTGCCCTTTTAAACCGTATTATACTGATTTTGCAGGCGAGGACGATGATGGGGACTCACTTGTTTATTCGTTGGTAACGCCACTCAACACCAGTTCCAGTTCTGCACTTCCAAGTGTATCGCCACAGCCCTACCCAGATGTGATCTGGAGACCACCATTCTCACTTAATAATATTATTAACGGGTTGCCCGACTTGCGCATCAGCACGGACGGTTTGCTTACCTGCACACCACGCACACAGGGTTTGTATGTGTTTGCTGTGAAAGTGGAAGAGTTTAGAAATAAAGAAAAAATTGGTGAGAGTAGGCGTGATTTTCAAATGCTGGTAGTTGACCGCTGCCCGGTGGCTGTTCCGCCTGTCATTGCAGGCAAAAAGTTAACGGATGCCGCTTACACTCATTTAAATAACATGACTGTCAGCTTCGACAATACCGTGACAGATGGCGATCGATGCATACAGGTGAGAGTATCTGATTTAGATGCGACCAAGCCCGATGAAAACTTCACCGAAAAGATTGGAATTCGTGTGGTGGGTTTGAATTTCAAAAGCTCCAAGTTGAATCAAATTCTTCCCCGTGTTACTACGGCTGTTCTACAAAATGGAAGCACGGCCGATTTTCAAATTTGTTTTCCACAGTGCCCTTATTTTGACGGACCCTACCAAGTGGGCATTATTGCGTTTGATGATGCCTGTAGCTTACCGCTGACCGATACACTTCGCGTTACAGTAAATACGCAGCCACCGCCCAACGCCCGTGCAAAGTTCACCACTCCTGACCTGACCATTGCACAAATTACCGAAGGCGATACACCCGCACCCTGGGTGTTTCAAGCAACCGATGCTGACCTAGACGATCTCGTAGTTTCATTCACTACCGATGGATTTAATTTGCAAGACTATGGGATGGCCTTGAATTTTACACAACAAAAAGGATTGGTAAACGGACAGATCACATGGGATCCTCGATGCAATATTTATGACTTCACTAAGCGAACTGCTTTTACTATAAAGATTCTGGTAGATGATAAAGATCTTTGTGGCTTTGGAATACCCGATACGGCCGTTTACAAACTAAGCATCAAACTTCCCGGCAATGCCGACCCGACTATTGATACAGACCTTACTTCCGACCCGCAAGAAACACGGGTAACGGTGCAGCGAAAAATTTTAGAAACGGTACAATTTAAAGTGACAGGAAAAGATGTAGTAGATAATGATCAATTGATTTTGAGCGTCAAAGGCATTGGTTTCAATTTAGCTGATTACAATGTGTCTTTTCCTGGCGTTACCGCGAATGGAACGGTTGCATCCGATTTCCTATGGAATATTGGTTGCGATAAAATGGATTTGAAAAAGAAAAGCACCTATACGTTTCAATTTACGGTGGTAGATAATGCCAATAAGTGCCGCTTCTACAAAGCTGATACAGTTACCGTAGATGTAAAACTTTCACTGCCGGATAATGAGAAGCCACAATTAGTAGCGCTCAATCCCTTAAATGCAAACATCACTAACTCAACTTTAGATTATACACTCGGTCAGCCGATTGAATTCTCCGTGCTTGGCACCGATAGCGATGTGATTGGCGGACAAGATAATTTATCGCTTTCGCTTATTTCTGCCACCGGCAATGTTCCTCCGGCAGGATATTCATTTGTTGGAAAACAAGGGAAATCTCCGCTCACTTCTTTATTTACGTGGGCTCCGGATTGCAGTATTTTCAAAGACGGCCTCTATCAAAACAACTATGAATTCAAGTTTCGATTAGGCGATGAACGCTGCCTCAATGCCAAAGCAGACACCATTACTGTTACCTTGAATGTAAAAGACATCGAAGGCACCGCAGGTAAGTTTGATATGCCGAATATTTTTACTCCCAATCTGGATGATAAGTTCAATAAATATTTCTTGTTGGAAGGAATTGACTCTTCCGGTGAAGTAATTGATCTGTTGCCGAAAGATAATTGTGTCGATCAGTTTGAATCCATCCAAGTCCTTAACCGCTGGGGAGATCTGGTTTTTGAAAGTAAGGATCGAAACTTTATTTGGGATGCTAAAGGATTAGCAGCGGGGGTTTATTTCTATCGGCTTAAGTTTACCAATAAGGAATACAAAAGCTCGCTGACAGTCTATTATTAATCCTACAAAGCTGCCGTAATGGTATTGCTTTTTTTGACAAAGGCTTCCTTTTCACGCCACGTTACACGCAACCACACATCTTTTTCACCGCTTACAGTCAGGCGGTGACCTTCTTCGAGAATATCCACTACCGAAGCGCCTGCAGAAGGTCCGCTCATCAGGTAAACACCCGCCCGCGCTACCATAATTTGCGGTTTGGGTTCACCCAAATTGATAAACCAAGCCAAGGCAATCGCTGTAATCACCAGAAAAAACGCAGGCACTAGCACAGACTGATGTCTTTTTTTCTGGAAAACCAGCCACGCAAAAAAGAAAAACAAAACAGTGGCTATCACCCAGTTAATTAAATCAGCATTTTTAGTGAGCCACCCAAGCAATTGCGATTGGGCAGTAGGTTTATAACCTTCCAGATGGTATTTGTCGGCCAGCTCTTCCATTTTGGCCAGCGTTTGTTCGTCATCGGTAGCCTGATGGTAAAGATTAAGATAATAGAGTGCACTGGGTTGATCGAGGCCTTCTTTAATATAGGCCATTTTGAGTAACATGGCAGGTGAATATTTTTTGTCACGCAGCAACGAATCGTAGAGGCGGAAGGACTGCGTGTATTGCTTAGCGCTAAAAAGGGAGTCAGCTTTTTGTAGAATGGCGTTATTTTGTCCCCTCATTGCCAAGGGAATAACAATAAGTACAAGAATTTTTAAAATCTGGGTTTGCATTATTTTCTTATTCGATTACCTTTGCGTCCTCAATTACGGAAATGCCTTTTAAACGGGCAAATTTGAAGATTGAGAATCACCTTCGCCCAAAGCTACGGTGATAGGAAGATCTCGTAGCTCAGTCGGTAGAGCATTACACTTTTAATGTAAGGGTCCTGGGTTCGAATCCCAGCGGGATCACTAGGGGGCGAACATCGCCCCCTTTTTCATTTCATACCCTATGAATTCGCTCAATTTCGAAGGTGGCGAAGTCAAAAAACAACAAACAAAACCATCTGATTTGTGACCAAACCTGTGACCAATGCCTATCTGGTATATTGGTCACAGAATCTTACGTAAGGTCTTCCATTGATTTTACTAGACCCATTTAAGGAACGAGGTAAACCTTAACTCATATTGTTATGAACCTCAATCAAAAATTCACCGTTCGCTTTTGGCTGAACAAAAGAAAAGTAAACAGCCTAGGGCTTGTGCCCATCTGGGCAAGAATCACCATCGATGGAAGGATCGCAGAGTGTTCTGCCATGAAACAAGTGATGCTTGAGCATTGGGATGTTGAAAATAGTTGTGTTACAAAAGAGTGCCCAAGCGCCAAAGAGATCAACAAGCACCTGGTGTTGGTGGAAGCAGAAATCACAAAGCATTATCATGCGCTCGCCTCAACACAAGAGTGCGTCACACCGGAAGAAGTCAAAAAATCTTATAAAGGAATCAAAACTGAGCAAAAGACTTTCCTTCAGGTGTTTGACCAATTTATGGAGCATATGGCCGACAAAGTGGAGGTAGGTGACATCAAGGCCACCCGCTACAATCGATTCCAAATATTAAAAGGCAAATGCCTTTCATTTCTGAAGTTAAGACTAAAGAGGTCAGATATCGAAGTCAGTGAAGCAAAGCTCAGCTTCATCACTGAGTTTCAACAGTATTTAAGGACAGCAGAGAAAATCGGCCATAATACTGCAATGAAGTATGCAAAGGACTTGAAGCAACTGATGGAGTATGCAGTGACTCTTGAATATGTACCATCCAATAAGTTTACAAATTTTAAATGCACATACAAGCGTACCAAAAGGGAATTCCTTGATGAACAGGAGCTGGCGTTAATGTATGAAAAAACGATGCCTATAGCACGCTTAGAAGAAGTGCGTGACTGTTACATCTTTGTTTGCTATACCGGTTATTCCTATTCGGATGCTGCTGCCTTAGGGCCACAACACATTGCAGTTGGAATTGACGGCCGGAAATGGATCATACGAGATCGACAAAAAACGGAGACGACAGAGAATATCCCATTGTTACCCATTCCACTCGAGCTTATTGATAAATACAAAACTCATCCCTATTGCAAAGTTAGCGGCAAACTCTTGCCATTTAACAGCAATCAACGTTATAATGGATATCTAAAAGAGGTTGCAGTTATCTGTGGCATCAAAAAGAATCTGACAAGCCACACCGCGCGCCACACATTTGCTACCACTGTGCTGCTCACGAATGACGTACCCATGGAGACTACAATGGAATTATTGGGCCATACCGATATCCGCACTACGCAGATTTATGGAAAGATCGTTCAGAAGAAAATCAGCAAGGACATGGAGCGATTAAGACAGAAGATATCAGGGGTCTAATAAATGGAAGTAGCTCAGCTTTGTGCACCTGATTAATGAATCAGTCTTATCATGGGATAATAAAAATATCAACATGGGGTAAATTCGTTATGATGATTCCATTTCATTGCTTGGTTATCCGTAGCCTTATACTATTAAACGATGATCGCTATGAAAAAAAATAATTTTATTACTGCCATTATGTTTTTTTGCGTCCTGCTACTCCATTCAAACTGTTCAAATCACATGGAAGTAAAAAGCCCGGGACAACAATTAGTTGAAAAAATCAAGTCCAGACTGACGAATAAGGATTTCGTAAAGTCCAGCGCGCACCAGAACCCTTATAATCAAATTTCGTCTGATATTGAAAAGTTCAGAAAATTCGTCACGTTCCGGCCTGATTATAAAGCCGTCAATAGCCACTTTCTGAACATCTCAACTCCAACAAAGTTAGGGATGCAAAACCCTCATGATGTGGAGTTGGTCAAATCTAGTTTGTTGGAATACTATACACAAACAGGTGAAACCTTCAATGAGACCGATTTTTATACAACAAACGATCGGTTAAATCGATACACAAATGACGACACCGGGGTGAACAGCCTGTTAGAAGATGCCCTTGCGGAAAAATCAATATCACAAACTCAAAATGATGTGTTAAGGATGTTGCTTTCAAAAATCGCATCAGCAAAGAGTTTAACCGAAGCCGACAATATCAATAAAACCATCGAGTATGAAGTAATCCAATCTGGAATCAATGAAAATGATAGAGCCTTGATTCTCACCACAAACAGTATTTTTAATGAAAACCTGCAAAACCAAATCGCAAGAGACAGAAACGGTGTATCTTCATTTAGAAAAACTGCAGCGGTTGCCGTCATCATTTTGGTAACTGTAATAAAGGTTGCAGTGGCAGCAGTTGTGGGTGCCATTACTGGCAGTGTTATATGTTGTCTTATTCAGGATGATTGCTCTTGGAATTGTATCGGACCACGTGTGAGAAATAGTGTACTGACAACTGTGGGGCGAGCTGCCTATGGTTTGCTATTTTTATAGTGGTATTTTCCTTGAAGTGATTACTCTATAAACCTATGCTATTCAGAGAGCACTTAAAGTTTTGTCAAGCCATGAAAAAATATAACCATTTGTTCTTAGCTGCACTTCTTCATATTATTCCGTTGACGAGCTCAGCACAATTCGATTACGAACAAAAAATTGAAGGAATGGCCATACGGTTAGGTGCCAGTAAAGGGTTTGATGATCCCAATGCAGCTCGGGAAGAAAATGGATTAGCAACCTGTATTAGCCTTTACCATCGGCACAATCTAAACACCAAAAATGAATCGCTAATTCCATTCCACTATCTGATTACTGAATTCAGTTTTGGCAGCAAGCGGGCCTATGCCACAGTAAATAGTCGCAATGAAATTGCCAGGGTAGATAACAACTACATTGAAGTAGCCTTGATTGTGCCATTAACATGGGAGCTAAGCAACAAGGTGGCGCTGAATGCGGGGTTGGGAGGCAGCCTATTGTACATAACAGACCAAGACATTCGTGCGCATCGTCCACTTTCAGAAAATCCATATCAATACAATTCCTTGAAAGGCACGATACTTTCGGATTTTCATATCTTAATATTAATGGGTGCATCAAGTAATTTAATTATTGGATGCAGGGTGGTAGTTGAACCCTCTAACTATGCTTTTGCCGAAGTTGGCGGCTACATTGGCTTTTCATTACCTACCTTTAATACGAAAACTAAAAAATCCACGCGTAAGCGTACTTGAGCAGTATAACTTGAATCTTGCATTAGATTCTAAATAAAGCGATCCGCTAAACACATAAGTTCTCTAATTGCTTTTTCACATCTCTGCCAAATTTAATAGGTAGTTTATTTTCTTAGTATTTCGCCAAATTTCCACACGCTGACTTCGATTTGTCATGCAGTTTACAGTTCTCTCGTTTTACTACATCCGATATTTTTTGCCAACGTTATATAGTAAAATTTAAAACAAAGAAATGAAAACTAAGATGGTTCTTTTAATTGGGTTGCTCATTCTATCCGGGCAATTGACAGCACAAAACCTGCAAACAGATAGATCGGAAG
>PJQF01000059.1_pt1 | contig 74693 bp, 67 predicted proteins | sample 1503741 | NCBI WGS metagenome assembly PJQF01 (sample SAMN07775949, study PRJNA414020) | Biofilm metagenome, whole genome shotgun sequencing project. | isolation source: biomolecule (vanillin) treated reverse osmosis membrane biofilm | place: India: Nagpur | collected 2017-03-21
CAGTGAAGTGACAGAAAACTATTTGGTAGCGCAAGCCGATGTGACGGGGCAGTTTAAAACCGGAAAAATTCAACACACTCTTCTAGTTGGTGTAGATGCGGATGGTTATAACACGCAAACTACCGCGTACAACAATTTGGCAAAGTATGACTCAATCAACGTTTTTAATCTCGAAACTTTTAAGCAACGCAATGATATTCCTGAGCTCACTAAACGCACATTGACGAAAAACCCAACGCAACGAGTGGGTGTGTACGTTCAGGACTTAATTGCCCTTACTACCCAACTTAAACTTTTGGTTGGCGCGCGTTACAGTTACCTCGATCGTCAAAATGAAGTGTATACCTACCCTTCCGGATCGGCCGCAGCCAGCACAGTAAAAACTAATAATTATGATGGAGCTATTACGCCACGCTTCGGACTGGTGTATCAGCCAATCTCCACCACTTCGCTTTTTGCGAGTTATGCCAACTCATTTAATTTAAATTCCGGCATTGATATCAACAGCAATCCTTTGCCGCCTTCGTTTATCGATCAATATGAGATAGGGGTGAAGAATGAGTTGTTGAAAGGATTGCTTTCTGCGAATGTAACCGTCTACCAAATTGTAAACAGCAACTTTACGCAAGCTGTAATTATACCGACAGGGAATCCAAATAATATTCCTGCTAATGCACAAGAATTAGCGGGCGAAGTTACGAGCAAAGGAATTGAGATAGATGTTATGACGAAGGCATACCGTGGTTTTTCTGTGATTACCGGTTACAGTTACAATGAAACGCGTTACACGCGTAGTAATATTTTTATAGAAGGATCTTTATTGCGTTACAATCCGCAGCACACGGCCAACATGAGCATTTACTATCAACTGCCTGCGCAGTCGCGGTGGAGGAATTTTAATGCAGGAATTACTTTCTTCTATACAGGCGATCGTGTAGCAGGTCGATCTACCCGACTCACCATTCCCAACGATGCTTTTAAATTAATGCCCATTCCAAATTTCACCCAAGTAGACGCCACACTAGGTTATGTTCATCAAAAAGTATCGGTGCGCCTGCGGGTTTCAAATCTGTTTGATACGCTCAGTTACTACGTGCATGATGATAACAGCGTAAATCCCATAGCCCCTCGGATGGCTTCGATCAATTTTGGATTTAAACTGTAGAAAAGAAAGCCGCTAAGTGAATCAAATTAGATTTTACTTAGCGGCTTTAGTTATCTTAATGAGATACAATTATCCCAAAAACTCTTTCACATCCGTGTAAGAAAGATTGAAAGCATCGGATACTGCTTTATAAACAATTTTGCCATTAATCACATTCAAGCCCTTTTTCAAATCCTGATTTTCATTACATGCCTTCTTCCAACCTTGTGTAGCAAGCTTAATAGCATAAGGAAGTGTTGCGTTTGTCAACGCGAGAGTAGAAGTATATGGAACAGCACCCGGCATGTTCGCTACACAATAGTGAACCACATCGTCTATAATGTAAGTAGGATCTTCGTGAGTAGTGGGGCGGCAAGTTTCAATACAACCACCTTGATCTACGGCTACATCCACAAGCACCGTTCCTGGGCGCATCGTTTTCAGCATATCACGCGTGATCAACTTAGGAGCTTTTGCACCTGGAATCAACACACCACCAATAATTAAGTCGTGTGTTTTTACTAAGTCTCTCAACACATAATCATTCGACACCATGGTGTGCACATTCTTTGGCATCACATCATCCAAGTAGCGAAGGCGATTGATGTTTACATCGGTAATGATTACATCAGCACCCATTCCGGCAGCCATCTTTGCTGCGTTCGTTCCAACCACACCACCACCTAAAATCAAAACTTTCGCTGGCATTACACCTGGTACACCGCCCAATAAAATTCCACGACCTTTTAATGGTTTCTCTAAATATTTGGCACCTTCTTGAATCGACATGCGTCCTGCCACCTCACTCATCGGAACGAGAAGCGGTAAGCTGCCATCCAGTCTTTCCACAGTTTCATACGCTAAACAAATGGCACCTGTTTTTACCATGGCATGTACCAATGGTTCGTGCGAAGCAAAGTGAAAATAGGTAAATACCAATTGATCTTTTTTAATCAAACCATATTCTTGCTCAATGGGCTCTTTTACTTTGATAATCATTTCAGCAATAGCAAAGACTTCTTGAGCGGTTGCTAAAATCTGAGCACCAGCACCCTTATATTCTTCGTCACTAAATCCACTCCCTACTCCGGCAGATGATTGAACATATACGGTATTACCTCTACGAGTCAATTCTTGCGCACCGGCTGGGGTTAGCGCTACACGATTTTCGTTGTTTTTAATTTCTTTGGGAACTCCTATGATCATATAAGTGGTATTAAAATGTTCTTTTTTAGTTTTTTCAAACGAGTGCGCAAATATAAAGGTATTTGCTGAATAAGGAGATGAAACCATGATCCCACCAGAAAGTTGTTCGCTTTCCAGCGGATTTGTATCTTTTCGAATGCTGAATACAAATGTTTATGCGTTTTACGGTTCCCTCCGAAGAGGGCTAGCCAACTATGAAAAATTCAAACCGCATTTAAAATATCTTTATAGCGTATGGATCAAAGGGTTTCAATTGTATTCCTTGGGCGATTTTCCATTTGCATTTCGCACACACAATCCTTCTGATTTAATTTTAGTCGAAGTTTTTGAAGTAACTGATTCGAACGTAAAACAACAGATTGATGAACTGGAATTCAATTATGGTTACCATATTGAACAAGTTGTGATAGACGAACAGTCGGTAAATATTTATTTATTCAAAAACAGAGCAAATTATCCATTGGTAGTTGGAGGTGATTGGGCGAAATTCTTTCGTGGATAGAATCATTGCCGCTATTTTATTTGGAGTTTTTTTTCTTCTTTGAACACTGAAAGGTTTTTCTCTACTTTGAATTACTAACCGCACACGATTGAGCCAGACTAAAACAGACTTCCCGATGGTTTCAGCAAAGAAAGCCGCTGAGATTTTGGCCGATTACCGATTGGCTTGCGAGAGCCGCGAAGCCAGCTTGCTCGGCCGAAAAGAAGTATTCATGGGCAAAGCTAAGTTTGGCATCTTTGGCGATGGCAAAGAGCTGGCTCAAATTGCCATGGCAAAAGTTTTTCGTAAGGGCGATCATCGTGCCGGCTATTATCGCGATCAAACTTTCATGCTCGCCATTGGTGAAATGACACTTCACCACTATTTCGCACAATTGTACGCGCACACCGATGTAGAAGCCGATCCTGCTTCTGCCGGTCGTTTGATGAACGGCCACTTTGCAACACGCATGCTCGATGAGAAAGGTGAACTAAAAAATATAGCGCAATTAAAAAATAGCAGTGCCGATATTTCACCCACCGCAGCTCAGATGCCTCGGTTGGTAGGATTGGCTTACGCTTCTAAACTTTTTAGAAATAATCAAGGCCTTCACCCATATACGGATTTAAGCAATCAGGGAAACGAAATTGCTTTTGGAACGATTGGCAATGCTTCTACTTCAGAAGGAATGTTTTTTGAGGCAATCAACGCGGCCGGTGTTTTGCAAGTACCGATGTTGATTTCTGTTTGGGATGATGAATACGGTATTTCCGTTCCGAAAGAATACCAAACTACAAAAGGAAGTATATCCAAGATTCTGGCAGGTTTCCAACGAAACAAAGACGGGAAAGGCTACGAAATAATTACAGCCTGCGGCTGGAATTACGAGGAACTCTGCAGTGCGTATGAAAAGGCAGAAAAAATTTGTCGAGAGGAACATGTGCCAGTTTTAGTGCACGTGGTTGAAATGACACAACCGCAAGGTCACTCTACTTCCGGATCACACGAGCGCTACAAATCAAAAGAACGATTGGCGTGGGAAACCGAATTTGATTGCATTCGCAAAATGCGCGAGTGGATTATCAATCAAAATATTTCATCTGCCGATGAGCTAGACGATGTAGAAAAGGCGGCCAAAGCAACCGCTAAGAGAATTAAAGATCAATCATGGAAGCGATTCAATGAAGGCATCCAGCGTGATCAGCAAGAGTTGGTCATTCTTTTAGAACAAGCTGTCGCACAATACAGCGAGTTGAAAAATATTCTCGATGTGTTGAATAAAACGATCAACCCTTTGCGCTACGATGCAATCAAAGCAGCTAAGGCAGCCTTACGTTTTTTGATTGGCAAAGAATGTAATGTGAAAGATCGGTTGATTGAATGGGTGAAAAGAACGGCCGTTGAAAACGAAGACCGGTATAGTTCTCATTTGCACAGCCAGTCAGAATGGTCAGCTCTTAACGTATCAGCAATTGCACCGATTTATTCTGATAATGCCATGTTGGTTGATGGTCGCGAAGTGTTGCGAGCTTGCTTTGCGGAAGCACTGCAGCGTGACCCGCGTGTATTGGCATTTGGTGAAGATGTTGGAAGAATCGGAGATGTGAATCAAGGCTTTGCCGGGCTGCAAGAGAAATTTGGAGAATTGCGTGTGACTGACACCGGAATACGCGAGTGTACCATTGTAGGGCAGGGGATAGGTTTGGCTTTGCGCGGACTTCGTCCGATTGCTGAAGTACAATATTTGGATTACCTGCTTTACGCGATACAGATTTTAAGTGACGATTTAGCCAACTTACAATACCGCACCAAAGGCGGACAAAAGGCTCCTTTGATTGTGCGTACGCGCGGCCATCGCTTGGAAGGTGTATGGCATGCCGGTTCGCCTATGGGCATGATTTTACATAGCCTGCGAGGCATGTTTGTTTTGGTGCCTCGTAACATGGTGCAAGCTGCAGGATTTTATAACACCCTTTTGAAATCAGATGACCCTGCGTTGATCATTGAGTGTTTGAATGGTTACCGCCTGAAAGAAAAATTACCGGATAACATTGGTGAGTTCACAGTTCCATTGGGTGTACCCGAAATATTGAAAGAAGGCAATGACGTGACCATTGTTACCTATGGCTCGATGTGCCGGGTGGTGATGGAAGGAGTCGCTGAATTGGAAGAGAAAGGAATTTCGTGCGAAGTGATTGATGTACAAACCTTATTGCCATTCGATCGCTACCATATCATTGTGGAGTCATTGAAGAAAACCAATCGAATTGTTTTTGCCGATGAAGATGTGCCCGGTGGTGCAACTGCATTTATGATGCAACAAGTATTGGAAGTGCAGAAAGGGTATCAATACTTGGATTCAAAACCGCTGACAATCACCGGTAAAGAGCATCGTCCTGCTTATGGATCAGATGGAGATTATTTTTCAAAACCGAATCCGGAAGAAATCTTCGATCAGATTTATGCATTAATGCGAGAAACAAGCCCAGAGCGTTTTCCGGAAGTTTATTAGCAAGAAATTTATCTCAAAATTGAGGCCAGCGTGAAATCCTTGGTCGTTACGACATTACTCTTTTGCAGTGCCCTGTCTTGTATGGAGATTTTGAGTTGCATGGTCTTGGTGCCAAACTGTAGATCGAATGCTGCACCTTTTAAGGAATAAGTTAATTTCCCATCTAATGGAGATTTTTTGCCTAGGTCTTTCGATAAAATAGGAAAACGACCATCATACCCAACGATGGAGCAATTCGGATATTTGAAAACAAGGGAAGGATCGAAAAGGGTATAAGTGCCGTCATTATTTTTGGTGTAGAAGTCAACAAAAATGTTGTAGTAGTTTGGATTAAAAATAACAAAGAGCGTATCGGTCACCACATTGTTAGAATTTCTGATCACTTCCCAATTGGTGCAATTATAGGGAGTCACAAAATCGTATGTGCTCAAAGGCAAGGGAGTGGTACCATCTTGTAAGTCAATTAGAAATGTAGGATTCTCGCGCTTAAATTTATAATTCACTACGTTATCTCCAACTCCGGTTCTGTATCTGTATTTGTAAGCGAACTTAAAAACATTGTTGTCTGCATCACTAAGGCCTAAGTCGCCATCTCCATCTTTAAATTTAAGTGCAACTACAATCGAATCCCCTGCATCGCCTCGCCCGTAATAGAGATCATCATTCAAAATTTCGATTTGCGGAACGATGGGGTAGGTAGGGGTTTCAAAACACGCATTCAATCCTACCATTAGTAATACCGCTCCAAGAATGTTTCTGATCAACTTCATTTTCTAACTTTGTGTAAACAAATTCCTTTGAACTTTACGCAACGCTTTCTATCTCAGCTCCCTCACGTTAACGAAGGCAACTTTGAAGATATTGCATTGTCTCTTTTTCACTACCAATCCATCCATAATACCATCTACCGAACTTTTATTGAGACTTTAGGACTTCAGTCATCAAAGATAACATCAATTGATCAAATCCCTTTTTTGCCAATAGAGTTTTTTAAAAGTCAAACCATCGTTACGGATAACGAACCGGTGGAGGCGGTGTTTACAAGCAGCGGGACTACTGGAATGACTACCAGTCGACATCCCGTAAGGGACTTAGCATTCTATTTGAAAAACGCTCAAACCATCTTTGAAAGGTATTTTGGCAGCCTTGAAAACTACCATTTTTTTGCGCTGCTTCCTTCCTACCTGGAGCGTCAAGGTTCGTCTCTAATAGCGATGATGGACTATTTTATCCGCGAAAGCAAATCACCCTATTCCGGATTTTATCTTCATAATTATCAGGAGTTGGTGAGCCATATTCAGGTTGCTCAAGAATCAGGCCGAAAAGTGATTTTATGGGGTGTTTCTTTTGCTTTGCTTGATTTAGCCGAAGGTTTTGAATTGGATTTGAAGGATGCCATTGTGATTGAAACCGGAGGTATGAAGGGAAGGCGGAAAGAGATGATACGCGAAGAATTGCACGAATTGCTATGCAGTCGATTTAAGGTGAGTCAGATTGGATCTGAATATGGAATGACAGAGCTCTTATCGCAGGCATATTCGATGGGAAATGGAATTTACCAATCCCCTCCCTGGATGAAAATTCTTATCCGGGACATTAATGACCCCTTTCAAATGCTGGAAAAAGGTAAAACAGGTGGAATTAATGTGATTGATTTGGCAAATGCCCACTCCTGCGCATTTATTGAAACCCAGGATTTAGGAAAGTGGGTACAAGAAGGTTACTTTGAGGTACTTGGAAGGATCGATAACAGCGATTTGAGGGGTTGCAACCTTCTTGTCGGTTGACCTTTTAAGTCGCCTAATGGCACTTTAAGGCAGTTTAAATTTGTTTCGTACGAAAAGATTAATATTTTTGACAGTCCAAAGCCACTATTTTATGAAAAGAATTTTAGCATTTCTAGTACTTGTTTCTTTGTTGACTGCCTGCAGCCAATACACTTGTCCTACTTATAGCAAGAAGGATGTGAAGAAATCAGTACCTCAGAACAGAATCTAAAGGTACTTTTTTACGTCAGTCTCCATAATCATGGCATCGCTCATGATTACGAGTCGTTCTACCACATTACGAAGCTCACGTATATTTCCGGTCCAATTATAGTCGGCCAGCGCTTTCAGTGCGGCTTCCTCAATTTCTTTCTTCTTACTGCCCGTTTCCAGAGCTATATCCTCTAGGAATTTATCCACTAACAATGGGATATCGGAAATACGTTCATTCAAGGATGGCACTTTGATGACGATGACCGAAAGTCGGTGATAAAGGTCCTCTCTGAATTTGTTTTCGGCTATTTCTTTCCGCAAATCCTTATTCGTAGCCGCCAGCACACGCACGTTTACCGATACATCTTTTTCGGCTCCAACCCGCGTAATTTTGTTTTCTTGAAGCGCACGTAGCACTTTGGCCTGCGCAGAAAGTGTCATATCACCGATTTCATCCAAAAATAGTGTACCTCCTTCTGCCTGTTCAAATTTCCCGATTCGTTGTTTGATAGCGGATGTGAAGGCTCCCTTTTCATGACCGAACAACTCACTTTCGATGAGATCGGAAGGTATTGCTGCACAATTCACCTCTACAAAATCAAGTCTGGAGCGATTGCTTTTCTCGTGAATTTGACGCGCCACCAATTCTTTTCCCGACCCATTCGGTCCGGTGATGAGGACCCTGGCATCGGTGGGCGCTACCTTTTCAATCATCATTTTGATTTCCTCCAAGGCAGGCGACTCTCCAATCATTTCATAGCGTGCAGAAACCTTCTTTTTAAGTTGTTTGGTTTCCTTGATCAGGTTCGTTTTATCGAGGGCGTTGCGAACGGTGATCAAAAGCCGATTTAAATCTGGTGGCTTTTGCAGAAAGTCGTATGCACCCATTTTGGTAGCATCTACAGCCAGTTCGGTAGTTCCATGTGCGGAAATCATTACAAACGTAGTGGCGATTCCCTTTTCTTTGGCTTTTTGCAATACTTCCATGCCATCCATCTTGGGCATTTTAATATCGCAGAGGGCGAGGTCAAAATGCTCGCTTTCCAGTTTGGCTAATCCTTCAGCACCATCTTTGGCTTCTTCTACTTGAAGGCCTAATTCTTTTTGATCTTTCAGGATGTCTTTCAGCACCGCACGGATGCTGGCCTCATCTTCAATCACTAATACTTTGGGCATGTGTTTAGTTGAAAGGGTTAATAATTCTTCAATAAAAATGATGCAAGCCTGTAAGCCGGGTTTTGTCAGGTTATTTTCATAACCCATCTTATCATTTATCTGTTCTCGGTTTCGCAACCGGAATCCATCAGCCTACCCAATCATACCAGTTTGCACTATCAGCGAGCGACTGACCACTTGCGTGAGTATGACCTATTTGGCCTTTCAACCCGTAAGGTTTGCCTTGCACAACCTCATCACTGAGGTGCCGGTGGGCTCTTACCCCACCTTTTCACTATCACCGCCCGAAGCCGCAGCAGCGGGTGGCTACCTATTTTCTGTGGCACTTTCTGTTGCCACACCTAGGCGTGGCACCTTCCCGTTAGGAAGTACGGCACTCTTTGTTGCCCGGACTTTCCTCCTCTGCACGAGGCAGAAGCGATAAGACGGCTTGCATCACTACAAAGGTAAGAGGGAATTTAGATTATTGCCCATTCAATTCGCGAAGAACCTTTTTGGAGAGTTTCGTTTTTACTAACTCATACGAATGAAGAATTCGTGTATTCCATTCTCTTTTTCTGAATAGGTTTATATCTTCAATTAAGATCCAATAATACCTTGCTGCGTAGGGAGCTGGGATAATTCCATTTTGACTACACAATTCACTGAATTGCTCTTCTTCAACCTTTATCGAGATTTTAATTGGGTCTTTTAATACGATAACGCAAAACATTTTGCCACCGATCGAATAACAAAGGTCATTTCCCCATTTGATGTCTTCTGTAACGGATGGCAACTGAAGGCAGATTTCGCGGAAATCATCGAGTGACATACATTTTAATGTACATCCGAGCCTGTCAATTTCATTTCATATTGATCGGCAAGGTTGGCTACTTCCTGAAGCATTTCTTTGATGGTACTCTCCGATAAATTATCGAGCGAAGCTACGGCTTCAACCTGCAAGTAGCTTTGATTGATAACAAACCGGCAATAGTTAAAGAAGGCGGTCTGCTCGAGCAGCATCTTGTAATCGATGCTGTTGTTAGGAGCGCATACTTTTGAATTAAGCGTCAGCAATTCTCGATTGTACAGTTCATTTTTTTTGATAGTGCCCAATACAGTTTGAAATCGCCCTCCCGATACAGGTATGATGATGATCGATTGGCTTTGATCGTATTGGGTAAACTGACCACCGATTTGGTCGGCATATGTTTTCATGATTCCGGATAAATCCATGGCGCAAGTAAATTATTTTCTAATATACCAATCCTTTATCTAACCGCAAATTAGTTCTTCTCAACAGGATTTTCTTTAACTGGATCTTTTTCCTTTGCCTTTTCTTTTTCTTCCCGCTCTTTTTCTTCCCGCTCTTTTTCCTCCTGTTCTTTTTCTGCCTGCTCGGCCAACTCTCTGCGCCTGCGTTCGCGAGCTGAGGTGAGCAATTCTCTCCAGCTATTGAAATTTTGAGTATGCATTAAACTCAATCCTGCAGTAATGGTGGCCTGTGTGCCGATGGAGTTTGTCAACTGGTTAATGTTGGTTCGATTGAACATTTTCACTTTAAACTTGCCATCTGCGGTAAGCAAATAATCCACGGTCCAATCGCCTAACATATTGGTCACATCGGCCCGGGCATATTGATTGTTCAAAGCCCCATCGCGGGTAACGCGAAGCCGACCACCTAAAAACGAATACGACAACCGTAATTGAAACGTATTAAATGCCTCTTGATCAAAGTTGCCCAAGTCAAAGTCGATTTCAAGGTTTTGGTCTACTTGCGTGAGCCAGTAGCTGAGTTGATTCGAGAGCAGTTCACTGACACTGCTGGAAAGTGCACCACCTGTTGAAAATGCATCGGGTGAAGAAAATCTCCGCAAGATGATAAGGCTGAACACCTGCTTTTGTAACTCTTGTTCATCCAGCTTGGCTTTAAATGCTTTGAAATCACTTAATAATTGAACCGATTTTCCGCCATCAACGGGCACCACGTTGGGCAAATCATTCGCAATAATATCAAAGTTAATTTGTGGCGAAAGCATAGCCCCATCCAGTTTCAGCAAAACCTCTACCGGATATTTTCTTCGCATTTGGGTGGTAGTTGCTAATGTTTGATCAGTGATGACCGGGGCAAATGAAGTGATTTGTTTGTAGCTGGCCACCAATGCTAATTGCCCGGTATAAGGATCACCATACCAACTGATGCGGCTGCCTTTATTGATACTAAATTCTTTGTTGATGACATCGTAAAGTGTAAAGTTGTAAAACCCACGCTCGAACTCGAAAGCACCAAACATGGTGAACTCGCCTTTGGTATCCAATTGCAAACGAATATCGCCATTTCCATTTCCTCTGATAATGTCGCCTGATTTAATGTCGAATATGATTTCACAGTAGGCATCGGGTGTGATGTCCAGATTTAAATCCAAAGTGATACCTGTGGGTTCGGCTTTTGGTTTAATCTTCGATGCAATTTTCTTGAGTTGAGCCGAATCGCTCAAGTTAACAAAGGAGATAAAATCTTTCTTCTCTACATTTTCAGTACCGCCCATAGGAATAAAAACGCGTGTGTTTTTTTCTGAGCGGGCAGTAGCAGAGATTTTCATGTTTTCGAATGGGCCAAACATATTGAGAATACCGGTTCCATAGGCTTGGCCATAAAAGGAGGAGTTATCTTTGGCAGTGGTGTTAAGCAGCTGAAAGTTTTTAAAATCAGCATCGAGGTTGATGCGGAATGCCGAATAGTTTTTGTGAGTAAGATAACCCGAAAGCCTGCCTTTGTTATTGAAAACATCTGTAAGAGTGATGTCATCAAAAATTACTTTGTTGGATGTCATACCCAAGGTGCCATTGAACTGATAGATCGTTTTCAAATAGTCGACCATCATTTGTCCGTTTTCGATGATGCCGGTTCCGTTCACTAATGGTTTATTGAAACTTCCGGTGATTTTATATTTTCCGGATAGCGTGCCATCTATGTTAGAAAAGATGCCGCGCAAAACGGGTTCGATTGATTTAAGATTGGTTTTTTCTAACGTGGCATTTAGATACAATGGTTCAGGCAGGTTAGGATTGTAGACGCCATCGACAGACACCGTGCGGCTCCCTAATCGGTCAATAGTAAAATCGATATCAAAGAGTTTGTTTTCCCGGTTCCAGATGTTGGTTCCATTCAAGTCTCCGATCAGAAAATTATTGATAGTAAACTTGTTGACTGAAAAGTTATTCTGAAAATACGGACTATGGTAGAGGTCGCGCGCTATCACCTCGCCATTCATGATGCCTCCGATTTTTTCAGCACTGATTGTATTTAGAATATCGAGATTAAAGTTTTTGATTTGGAGTGTTACCGTAGGTTCAGTCTTTTGAGATACTTCTCCATTGATTGAAATTGATTCATTGGCATGAATTAACTCCAAGTGATGAATGCTCCATTCCGATCCAATGTTGAGCAGGTAATTTTGCGGATTAATTCCCCATTCTTTATCCAAAGCGCGAAGTTTGCTAGGCAATATTTTTATTCTCGTGCTGTCACGAAGGAAGTCGATTTCGGATTGTAAACGCAAAATGTTTGTTGTGCCTACCTGATCAGCGTCCAATGTGAAATTGGCATGTCCTTTGTCCCAGATTAATTCCGCAAATAAATCTTTCGATTGAAATGAAGGCGTGAACCATTGCTTTTGCGAGTTGATGGTGAGCATGGTCAACACGTTTACACTGTCTCTGATTTTAGATCCTGAAAGTTCGATATCGTTGTTCACGAAATGTTTGCCGCTTACAGTTACAGAATCGATGGTGGTGAACGCTTGTAGAATGGAAGTGACGCCATTGGTGAATTTACCATTGATCTGAGTTCCTTTTGAAATTTGTACATCTAATTTGGCAAGATCAAATAGGGGATTAATGTTATTCAGCTTGATTTTAAAACTAGCATCATAAACTTGTACGCTGCGGTCTTTTTTGGCATAGTAATTCTGAATATCTGTTTTATTATTTCGCACATTCAGCATAAACTCTTTGAAGAGTTTGGAGAAATCGTTGAATAAGGACGAGTAGTAGTAGCTTCCATCCAGTTCTACATCGGCAAGTGAACTACGAACATATAACTGTCGAGCGTTATTTCTATGTTGAGAATTGATATGTAACGAATCGAGAAACAATTCTTGATCGCGATATTGTACTAGCGTTTCATGAAAAACCGCATCTCCAAATAAACTATCAATTTTCAATCCCTTTGTATCAATATTCAGATAAGTAGAGATAAACAAGTGATCTTTGATCAGCCCGAGCTGATGGAAATTGGCAGTATCCAGTTTCGCTTTTAGTTTTACCAGATCTACTCCTTTACGTAAATCAACAGATCCCACCACATTGAATTGTAAGTTGGGGTCGTCAATGTTCAATTCACCGTTGAACAATTGGCTGGCAAACCGAGCATTGGTTGAGATGTTGGTATAGTTGTATTTACGAATGCCGATGGATTGAATACTACCCCGTAGTAAAAAGTCAGCCGATTTTTCAGTGAGACCGGTGCCTTTGATTTGACCATTCAGCGTTACCTTTTGAAAATTAGTAGTGTCTTTAAAGTATTTTCCGAGATCAAAATTGGTCAGAGCAAGATTTCCACTGTAAGTTGATTTCTCGATTTCTTGCTGGTTGATTTTTAAGTTGATGTCGGATTGTATGCGGCCGAGACTTCCGGTGAAATCGCCATCAGCAACAAAGTCACTTACATATCCTGTAAAAGTACCGGTCAACCGAAATTGTCCGAGTGGTTTAAGTAAATTAAAATAATTGTCGGGTAAGAGAAAGGCTAAATCACGAATATCAATATTTCCCTTTTTGACAGCTAGTTCGATAAAGGTGTCTTTGATGGTAGGTAGCCCATCCATTTGCAATGAGCCTTCAATGTTTGTTTTACCCAATTGCAAATTCATTTTTCGGTACATGAACTTGGACACCTTTCCGGTAAACTCACCGGAAATAAATAATGGCTCTGGTAATGGTGATCGTCCATTGTTAAACAAGGCCAAATCAAGCGGGTCAATATGTGTTTCCCTAAACTTTGCTTTGATGTTAACCTTATTATTAAAGTCGCTTAAGTCTGCTTGGCTTTTGTATCGAAGAATCACCGTATCGGTAACATGACTATGGGCGGTGGTCAAATTCAAACCTAAAAATTCCATTGAAGTTTGTGAGATGAGAAAATACGTTCGCAAGTCAACAATCTCTAATCCGCTTCGTTGGTCTTTGGCTTGTAATGAATTTAAGCGAAAGTCGATGGTATCGCCAATCACCCGAAATGCTTCGAGGTCGGCTTCTACATTCACTTTGAAGTGATGATAATCAAAACCGTTTTTGATGGAATCACTTTCGGTTTCGTTCAAGCTGAATTTTGAATTTTCCAGATCAATTTCACCGATATGAATTTTGGGTGGATTGCCATCTCCCGATGACTTGCCACTGAGCCGATGGATGAAAACATCAATATTAAGATTTTTCAATGTGGGTGTTTCATCAATTGTTTTCAGATGAACTTGCGCTCCTTTCAGATCTACTCCATCAATGTTAATGTCGTTGTTTTCCAAAAGGCTGCGTAACCGAAAGTTGACGCTCATCTTTTGAATGGCAATCATAGTATCCATCTCGGGGTCAACGATTGAAAGTCCTTCCAACTCAAGCCGGTCATACCATCTTAGATAGAATTTGTCAAACCGAATGGTAAATCCGGAAACTTCAGAAAACTGCCTAGTATATCGCCCAATGAGCATTTTTTGTGTGGCGGGCAACTGTAAAAGAAAAAAGGAAACGACAAAAAAAGTCAAGGTGAGGTAGGCTCCATAAAGAACAAACTTCTTGAGCCATGCAAACACACGGATTTTAATAACTTGCAGGTTCATTCTCACTACATGTCGCCTATTTTACTTGCCATTGAGTCTTCTTGCGATGAAACATCCGCCTCCATCATACAACATGGCAAGGTACTTAATAATGTTATTGCCTCACAGAGTATCCATCAGAAATACGGTGGCGTGGTACCTGAGTTAGCTTCTCGTGCTCATCAGCAAAATATACTCATGGTAGTGAACGAATGTCTGGCCACATCGGGTATATTGAAAGAGGAATTAAACGCCATTGCATTTACCAGAGGCCCGGGCTTGATGGGCTCATTGCTGGTGGGTGTTTCGTTTGCCAAGGGAATGGCTTGGTCGCTGGGGTTGCCACTCATCGAAGTGAACCATATGGAAGCGCATGTGTTGGCGCATTTTATTGATGATCCGAAACCTGTTTTTCCATTTTTATGTTTGACGGTAAGCGGTGGGCATACCCAAATCGTTTTAGTGGAGGATTATTTGAGAATGAAGGTGATAGGTGAGACGCAAGACGATGCAGTGGGAGAGGCATTTGATAAAGCTGCGAAGATGATGGGAATTCCTTATCCCGGAGGACCATTGATAGATCAATTTGCAATGATGGGCAATCCGAATGCGTATAAATTTTCAGAGACATCCATGCCGGGACTGGATTTCTCGTTTAGTGGAATAAAGACATCGCTACTTTATTTTTTAAGGGATCAGAAGAAATTGGACCCGATGTTTGTTGAAAAAAACAGAGATGATATTTGCGCTAGCTTGCAGCGAAGTTTGGTGGACATGCTTCTCCAAAAATTAAAAAAGGCAGCGAAAGAAACAGGCATCCGTCAAGTGGCGATAGCCGGAGGCGTATCGGCAAATAGTGGATTGCGTGCCGGTTTAAAAAAGATGGCCGATGAACTGGGATGGACGATTTTTATTCCGGAGTTTCAATATTGTACCGATAATGCCGCTATGATTGCAATGGCTGCGCACTATAAATATTTAAACAGTGAATTTTGTACATTAGATGTGGCTCCGATTGCGTATATGGCAATTGGAGATTAATCGCTAAACCTCCGAGGTTTATTAATCCGCGGATCAGAAGCCTCGGAGGTTTACCGATGGAGGTTTAGCTGAAAAAAGATTAAGTAAAAATGAAGTTGATATTTAAACCGAGTGATCAGAAAAAGTATACTAAAGTGGTGCAACCCAATGATGTTGCTGCGTTTCATGGCGAGGTATTGCACGCGGTGTATTCTACTTTTTCACTGGCGCGTGATTTTGAGTGGTCATCGCGGTTATTTTTTATTGAAATGAAAGAGGATGACGAAGAGGGAGTTGGTACCTTTCTCAGCATCGATCACAAAAGCCCTGCATTTGTAGGCGAGGAAGTGACAATCACAGCGACAGTAGTAAAATTAGAACGAAATGAACTTACTTGCGCTATTGACGCGAAAGTAGGTACGCGCACGATCGCTACCGGCACTACCGGACAAAAAATGTTGAAGAAAGAAAAATTGAATCAGTTGTTTACCCAACCGAAATGAAAGGACGATTTACGAACGATATTAATATCAAAAATAAACAAGCAACTTTTCAGTACGAGTTACTCGAAAAATTTGTGGCTGGCATAGCGCTAATGGGCACGGAGATCAAATCCATTCGCGAAGGCAAAGTGAATTTGCAAGACGGTTTTTGCTATTTTCATTCAGGACAAGTATTTGCAAAGGGAATTAACATAACACCTTATTCGCAGGGCACGCATTATAACCATGAAGCGGCACGCGAACGAAAGTTGTTATTAAAGAAATCAGAAATCACGCGACTGGAATCAAAGGTAGAGGAGAAGGGGTTGACGCTTATTCCTATCCGACTATTTATTAATGAACGCGGATTTGCTAAATTGGAAATTGCTTTGGCCCGTGGAAAGAAAATTCATGACAAGCGCAACAGCATTAAAGAACGCGATGTGAAACGTGAATTGAGTAGAGTGAAAATTCGATAATATGGAAGGAACATTTGGCGTTTGCAGATTATCGGTTGTTAGTGTTCGGAAAGATCCGCAGGTTCTTTCTTTGCAGGTATCGCAATTGCTGTTTGGCGATCATTATGAAGTGATTGGCGTAAGTGCCGATAAAAATTGGGTTCACATTCGGATTTATTTTGATCAGGTAGACGGGTGGATTCCTTTTTTACAACATCATCCAATAGCACCCGAATATTTTGATCAGATCAACTCGGCTGATTTTAAAATTACCACCGATGTATGTTCAACCATACTCTATAAAAAAACTCCGCTTTCTATTTTGATGGGAAGCATTGTGCCGATTTCACAATCGGAGTTGTTTAAAATGGAGGAGCAATTTGCTTTTAATGGAGAGTCGAAAAGCCTTGGACAAAAGCGCGAATTTGAGTTTTTGAAATTAATCGCCTTGAAGTATTTAAACGCTCCGGAAATGGAAGGGGGCAAAACGCCATTCGGCATTGACGGCTTGGGGCTTGTTCAAATGGTGCATCGCATTTGTGGGTACACGCTGGGTCATTCTCTCGAAAACCTGCACCGACATGGAAGGAAGGTTGAAATGGACTCTGCCAAGCCGGGCGATCTGGTTTTTTTATCGGAACTTAATCAAGGAACCAAGTCAGTAGGCTTGTTGATGGAGGAAAATAAAATTTTGCATGTCGATGGGCGCGTACGCTTGGATGCCTGCGTAAAGGGAAACTTGGTTGATGCCGAAACGAAGCACGAATCTCACACGGTCGAGTCGTACAGACGCTATTTGAATGAATAGAAATGCCCTTCTTCATTGGGATTAATATTCCTGTTAGCGTAGTTCCACATACTAAATATCTCTAATCGCAAATGCCTTTTGCATTAACCACTATTTGGTTTTATCTTTTACCCTTGATTGGAACAATTCGAAAGTCGATTAATCGATTTTAAAACAATTGAATCATGAATAGCCGGGTTCTTGTATTAAACCAGGACTATAGCCCGCTGATGGTTTGTTCAGTGGAAAGGGCTTTTATTCTGGTTTATTTAAACAAAAGTGAGATGGTACGGCCTGCCAATGGCTACCGCCTCAACACCATCACGCGAAGTTTCCCCATGCCTTCCGTCATCCGTTTGAATCGCTATGTGAATGCGCCTTACAAAGGAGTTAACCTGACGAGGCAAAATATCTTCAAACGCGACAATAATGAATGCCAGTATTGTGGCACTCGAAGGGATTTAACACTTGACCACGTGATCCCCAGTTCAAAGGGAGGACCTCATAGCTGGACGAATCTGGTAACAGCCTGTAAAAAGTGTAACGCTAAAAAAGGCGATAACACACCGGAAGAAGCTAACATGCCATTAAAGCGTAAGCCTTACAAACCTAGCTATGCGCTCTTCTTGCGCGATGTTACCGGCTTCAGCCACAACGAGTGGGATGAGTTTTTGGAAGCGAAAGCGTCTGCTTAAAATTTCAGAGTAAACACGGTCTTTACATCCAACTCAGAAACCACACTGAGGGAACCATTATGCATTTGCATAATTTGGCGCGACAATGCCAGTCCAATTCCTGATCCTGTCTTTTTTGTGGTAAAGAACGGAACGAATATCCGGTTGATTGCTTCGGGAATAATTCCGGGTCCGTTGTCGGTTACTTCAATTGTAATGGATTGCCCGTTGTATTTTCCAATCAATTCGATTTTTGGATTTTCGGTTTGATACAATGCTTCCATCGCATTTTTAATCAGATTGATCAACACTTGCCCGATCATCTCTTCATCCACTTCGAGCGTGAGGAAGTCCGAGTCGCAGATTACTTTAAAGTCGATGGTTGTCTTTTTGATTTCGGTGCGCATCAGGTTGGCCGCATGTTCAAGCAAATCTTTTAGCTTGACAGTTTTAAGCTTCGGCTGCGGTAGTGAAGTGTATTCGCGGTAAGCGTCAATAAACTGGATCAAACCTTTACTTCTGTTTTCAATGGTGGCTAAACCTTCGCGTAAGTCTTCGGCTCCTTCCGATTTCAGTTCATAATTAATTTCTTTTTTCACCATGTCCTGATCTAAGATTTCGCGAAGCGTAGAAGTAAGGGAAGAGATAGGTGTGATCGAATTCATGATTTCATGCCGTAGCACCCGTGTCAGGTTTTGCCACGCTTCCAATTCTTGCTTTTGCAATTCTGTTTGGATGTTTTGAAGCGTCACCACTTTCACCGTGTTTCCACGAATGCGCAACTCCGTTGCCTGTATGGTCAGTAAAAACTCATTGCCCACTTTGTACAAAGCACTTTTGCCGGGTTCCGCTTGCTTCAACGATTCATATAATTTTGGATTTTGATCGGCTAATTCATTGATGTTTTTCAGATTGGTATTCCCGATATATTTTTTGGCGTTGGCATTCATCAATTGTACTTCGCCTTCTCCATCAAATGAAATAATACCGGTGCGCACCTGTTGCACGATCGTGTTAAGATATTGCCAACTCTCTTCTTTTTCGGAGCGTGCTTTGCGAAAAGCTTCCATCACCTCGTTGAAAGCAGTATTTAATTCGCGAAAGCTGGTGCCTAGTTTATTATCATTCGCAAAGCCGGAAATAAAGTCCGAGTATTTGACTGACTCAAGAAAGCGCGTGAGTTTGCGGTTGGTTTGTGAGGTGAAGCGATAAAGCTCGATCAGTTGGAACAAGATGATCAATACCGTGAGGCCGGCAGCAAAAATCATATTCGGCCGCGAAAACATATACATCACCAGCCCTACCGACAGCGCCAGCAACACTACCCGAAACGCTACCCGAAACCGAAAATCATTGAAGGCCATTACTTAATTCGTTAATTCGTTAATTAGATAATTTGTTTATTCATTTGATTTGGTAAAGGTTCAAAACTGTATTAAGTTCGACTATTGAATTTAGGTGGGCTTTTTTTACTAAAATTATTTTAATCATCGAATTATCTCATTGCCGAATCATCGAATTAATTAAAGTCCATGCTTCTCCAACCTTCTATACAACGATGATCGTGTGAGGCCAAGTTCGGAGGCGGCTTGCGTAATATTGCCATTGTATTTTTTCAGCACCTTTCGGATCAATAATTTCTCCACTTCATCCAGATTGTATTGATCTAAGCTCACCGATTGATCCGTTTCTTTCGGAGTTGAGGTGGTAAAATTAAAATCTTCCGGTTGTAACACGGTGGAGTTGCTTAAAATGATGGCACGCTCTAAAGAGTGTTGTAATTCGCGAATGTTGCCTGGCCACGGATGTTTATTCATGCGGGTCATGGCTGCATCGCTGATCTTGTTCACATTCTTTCCGTATTTAGCAGAATAGTGCTTTAAAAAATGATTGGCCAGTAATGGAATATCTTCCAGCCGATCGCGCAATGACGGAATTTGAATTTCAATGGTATTGATGCGATACAACAAATCCTGACGGAAGCGATTTTCTTTCACCATATCATATAATGGCATGTTCGTGGCGCAGATCAAGCGGATGTCGATGTTCGTATCTTTGTTAGATCCCACGCGACTCACTTTTCGGTTTTGTAGCACCGTTAGCAATTTTGCTTGCAAAGGCATTGACAAGTTACCGATCTCATCCAGAAAGAGTGTTCCGTTGTTTGCTAATTCAAAGCGACCGGCACGGTCTTCTTTGGCGTCTGTGAAGGATCCTTTTTTGTGTCCGAATAATTCACTTTCGAAAAGTGTTTCCGTGATGGAGCCCAAGTCTACGCTGGCAAATGTCTCTGCTTTTCTATTTGAATTGCGATGAATGGCACGCGCAATTAATTCTTTCCCGGTTCCATTTTCACCTAAGATCAACACATTCGCATCTGTCAGCGCCACGCGCTCGATGGTTTGAAAAATGCGTTGCATACTTTGGCTTTGGCCGATGATGTCGCTGAATTTTTCGTTGATAGCCTGATTGATCTCCTGATTCTTAATTTTTAATGTCTCAATCTGATCCCGCGATTCTCGCAAGCGCATCGATGAGTAAAGCGTTGCCAGTAATTTCTCGTTCTCCCATGGCTTTAGTACAAAATCAGTGGCGCCCGCTTTGATCGCACGCACGGCCATTTGAACATCGCCATAAGCAGTTATTAACACTACCACAGCTGAAGGATCAATGCTTAGAATTTTTTCGAGCCAGTAATATCCTTCGCTACCGCTGCTCACATCTTTCGTGAAGTTCATGTCGAGCAAAATCACATCGTAGTCTTCCTGGTTCATTAAGCCGGGAATGGCTTCCGGATTTTTCTCAATATCTACTTGAGCAAAATGCCTTTTCAGATACATCTTGGCTGCTTTCAGCAGATCCTCATTGTCATCTACAATTAAAATTTTTCCGTGCTTCGATTCTGACATACTATTAATTTGAAAATTCGATCGTTCGACTATTTGATGAATAAGTTGCTTACCTTAAAATGACATTGGCACTTAACTCATAATTTATTACTCATTCAAGCAACAATATTGATACCGAAAGGCGAATACCTCTTAAAAACCCTGATTTAGCAAATTACCCTGTTCAAAGATATCAATAATCGTCCGCAATCGAACAATCAAGTTCAGATATGAACGGAAAAAATGCTCAAATAGCTTGAAATTGGGCACCTAACCCCATTACCAATCGTTGGCACGTTTGTTGGCAATGGGTAACTGAACTTGAACAACCACCAATGGATAAACAGATTAAAAAGAAATTTTGGACACTGAAGCGAATAGCGACTTATGGCGGGGGTGCGGCTTTGGTTATTTTTATTGCCTACCAACTGATTTTTGCGGACAGGAGATCTAAACTGGTCATTGAAAAAGAGAAGATCACTATTTCTGAAGTGAAACGTGGCGAGTTTAAAGAGTTCATACCACAAACTGGCACGGTGGAGCCGGCTCGAACTGTTTTCTTGGATGCCATTGAAGGTGGAAACATTAAACGAATTGTACGCGAGAGCGGGGCGGTTTTGAAAAAGGGCGATGTGATTTTGGAACTCACCAACCTGAATCGTGAATTATCTGTATTGCAACAAGAAGCATCTTTCAACGAAAGTATCAACCGGGCACGCGAAACCAAGTTGAATATTATGCGAAACGATTTGGAGCAGCGACAAACGTTGGCTTTGATAGATAATCAATTGCAAATTTTAGAACCACAGTACCGCAGACAAAAGCAATTGTTTGAAAAGAAATTGATCTCGCGTCAGGATTTTGAAAAGACGGAAGCTGACTACAAATATAATGTGGAGCGCAAGCGCATTACTTACGAGGTATATCGCAATGACTCAATCGACCGCATTCGTCAATTGAAAGCGGTTTCTAAATCAGAACAGCAAATGACACTGAGCTTAGATGGCGTTAGTAAAATCTTAGATAACCTGTTGATTCGATCTCCAATTGATGGACAACTATCAACTCCGCACTGGGAGATTGGTCAGGCGGTAAGCACGGCACAGCGATTAGGTCAGGTCGACATCATTGGTAGCTTTAAAGTGCGCGTTCCTATTGATGAATTGTATTTGCCAAAAATTTCAGTAGGACTTCCATCTACTACAGACTTTGCCGGAAAGACTTATCGATTGGTAATCACTTATATCTATCCAACGATTCAGAACGGTCGATTTGAAGTAGATATGAATTTCGATGGTGAAACACCACAAGGTATTCGCAGAGGTCAATCATTGCGCATGCGTATTGAGTTGGGTCAGGCATCTGAAGAATTATTGTTGCCGGTGGGCGGTTTCTATAAAGACACAGGCGGTAACTGGGTGTTTGTACTGGATGGCGATGACAAAGCTGTGAAGCGCGATATCAAGCTGGGTAGAAAGAATTCTGAGAACTTTGAGGTGCTGGAAGGCCTGAAGCCTGGCGACCGTGTGATCACCTCTTCTTACGAGAATTTTGGGAACAATGAAGTCTTAATTTTGAAATAGTGCAACCTATTAATAAAATCTGCGTCTAACTTGCAACCAAACAGAAAAATTGAAGTATTACTTACAACTAATTGATTAACCAAAACATCCAACCAATAAATCATTTACTCATGATCAAATTAAAGAACCTCGAAAAAGTTTACACGACAGAAGAAGTGGAAACTACAGCATTGAATAATATCAATATGGAAATTAAGGATGGCGAATTCGTTGCCATCATGGGTCCATCCGGTTGCGGAAAATCAACTTTGCTGAACATTTTAGGATTGTTGGACAACCCATCCGGAGGTGAGTACTATTTTGGAGAGCATGAAGTTGCCAAATATTCAGAGCGTCAGCGCGCGCAATTACGCAAAGGCTCAATCGGCTTCGTATTCCAAAGTTTTAATTTGATTGACGAATTGACGGTGTTTGAAAATGTAGAGCTTCCCTTGCTTTACATGAAAGTGCCTTCAGACGAAAGAAAGAAGCGCGTAGAAGAAGTGCTGGAGCGCATGAATATCATGCACCGCAGAAATCACTTCCCACAACAACTTTCCGGTGGACAGCAACAACGTGTGGCCATTTCTCGTGCCATCGTAGCGAAACCAAAAGTAATTTTGGCCGATGAGCCTACCGGTAACTTGGACTCTGCCAATGGTGAAGAGGTAATGAAGTTACTTTCGCAATTGAATGAAGAAGGTACTACCATTTTGATGGTGACACACTCACCTTACGATGCAAACTATGCACACCGTATTATTAACCTGTTTGATGGAAAAGTGGTGACGGAGAATATCAAGGAGCAATTCCATATATAATTCATAGGTTTAGGTTAAGTAACAAAACCCATCTCACTTGAGATGGGTTTTTGTTTTTTAGGCATAGGGGTATCGGCTAAGTTAGTTGTCCTACTTACAGATGAACAGTATGCTGTTCATAATTGTACATTTAAATGAACATACAATTTAAATTCGAAGAAATAAGCGCGCAGACGCCTATTCTGCAGCCTAAATTTATTGGCATATTTCTTGGCTAGATGCAACCTGTATATAGATAAATCGGTCTTAGTAAAGTTAAACTCGCTCTCATGATAAAAAACTTTCTGTTAATCACCATTCGGAGTATGATGAAGAACAAGCTGTACCTCTTCATCAATATTTTTGGGATGGCGATTTCAATTGCTTGTTGCATTATCGGTTTTTTTAACTATGATCATAATGCGGGATTTGACCACATGCATAAAAATGAGGCTACCATTTATCGGGTTGGCTCTGTGCGTGAATTTCAAAATACATTGACTGAATTTGGGCATGCTCCGATTGCTTTGGGCTTGGCGATTAAACAAAACGTTCCTGATGTAGATGAGGTGGTTCGGTTTTCACCCAGTGGAGGAAATTTCAGAGTCAATACAGAGTTGTTCAACAGCAATTTAACATATGTCGATCCGGCATTTTTCAAGTTGTTTACATTCGAATTTGTAGAAGGAAACGGAGCACTCCAAAATCGAAATGAGATTTGTATCAGCGATGAGTTGGCAATTAAGTATTTTGGTAAAGAGCACGCGTTGGGCAAACCTTTAACACAGCTTTTGGATAGCGGAAAAACAAAGGAGTATATCATTGCAGGCGTATTTAAAAAGCAGCCTAGTAATTCAAGTTTCTCAGGACAAGCATATTCCCATTATGATAACGCTTTTGAGTTTGCAGAGAAGGATTTCACAGAGAATAGCTGGAAGTACCGCAACAATTTGTTTGTTCAGATCAAAGATGCCAACCGGGTGTCCTCGATACAGGAACAGCTAAAGAAATATGTGTCCAATAACAATACGATTCGGGAGGATTTTATCATTAAGTATTTTCTGGTAGAGCCATTTGTGGGAATGGCCGTACGCGACAGTTATTCAGACAAAAACGGAACGTGGACACGGGATGGATCTCCATTGGCAGCCGTTATTGGTATCGGCTTAATGGGTTTATTCGTTTTGTTGATAGCCATTTTTAATTTGACTAATACAGCCATCGCCATTTCATCGCGCAGGCTTAAAGAAATTGGGATACGCAAAGTGATGGGCAGCATGCGCAAAGATTTGATCGCGCAGTTTATTGGCGAGACTACGGTCATTTGCTTTGTGGCATTGCTATTGGGAGTAGTCATTGCAGAAGCTTTTCTGCTGCCTGCATTCAATAAGCTATGGCCTGATTTTAACATGGTTACTGATTATTTCGGCCGTCCGAATTTTATGATATTCATGGTTCTTACCTTGATTTTAACGAGCTTGCTAGCTGGCAGTTACCCGGCATTTTATATCAGTAAGTTTGAGCCTGCCAGTATTCTGAAGGGAACACTCAAATTTGGCGGGACCAATTTATTCACACGCGTTTTACTCTGTCTCCAATTTGCTATATCCTTGGCGGGAATTGTGTGCAGTTTTGCATTTACCGACAATGCGACCTTTCAACGCAATTTCGATATGGGTTTTGATCGGAAGGGAGTAATCTTTACCAGTGTCAATGGTCGATCAGAATATGAAACCTATCGAAATGCTCTCGCAGAAAATCCGGATATTGTTTCTATCACTGGCACACAAACTCATCTGTATGCATCGGGCTTCAATGACCCTATTAAACATGAAGACAAAGAAATTGAAGTAGATATATTAGATGTGAGCGCAGATTACCTTGATATATTAGATATCGATGTAAAAGAAGGTCGAAACTTTCAGCCCGATTCTGAAACTGACCGAAAGGAGTCAGTAATCATCACAGAAGGTTTAGCAAGGCAATTGAATATGACCAAACCCATCGGTAAGGAAATAATTTGGCTGGATACAGTACGATATTATGTAATTGGAGTGGTGGAGGATATTTATAACAATGGCTTATGGGAGAAAATGGATCCGGTTATGTTTCGCTATGCAGACAAAAACAAGGTGAATCATATTTTGGTAAAGGCGGATGCTGCCAAGCTACTTGCTATCGATAAATTCATGGAGGAAAAGTGGAAAGCAATTTTTCCAGATAAATTGTATGATAGTGATTTAATGGATGATGAAATGATCGAGGCAGATACTGTCAACAGGAACCTTGTCAAGATGTTTACATTTTTAGGAATAGTTGCACTGTTGCTTTCAATTACTGGGCTGTTTACGCTGGTATCATTAAACATAATCAAAAAAATGAAAGAAATTGGAATGCGCAAAGTGTTAGGAGCGTCCACCTGGAATATTACTGCCATCATTAATCGGGAATTTATAATTATCCTTTTTCTTTCGAGCATTTTAGGTGCATGGCTTGGTTGGTCGCTGTCATCTGTATTCATGGAAAGCATTTGGGATTATTATCAAAACGTCAGCATGACCTCCATGATCATTTCAGCAGCCATTTTATTCGTAGCATCAGTTCTTTCCATAGGCTATAAAATTTATAAAACTACTCGATTAAATCCATCGCATGTGTTGCGCGATGAATAGTATTGAACCCAACTAGAAAAGTAAATCGATATGATTAAGAATTACCTATTAATTACGTTTCGCAATTTGATGAAGAACAAACTCTTCATCTTAATTAATGTGTTTGGCATGGGGCTGGCCATTGCCTGCTGCATTACAGCTTATTTGAATTGGGAATATTCTGCCAATTGGGATAAACAACATGTAAATGCGGATAAAATTTATCGTGTTCAGTTTTGGAGAGACTTTCAGGGAAGGAAAGGACGATTTGGAATGGCGCCTATGCCACTCGCTAATTACATCAAGCAAAACTTCAAAGAGGTCAATAAAACAGTTCGATACATGTCTTCATATTGTGACATGCGCATTGGTGAAGAAGTGTTTGGTGATCAGATGGCGTATGCCGATTCCGCTTTTTTTGATTTATTCTCATTTCAACTCAAACATGGTAACTTCAGTGCATTTCATGATAAAGGAAAAGTTTTTATCAGTGATAAGATTGCAAAGAAGTATTTTAATAGAGAAGATGTAGTTGGTCAGCAACTGACACAAATCATTTTAGGAAAGGATGGTGTACGTAGACCTAAAGAGTTTGAAATCGGAGGTGTGTTTATAAAACCTTCACAAAACAACAGTTTTGGTTTCGATGTCGTTACCTTATTTGATAATTTCTGGGATGTCAACCTCGATCCTGATTTATCAGAAACCAACTGGAAGCGTTGGGCTCATGTGCTCTTTCTACAAGTCGATAATCCGGAGTACGTTGCAAGTATTAACAAGCAACTCCAACAATATATTGAACCGCAAAATAAGGCACGCGAAGATTTTAAGATCACGGAGTACTACCTGGAAAATTTTGATGGAATGATGCAACGCAATCGCGCTAACCCTCGATTAGATAATGATTATTTGGGGGGTGGAATCCCGGATGAAGCGGTAACAGTTCCTGCAATTATGGCTGTACTATTATTGCTGCTGGCATGCTTCAACTTTACAAATACGTCAATAGCTATTTCCAGTAAACGGTTAAAGGAAATTGGAATACGCAAAGTGATGGGTAGTATGCGTAAGCAGTTGATCATTCAATTTTTAGGCGAGAATTTGATTCTGTGTTTTTTCGGTTTATTGGCAGGTTTACTAATGGCGGAATGGTTAGTGCCGGCATATGACAATATGTGGACCTGGCTGGATTTAAAGTTGAGCTATACAGAGGACGCTGGTTTTATTTTGTTTTTGGCAATGCTCTTGGTGATTACTGCTTTGATCGCAGGTTCTTATCCGTCATTCTATATTACGTCATTCGAGCCGGTGAGCATCTTGAAAGGAAAAGCTCGCTTTGGTGGTACCAATTGGTTTACGAGGGTTTTACTGTTTGGCCAGTTTGTAATTTCCTTACTAGCCATTATCATGGGTGTCGCATTTTATCAAAATGGTGAATATCAACGAAACTATGATTTAGGTTTTGCAACTCATGGTGTAATTTCCGCATGGGTAAATACAGAGAGTGGCTACAATACTTACCGCGATGCTCTCGCATCGAATAAAGATATTCAACTCATTGCGGGCACCAGGCACCACGTGGCCAACGCGCGCTACAATGATCCAGTGAAGTACGAATCCATTGAAAGAGAAGTAGATATTATGGATGTAGGCGAAGATTACTTTGATGTGATGAGTATGACTTTGCTCAGTGGTCGAAAGTTTCAAAAAGATTCTGAGACGGATCGAAAGGAATCGGTTATCGTTACGGAAGAATTTGTGAAACAATTTGGATGGAAAGATAACCCCATCGGCAAACGTGTAGTATGGATGGATACTGTCCAATTGTATGTAGTGGGTGTTATGAAAAATGTCTATGCACAGGCACTTTGGGGCCCTTTGCAACCATTAATGTTTCGGTATGCCGCTAAGGATAAGTATCAGCAATTGCTGGTTAAGGTAGAGCCCATCAAAATGGCTGCGGTGAACGAATACATGGAAAAGAAATGGAAAGAAGTTTTTCCAAACACACTATATAATGGTCAGTGGATCGATCAAGAGTTGCAGGAAACGAATGAGATTAATGCCAATGTCTCGATCATGTTTGGCTTTTTAGGATTCTTTGCTGCGTTGATGACAGGTATCGGATTGTATACATTGGTTTCTCTAAGTATTGAAAAGAAAATGAAGGAGATTGGTGTTCGCAAGGTGCTTGGTGCATCGGTAGCAAACATTTCCGGTGTAATCAATTTTGAGTTTATCATTAATCTTGGAATTGCCACGATCGTAGGAGGTGCGTTGGGTTATTTTGCTGCAGACATTCTAATGGATTCGATTTGGGAATATTATCTAAAGTTGAGTGTTATTACTTTACTTACTTCTGTTGCAGTATTGGTCTTGATTGCCATTTCAGCGGTTGGATATAAAACCATTGCAACCGCTTCAATGAATCCAACTAAAACACTTCGTGATGAATAATCAACTCAAAAGAAAAGTTACAGGACTGCTGTAACTTTTCTTTTTGCAATAGCGTCTAACTGACAAAATCAGAAACACATGATCAAAAATTACTTGCTAGTTGCCTTACGCAACATCCGGAAGCACTCGTTTTATTCATCTGTGAATATCTTTGGATTAGCAACGGGTATTGCTGCTGCATTATTCATTCTTATTTACATTGTGGATGAATTGAGTTACGACAAGTTCCATCAGAATGCTTCCAACATTTACCGGATAGGCTTACATGGGAAAATAAGCGGGCAAGAATTAGAAACAGCTAGTTCATGTCCACCTCTAGCTAATGCGTTGGTAACAGAAATTCCCGGAGTGGAGGCAGCCACACGTGTGAATCGCAGAAACAACATGGTGTTTAAGAATGGAGACTTGGCTTTTACCGAGGATAAAATTCTCTTTGCGGATTCTAACTTCTTTCAGTTTTTTGATTTTAAATTACTCGAAGGAGATCCAACCACAGCATTAAAAGAGCCCAACAGCATCATTTTGACTCCGGATTTAGCTTCCAAGTATTTTAAAGAATCGGCAATTGGAAAATTGCTTACCATCGGCAATCAAAATAAATCCTATAAAGTAACTGGTATAGTAGCTCCACCGCCACATAATTCACATTTTACATTTGCAGCACTAATCTCTACCAGCTCAGAAAAAGAGTACTACAATTCTCCCTATTGGTTGAATAATGGTTTGTACACCTACTTCAAAAAAAATGAGGCAACACGAATAGAAGATATCAATTCGAAGTTGAATGCGGTTACAGATAAACATGTGGCTCCCGAAGTAGAACAATTCTTAGGTACATCTATTGAAAAATTTAGACAGACCGGAAATGAGTATGGATATTATACAATGCCCTTACTAAATTCAAGATTATACTCTACTTGGAACGATGATATTGAAGCTCAGGGTAATATAACTTACGTTTATGTTTTTGGAGGAGTCGGAATTTTTATTCTGTTGATAGCAAGTATTAATTTCATGAATTTATCTACTGCTCGTTCTGCAGGACGCGCAAAAGAAGTCGGTCTGCGTAAAACACTTGGTTCAGTTCGCAACCAGATGATTGGGCAGTTCTTAGCAGAATCGGTAGTATATGCTTTGATTGCAACGCTTATTGCTTTTATACTCGTTATACTTTTGTTGCCACAATTCAATTTGTTGTCGGGCAAAGAACTTCCGCTGTTATCCATCGCCAATCCGTTGGTTTTACTGAGTGCTGTTTTATTAACTTTTATTATTGGATTGTTGGCCGGAAGCTATCCTGCGTTTTATCTCACTAGCTTTAGTGCCGTAGAAGTATTGAAAGGAAAAGTAAGAGCAGGTTTAAAAAGCAAAGGAATTCGCAGTGGATTGGTTGTATTTCAATTTTCGCTTTCTATCATCTTAATTATTTGTACCACTACTGTGTATGAACAGATTAAGTATTTGCAAGCGCGCAATACCGGAATGGATAAGCACAATGTATTGGTTATTAATAATGCAGGCCGTTTAGCCACTAACCAAACTGCATTTAAAAATGCGTTGGCAACTAAAACAGGAATTGAGAAAATCAGCTTTACCAATAATGTGTTTCCAGGTATCAATAATACAACGGCTTTTCGCAATGCCCTTACGCGCAAGGATCATATCATGGGTACATATTTTGCAGATTTTGATCATGCGGATGTATTGAAACTTGAGATCACAGAAGGTAGATACTTCTCACGCGATTTCCCTTCCGATTCCAACGCAGTAGTATTGAATGAAGCGGCCGTTCGTGAATTGGGTTGGGATAAACCATTACAGGAAAAATTAATCACATTTGGTGGTGATCAAAGCAAAGGCGCACCAACAGAGAAACCCATGAATGTGATCGGTGTTGTCAAAGACTTCAACTTTGAGTCGTATAAATTGAAAGTACGCCCCATGGTTATTCAATTGACGGATAAATCTAACAACTTGCTCGTCCGCTATTCTGGAACGGCTGAGAGTATCGTAAAAGAGGCTACCGCACTTTGGAAGGAATATGCTTCAGGTGACCCATTTGAATATGCTTTCTTGGATCAAAACTTCGATGAGCTTTTTCGTGAAGAACAGCGACTCGGCTCATTATTTACAGTATTCACCATCCTAGCCATTTTTATAGCAAGCCTTGGATTGTTTGCGTTAGCTGCCTTTACAGCCGAACAACGGACAAAGGAAATTGGAATTCGTAAAGCATTAGGAGCAACTGTCAGTGGAATTACGACACTATTGTCGAAAGAGTTTACGATACTGGTTATCATTTCGATAGTAATCGCAGTAGTTCCTGCCTATTTCTTGCTTGAATATTGGTTAGGTCAGTTTGCCTACCGTGTAGAAATTACATTTGCTATTTTTGCGATCAGTTCTTTAGGCGCATTATTTATTGCTTGGATTACGGTTGGTTTTCAGGCCTTCAAAGCTGCACTGACCAAACCTGTGGATTCACTACGTAGTGAATAAGCTGTAGAGAATTTTTAAAGATAAAAGGTCAATTGGTATAGCCAATTGACCTTTTTTATTCGACCACTTAAGTTGGTTACTGAATAGAATACAGTAAATTGACATTCTATTCGGGAAAATCAATGAACTCCCCTTATGTTTAAGTCGTGTGGTTGTGCTGGAAATGTAAACAGAACCAAGATAAAACTTAATCTTGTTTTGGTTGCATTTTTAATGGCTATCATCTCTTCAGTGCATCTGTCAGCGCAATCCATCACTGGCCAAATTCGGGATTCAAAAACGTCAGAAGCACTTCCATTTGCAAATGTCTTTATTAATAATTCAACGATTGGCACCGTTACAAATGCAAGGGGAGAATTTGAATTGACAATACATGAGCCGGGTGTTTACGAAATGGTTTTCTCCTATGTAGGGTATGAATCTTTCAGACGAAAAGTGACTGTAAGTGATAGACCCTTAGCAATGGGTGTGATCAAGTTAGTCCCCGATGAAGTACAATTAAATAGTGTGGAAGTAGTTAGTAAACGCGATAAAGAGTGGGAGCGAAACTTAAAGAAATTCAAAAAAGTTTTTTTTGGCGATGGAAAACAAGGTAATAGCTGCGTCATCTCTAACGCGTGGGTTTTGGAGTTTAGTACCGGTAGAGCAGGTGAGTTTGTAGCGAAAGCGAGTGCCCCCATAGAGTTTATCAACGATGCACTTGGATACAAAGTGGTTTTTTACTTAAAGAATTTCTGGTCGACCAACGATTCGTATGTTATTGCTGGCGATACACGGTTTACGCCATTGACGTCACAAAGCCCCAAAGAAATCGCTAAGTGGGAGTTTAATCGCAGTAGCGCTTATTTACACTCAACCCATCATTTGTTTAAGGCAATTGTAAACAGTCAAATGAATGGCGAGGGATTTGCATTGTATTCGCAGATTATTGGCGCAGATAATCCCAATGTGCGCTCGTCTGTTTTTAATTCGGAAATAGGGAAGAAAGTAATTGTCTATGATACTATGGGAATTGTGCAACCCGATGCACAAAATGGATATTATCGAATTTCGTTGAAGGGGCATTTAGAAATACACTATTCTAAATTCCGATCAGACGTTCCATTTTATTCTGATTTCACGGGCCCAGTAAGCTGGTTGGATGTCCGCAATGGATTTGTGGTTGTTAACTCAGAAGGCTATCCTAAAAACCCATCCGATGTGGTTGTGTCGGGAGCTATGAGTGCCAATCGGGTAGCACAAATGCTGCCACTGGATTATGTGCCAGGAAAAGATGAATCAAAGGAACAATCGATTCATATGTCTTATTACCAAGAGCAAATTTATGTACATAACGATAAGCCTTATTATTATCCCGCTGAAACAATCTGGTGCAAGGGGTATATTAATTACCATCAGCCAGCTTGGCGCGATTCATTGAGTCGTACAGTTTATGTGGAGTTGATTGATCGTACTCGCCAGCAGATATTGTTATCCAAAACAGTTCGAGTTGATAGTGGATTGTTTTCAACGGATTTCCTGATTCCAGATACCTTACGATCGGCTACTTACCATCTCCGTGCATATAGCCATTTGAATCGGTTGTTTGGTGATAAAAATCTTTATGTAAAACCTGTACCTGTTTTGGATTTGAAGGAGCGAGTGAGCCCTGACATTTCCTCGACTACTCAACGAGGTCCTGTTGATGCACGCGATGCAGTGTTGTCGATTTCATCAACTAAGAACATTTATCATCCCCGTGAAAAAGTGATACTGAATTTACTAGTCAAGGATGACGAAGACCGCCCATTGGCATCAGTTCTTTCCATGTCAGTTACTGATATAAAGCAAGTAGTTCCGATTAACTCTTCGAACAATATTTTGACTGATTTCCCAATGCGCGAGATAGATGTGGCAGTGGCCAGTAAATCAACGCCCATAGAAATCGAGCGAGGTATTCCATTTTCAGGCAGATGTTTGGCGGCAGATCAAATCACTCCGCTCCAAACGATGCTTAACATTATTCAGCTAGATCCTCCCAACATTATGTTTGCTCAAACAGATACGAAGGGAATTTTTTCGGTGACTGATGTGGTTTTTTTCGATACAGCTGCATTTTTCTTCAATACAACTACAAAACACAAAATTGGAAAAATGGAGTTCTTAGCGAAGCAGCCTGCGCCTATCGTTTTTGAACCCGTTCCGATTCAGTTACAAATTCAAAGAACAGATGTTCCCCAGCGAATTATTTCGCAAAATGAGCTAATGCTCGGAACCACTGTTTTAAATGAAGTAGAAATAAAAGCGAAAAAAATTGAGGATCAAACTATTGACAGAGTACAACGTCCGTATGGTAAACCGGATTATGTTCTAAAACGCAAAGACCTTAATCTAACCTACGGCAATCTTTTGCAAACATTGCCCGGCAAAGTCCCAGGGTTAATCGTTCGTCAAGCTGGTAATGCGGGCGGTGTGGTGAATGGAGTCATGACCAATGGAAACGGTTTGGAGTGGGTAGTTTACATAGCAAAAGGAGGGAATAGTAGTTCAATATTGAATCCGAAAGAAGTAATTATTACCATCAATGATGTAGTGGTAACTGGCAAGCCCGAGCAAATCTTATCCGCTATCGATCCTCAAACGGTGGAATCCATTGAAGTAAAAACGGGTGTAAATGTTTTATATGGGTCATTAGGTGGCAACGGCATACTTTCGATTTACACCCGCAAAGATTTATCGGACGATTTACTGAAAAAGAGCAAAGGACTTGTTCCAACTAAACTGGTAGGATATTCAAGATCGAAAAAATTTTTATATCCGGACTATCAAAATTCAACAATAGATTACAAATCTGTTGACTACCGCTCCACCATCTATTGGAATCCGAGCATCAAAACCAATTCAAAAGACGGCAGTACAACTGTTACGTTTTTTACAGCTGATTTACCAGGAAAATATCAAATTGAAACGGAAGGAATCACTCAAAAAGGAGAACCTATTCGCTGCGTCTTTTACATAGAAGTAAAAGAAGAAGAATGATACGTGAACTAAATGATCGATTAAAGAGTTAGATTTCTAAAAAATTGAATACCATGACCCCTTTACAAATTGCTTTACTACAGTGGGATATTTCGAACAAACGCATGCTCAAGGTGTTCGAGTCGATCAGTGATGAAAAATTCTTCTCGCCTATCATTCCGAATGGAAATTCGCCTTCATGGCTTTTGGGGCATTTGGCCGACACAGACGATATGCTTTTAGAATTGTTTGGAATTCAAAAACGCATGTATCCGGATCTCGGAAAAATATATCACCATACCAAAGGAGTAAATCAAAGCGGACATCTATCCAAACAAGAGTTACTAACAAAATGGAAACAAGTATTGGATGCGTTGGATGAAGCATTCAAAAGGATGACAGAACAAGATTGGCTCAGCCGTCATATGGCGGTATCGGAGGAAGATTTTGCGAAGGAACCTCATCGCAACAAATTAAATGTGATGCTCAGCCGTGTTACGCACAAAGCCTCTCATTTAGGACAGATTGCTATGCAGGATTGAAGGAGTTCAATCGTCTGTGATAATACCACTCATCAAAATTATATCTCATTCGGCTAAATAGTATAGTTCGCCATCAGCTTTCAATCGGTAGATTTAGTATCTAAAATCTAACCTATGAGAAAACTGGCCATACTAAGTCTGCTGCTTGTTGGTTCACTCTATCTTTCGGCTCAAACACCTGACCCCAAGTTATTTTCCTCACTTCGATTCCGCTTTATCGGTCCCGATGGAAATCGAATGATTGCTGTCGTAGGAGAACCCGGAAATCCGATGGTGTCCTATGCCGGAGCTGCCAGCGGAGGTATTTGGAAAACGGAGGATATGGGCATCACCTGGAAATCGGTTTTTGATGACACAGAAGACTCGTCTATCGGAGCGTTGGCCATTGCACCTTCTAACCCAAAGCAAGTATGGGCCGGCACGGGAGAAACATTTTTGATCAGGCCTGCTCACGCAGTAGGGAATGGAGTCTACAAATCCAGCAATGCAGGTAAAACATGGAAGCATCTGGGTTTAGAAAAAACGTTTCGCATCAGTCGCGTCATTGTTCACCCAACCGACACGAACACGGTATATGTTGCCTCATTAGGTCATACCCATGGCCCACAACAAGAGCGCGGTGTTTATAAAACTACCGATGGTGGTAAAACATGGGAGCGTGTCTTTTTTGTCAATGAAAATACTGGTTGTTCCGATTTAGCCATCGATCCGCAAAACCCAAATATTTTATACGCGGCTATGTGGCAAGTAGAAATCAAAACATGGTTGCTCAATAGCGGAGGTGAAGGTAGTGGCATCTATCGCACGACAGATGGCGGTAAAACATGGGAGCCTTTGCGAAATGGAATTGAAAGTGGTCCGGCTCATCCGGTGGGTAAAACTTCAGTGGATGTTGCATTCTCTAATCCGAAAGTAGTTTATGCACTCGTAGAAGATAAAGAACCGCGACTCTATCGTTCGGAAGATAGTGGCGACACGTGGAAGCTCATGCACAAACATCATGGCATGGGGCAACGTGCTGGCTACTATACTCGTCTGCGGGTTTCTACGGCAGATGAAAATACAGTATACACCATTTCTGTGGGGATTATGAAAACAACAGATGGTGGAAAAACTTTTGATAAAAAATTCAATCAATGGGCACCGGGGGGAGATAACCATGACATGTGGTTCGATCCGAAAGACGGCAAGCGGATTTTGTGTGCACACGATGGTTGCCTTAATATGACTTTCAACGAAGGGAAGACATGGAGTAATATCAATTTGCCGATTGCTCAGATGTACCATGTCGCTGTAGATAATCAAGTGCCATATTATGTTTATTCCAACCGACAAGATGGATGGAGCTACCGAGGACCCAGTCGTTATTTAGGTGGATGGAACATTCCTCTTGGCGCGTGGCACGGAGTAGGAGGTTGCGAAAGTGGGTTTGCTCAGCCGGATCCATTTGATAATTCCATTGTGTGGAGCGGTTGCTATGATGGAGGTTTAGATGTATTTGATTTAAAAACCATGCATCCGCGCGATGTGCGGGTGTGGCCACAAACGCAAATTGGATCCATGCCCGCGGACGCGAAGTATCGTTGGCATTGGAATTTTCCGATGGTGTTATCCAAACATGTGAAAGGGCGCGTATGGGTGGGAAGCCAGTTTGTGCATGAAACCAATAACGTTGGGCAAAGCTGGCAAGTCATTAGCCCCGACTTAACAACAAACGATAAAACACATCAACAAAATTCAGGAGGCATTGCGAATGATAACTTAATGACGTGGGATGGTTGCACCTTGTATTCCATGGCGGAATCACCAGTGAAAGAAGGAGTATTGTGGACAGGAAGCAACGATGGTCAAGTAAATGTTACGCAAGATGGTGGTAAAACTTGGACGAACGTTTCGAAGAATATTCCGGGCTTGCCTACATGGGGAACCATTCGGAATATCGATGCTTCTAACTTCGATGCGGGCACTTGTTATCTTTCGGTAGATGCACATCATGTCAATGATTTTGGATCGTATGTTTTTAAAACTACTGATTACGGAAAATCATGGACTCGATTGAAAATTGAGTTGCCTGCTTCCAACTCCAACTTTGTGAATCAAATTAAAGAAGATCCCGCCAAGACTGGCTTGTTGTGGTTGGGCACCGATAAGTCGTTGTACTTTTCACCAAACGATGGCAAAGATTGGATTCATCTGAAAAGTAATTTGCCTCCTGTTCCCATCTATGGAATTGAGATTCAGAAAAATTTCCGCGATCTCGTAATCGGAACCTACGGCAGGGGGATTTACATTTTAGACGACATCACTCCGATTCGTGAGTTTACAGAGCAGGTGCAGAATAGCGATGCTTATTTGTTTTCATTGCGACCTACGTATCGCTTTCAGGATGTAAATGGCATCAAAACGGAGAACAGCTTTGTGAACGGACAAAATCCACCGGATGGAGCTGCTATCACATACTATCTGAAGGAGAAATCGAAAGACAGTGTGGAGTTGTTGGTTTATAATTCTAACAATGAATTGATCCAGAAATTAAAAACGAAAAACCAGCCCGGCTTGCAACGTGTGTGGTGGAACTTGCGCTTACAAGAGCACACCATGCCGAAGTTACGCACACGTCCACGAGGAAAAGAGTGGGTAGAGTTGGATGAAAAGGGCGAGCGAAATTTATTTATTCCTGATTTGGATATCGGCCCGGGTTTGACGCCACCGATGGTGCCACCCGGAAACTATACGGTGGTATTGAAAGCGCACGGTAAAGAGTTTAAGCAATCCGTTTCGGTGTTGAAAGATCCGAATACAAAATCAACACCCGAGAGCATGCAACGGCAATATGCATTGGGCGTGAAACTGTATACCGCTATCAAAACGTCATTGCAATTGATCGATGACATGGAGAAAATGCGCACCGTCTTGTTAGCGAAAAAAGGCGATAAGAAAGCAGCTGCATTGGAAGAAAAAATCTACCAGCTCGAAGCCGTTTTGTTCGACATTAATCAGACTGGAGCACGCTGGGATATCTTCCGGAGTGGGGCACAAGTATTAGAGCGATTCCTGGCGTTAGGTAAGGAGAGCCAGATTTTCAGTGCCGATGCGCCACCCACCGATCAGCAAGGAGAAGTATATGAAATCACGGTAAAACGGATGGAGGAGGTTCAAAGTCAGTTTGAGTTAATCCGTAAAAACCCCGAAATCAAGCAAATTGAGAAGAAAAAGTAGCCCAATGTTAAGTTTTTTTAACTGCTTGGTAATATTGCCGTAACACAATACTTTAGTGATTCAACATTCAGTAAATCGTTATGGAAAAGCTCATTTTAAAAGGTAAGAAAGAAGTAAAAAATTTGTTGGTCGATTCGTTGCATCAAACCATTCAGGCACTCGGTGTTTCCAAATCCTCGAAGAAAGCCGATAAATTGGTAGAGCGCAGTGCTAAAAAACTAGCTGCGGTGGTGGCTGATCGTTTGAAGAAGGACAGAAAGAAACTTACCAAAGCCAGAAAGAAGACAGAGCGCAAAAAAGAAGAATTGGCCACTGCTTAAATTGTAGATGAGCCTCTTCAAAAAAGCGTCAGGACATGAGCCTGACGCTTTTTTTGTATCCTTTTGAAGGAAACACATGGAGGAAGTAGTTGTTAAAGAGACATGTTGCAGATTACAACCGTCACTTTTTTTAAGTTCAATACCATTACAGATAAGTTTTGGGCGCTGTCCATGATGCAGTTGGCGCATTCCGATTTAAAGAAAGTGGCGGGTCAATCTTTTTATAAGTTAATGGGTAGTGGCCGTGGAATAGGTTTCAACGCTTTGCCCGATTGGTCAACCTATGCACTGCTTCAAGTGTGGGAAAATGAAGAGCCAGCGCATTCATTTTTAGAAACAAGCAAAACGATTTATACCTATCGTCAGCATACGACAGAAGTCTGGACGATCTTCTTGAAAAATATTTCGGCACACGGCCAGTGGGATGGAAAGAATCCATTTCAGATAGCTGAAGATTTACCGCCAACGGAAATGATGGTAGTGCTAACTCGGGCCACGATCAAGTGGCATAAGGTTATTCCGTTCTGGAAGTATGTGCCCACCTCACATCAGCCTTTGAAAGATAACAATGGACTCATCTACACAAAAGGTATAGGAGAAGTGCCGGTCATTCAAATGGCCACCTTCAGCATCTGGAAGAATAAAGAAAGCCTGAATCATTTTGCATACACCAGCAATGAGCACCGCGTAGCAATTCAGAAGACACGTAAATTGAATTGGTACAAAGAAGAGCTCTTTGCTCGCTTTAAACCCTACAACTCCATCGGCACATGGAATGGAAAAAATCCATTGGCTGAGTTCTTAAATGTCTGAAACTTTATAGTGCCTAGCTGCTTAGAATATTTTTTTGATTAACGCACGCATGAATGGCCAGCGCGGAAAAGAGTTGATGATTTTAAATTCTTGCCAACGCGTGGTGTCCTCATCCAGAAAAGCTAAGATCTGATGGGCTTCATTTTTTCCGTACATCGTTTTGAATAGACCAACACCCAATTCATTGTGATGATACAATACATCAATGAATAGCATATCGTATTTGCGGAAGAGTGTGTTTACAACGCGATGGTCGGGAGGGCGGCTATTTTTCAAATTGTTGATAATGCGTTGACTATACCGCTCGGCATTTTTAAAGGAATAACCTGAAGCAGGTTTCACCCAACCGCCTGCGGTACCAATTTTGGTAACGTGTTGATTACTGAATTGATGAAAAGGAAAATCACTCATAGGAATGACGCCTTTTTCCTGTGCTTCAATTCGGTAGTGATTGAGATGCAGAATTTCGCGAATGTAGGTGCGCAGCAACTCATCATACTGTGCGTCTTCTACCAACGATGGTGAGAAGAACGTAAATTCAATCAGCGCTTTTTTCTTGTTGATGGGCAACACATAGGTAAAGCAAGTCGTGTTGGGTACTGTGATTCGGAAGTCCATCATTACAAAAGACTGATCATTGAAAACCTCTTCATCCGTTTCAATCACCCATCCTTTAAAATGTTGAAGTAGTCGTGTGTAGGAATCTTTTGCTTGAAAGAATGCGGGAGGGATGATGCTGTCAAACACATGCTTGGCTGAATATGAACCGCGATCAGTTTCAATGGCGCAGACCGGTGCGGAAACAATCTCTTTCACTTCCGCATTCACCCAAACGAAGTTTTCTTTTTTCTTTAATTTACTTTTGGTGTAGTTGTAAAAATCAAGGGAAGTCAACATCTTATACCGATAGGCTCCCATGTTTAATGAAAGCGATTGATCGGTCGATAGAAACTGTGCCTGGTCCCAGATTTTTGTTGCGATTTGATCCCACTTGCCCTGGCCCTTTTCCCAGAAACACCACGTCTTATCGTTTACGTCTTTTTGAGATTTCTCGAGAAGCAGAATTTTCTTATTACCAAAGAATTCGTCCGCGGACATTGCCATCGCGAGATGCAAGCCGGCTGCACCAGCTCCTACGATAGCGTAGTCATAAACGATGGTATCCATAGAAGTAGATGAAGAATACGATTTGTGCAGCGTAAATATGGTAAGAAAAAGTGAAATCGCCTTTCATCTTTTGTTGATGGTAGAAACCATGCAACAGCAGCGACACTCCAAACCACGCGACATAATTTCGGAGTGGAGCAGCACCGTCTGCCCAAATCCAGAAGTCGAACGGAGGCGCGGATGTTTCAATAAAAAAATCGATGAACACCATCAGCAAAGCACCTACCATTACTTTCAAATAAATGGGTTTTACAAATCGGTCGGCAATGGCAGCAGTGCATAAAATTAACGTAGCCCAAGTAACACCTATCAGCAGCGGAACCCCGTCTAATTTAAAGCCTAGATTATTTCCGTAAGCATAGTTTCCAAATAAAAAACCAAAGTGCACACCGATCCACTCTACTAGAATGCTAGCCGCATAGATAACCAATACCGGAATTGCTTTTCGAAAACTGTCAATTGGGTAATACAGGAATAACAATAATGCGGTGAGCAGAAGATTGAATGGTGTTTTCGTAATGAACCACTCCTGAAATCCCAACGAAATCCCAATGATGGCCGAAACTTGAAAGAGCCAGATCACGAAAATAGCCCACGACTTTATATGAATACTTTTATTTGTCATGATCAATTCGTTCATGCTTGTTTGATTTGTTCGGTGGCTATCTTTGCAGATAAGAGACACAGTGGAATGCCGCCACCTGGATGCACGGAGCCGCCACAGAAGTAGAGGTTGCTAAACTGATTTGAGAAATTCGGATGTCGCCAGAAGGCAGCAAATTTTGAATTGCTCGAAGTGCCATACAAAGAACCTTGATGTGATTTTGTTTGGCGCTCGATCAGGATCGGATCTAAAATAGATTCTGTGAGAATCAGTTTCTCAATATCCGTGCCCAGCACCTGATTGATTTTCCGAATTACATTCCTACGCGCTTTTGCAATCATGGCCGGCCAATCTTGCCCTACGTTGCCGGGCGCATTGATCATCACAAACCAGTTTTCGCACTGCGGTGGTGCGTCAGTGGAATCTTCCTTACTCGTGATGTGTATGTAAACAGTCGGGTCATCGTGGAGACGTTTGTTCACAAATATTTCCCTGAACTCTTCCTCATAGTGGTCGGAAAACAAAATGTTGTGTAAGTCGAGTTGCGGAAATAGCCGGTTGATTCCCCAATAAAAAATGAGAGCCGAACTGGACCGCTCTTGCTTCAGAATTTGAGTCGGCTGCCTGGCAGATGTGAGCAGATGCTTATATGTTGAAAACACATCCATATTCGAAACCACCACATCTGCTGTGTGGCTACCCGATGGAGTTGTTATTCCGGTAACGCGTTCGTTTTTATAATCGATGGAGTGAACTGCTTCGTTGAAACGAAATTCAACACCCACTTTTTCCGCCAAGCGAAAGAGACTTTGCGAAATTTCGTGCATGCCACCATGCGGATGAAAAGTACCGAAGTGCATTTCCAAATGTGGAATCATCGACATGATACCGGGTGTAACAAAAGGCGAGGAGCCATTGTAGGTAGCATACCGATTGAAAAGTTGTACCAGCTTCGGATGCTCGAAGTACTGTTCATTAACTTCATTCAAGGTTTTGTTAATGTCCAGACTGCCGGATTGCACGAGCGACTTGAAAGTATTCCAACTGAAATAAGTGCGCCAGCGGTGCAATGATTTATTCAGAAAGATATCTGCCGTCAGGTCGTACTTCTTCTGATTTCGATCGAGGTATTGACGAACAATGGATGAAGCGACATTGAATTTTTCGGATGCCCGTTGAACAAACTTTTGTTTGTCGGCCGGAACGGAGAAGGTCGTGCCATCACTCCAAAAATAATTACACACCACGTCCTTTTGCGAATAATTGAAATAATCGCGCGGGTTGAAGCCATGCAGATGAAACAGTTCATCCACCAAATGGGGCATCGTAAATAAAGAGGGACCTAAATCAAACCGAAAGCCATCTTGAAGGATTGCATGGAGTTTGCCGCCCGCATAGCCATTCGCTTCGAAAACGGTTACATTATATCCTTTGTGCTTTAATCGCAGTGCGCTCGCTATCCCGGCAATGCCGGCTCCAATCACAATGGCATTCTTCATCAAAAAAGTGGTCTTCAACTCATCTCTGAGTGATAAACCTAAAAAGGCAGAAATTGTTCATGTCTTCTCAGACATGGAAGGGTTGAGCGTGTAAAGAATTATTGAGTCTCTTGGCGGTCTTTCTTCAGCACAAACTTTTTAGGTTCGAACTTCTTGGGGGCATATAAAAATCCAAAAGCCTCGCAATTTTCTTTGGTGTGCTTGGCATGGTGAATGTAGTGTGCGTGAATCATCCGCTGCAAATAGGTACTTCTTTTCTTCGGAATCCACTTGATGCGTTGGTGAACGATGATATCGTGAAAGATCAGATAGAATATGCCGTAGCATAAAATGCCTAATCCCAGCGCAAAAAGATACGGACTTGGATAAACCGAAGTAGATACTACAAATAGAATAATTGAAGGGATGCTGAAGACCAACGCAAAAAGATCGTTGCGCTCGAGCGCATGGTTGTGCACCTGGTGGTGCGAGCGATGCCACACCCACAAGAATCCGTGCATGACATACTTGTGCGTAAACCAAGCCACGCCCTCCATGAACAAAAAGGTGCCGATGGTGATAAGCGAACAAAGAAAAATAGTGAGGAAGTCCATTATTTCTTAAAGTACTGCTCTAAAATAGAATACCGATGCTCAAAAATACGATTTACCTCACGCCCCACAAAGAGCACGTGTGCCAGCCATCCCAGCGGTCCCCAGCCAATGGCATAATTTACTTCGTCCGTCATTTCAACGCCACCCGGCACTTCTTTAAAATGATGTTGATGGTGCCACAGTGCGTAAGGGCCAAAGCGCTGCTCGTCAATGAAATGAAGAGGTTCTTTTACCTGCGTGATTTCGGTTACCCAGTGGACTTTAATTCCTGGCAAAATGCTTACGTGATAGCGAATGAGCTGACCGGCATAGGCTTTATCCCCACCGGAGATGTACAATATTCTAAACCCCATGTGCTCCGGAGTGATTTTGGAGAGGTTTTTAGGAGTTGAGAAAAACTCCCATGCTTCCGTCAGAGAAATCGGCAAAAACTGTTTCCGCGTCAGGTTATAAATCTTCATGCCTAAGAAACACGAAAAGATGCAAATGGTTCTAGGATGTAGATAGTATTATAATCATGACGGAATTTCCGTTTGAAGACCAAAACATTTAAAACTTATGAGAATGGAAGGGCAAAATAGAGAACCGATGGAATAAAATTTTCTAGAGGGTGTCACTAAGGATCTTTTATTAAAGTATCCTTATTTACATCAGACACTTGTTCTGCAGCACAAATGCCTGATTAAAAATACACCTGATTAGTTTGTAGTGGTTACCTCTTTTGTAGCTGAAGCAACCGAAGAAACAGTTCCTTTTTTAGCATACACCCGGAAGTAATACTTGGTGTTGGCTGTTAATCCGGTTACGTTGGTGGTTAAGGTCGTTATTTCTTTTTTGTTATAGCCGGTCACTGTGGTGGCAAAGGTATTTACCGTAGATACATCCAACAGATACTTTTCAGCTCCGGTTACAGCAGTCCATGTAGCAGTAAAGCCGGTTGCCGTAATAGCAGAAGCATCACTGAGTGTGGGTGCTGCAACGGTAACAGGTTGTACGTTATCATCTTTGCAACTGGCAGCAGTAAATAATGTGGCGCAAACAAAAAGCATTGTCGCCAGACGATGTGTGAGCGATAATTGATTTGAAATTTTCATTGTATAAATGGTTTTGTTTAATGCACCATAGACTGCCGATAGCAGCAGAAGGTTGGGAAGGAATAAAATAAAAAATAAGAAAGTGAGGTGGTAGCAAACGCATCAATCTTGCATAGACACACATTTACATGATTAGGTTTGTTTCAGAAAAAAATAGTCGATTAGCGGCTTCCTCAATATATTATTTGATAGATGCTTTCGTTATTTCTGGTTTTCTTAAATTCTTTTAAAAGAAACTCAAAAAATCTTGTAACAATTCGGAGGGCACTGTATCCAAAGGGAAATGAAACAAAAAATAGTCCCTAAAAGATATACACATGAAAACAAAAGCTATTCTCCTATTCTCGTTGATAATTTCCATGTTCCTAGCGTCTGCGCAAACTTCTTTTAAAGTAGAAGTGAAGGGCCACGGCAAGCCTATATTGTTGTTTCCGGGATTCGGTTGCCCCGGAGAAGTGTGGGCCGATGTGGTGGCCGAGTTATCAAAAACGCATCAGTGTCATGTTTTTACGTTTGCCGGATTTGGTAACGTAGCACCAATTGAAGGACCCTGGTTGGCTACCATCCAACAAGAGGCCATTGCGTATGTGAAGAAAAATAAACTGAAGAAGGCCACCTTACTAGGTCACAGTTTAGGAGGAACGCTTAGTTTGTGGATGGCATCAGCCGAACCTGATTTGTTTGGCCAAGTGATAGCCGTAGATGCGCTGCCATGTTCGGCTGCCTTGATGATTCCCAATTACAAAGGAGAACAGATGGCATACGATAACCCGCGCAGCAAGATGATGTTACAGATGGACACCACTTCGTTTGCTGCCATGAACCAACAAACAGTGCCCTACATGTGCAAGAATGTGACGAAGCAAAAACAGATTGTGCAATGGATGAATCAAGCCGATCGCAAAACGTATGTGTATGGATACATTGATATGCTTAACTTGGACTTACGAGAAGCGATTGCCAAGATTAAAGTGCCGGTGATTGTGTTGGGTGCAGCCAATCCCGACAAGGCAACGGTAGAAAAAACGTATCAGGCGCAGTATGCGAAACTTCCCGGCACAATCATGTTGTATGCCGAAAACTCCGCACACTTTATTATGTTCGATCAACCTCAGTGGTTATTGGAAAAATTAAAAGAGAATTTAAAATAAAATAACCCGGTGGATAAGCAGGCGCGCTTCAACGAATTGTTTGATCAGCATTACACGAAAGTATTCCGATTGTGCAAAGGATACTTCAGCGGCAATGAGGAATTGGCATCCGACTCTACGCAGGAAGTTTTCATCAAAATATGGGAGGCACTGGATTCCTTTCGGGGCGAATCGAGCATCAGCACGTGGATCTACCGCATCTCGGTCAATACGTGCCTCCTGTATTTGCGCAAGCCTTCCACCCGAAAAGAAAAAGCAACGGATGTTTTTCCTCCGGTAGCGGCAGAAGTTTATACCGGAGAGGAAGAAGAGAAATTGCAGAAGATGTATAGCTGCATTCAAAAGCTGGAAGAGAAAGATAAAATGATTACGCTGCTTATGCTGGAAGGTACCGCCTACCCCGAAATAGCAGAAGTAGTCGGCATTCGCGAAGAGGCCCTTCGCGTACGGATTCATCGCATTAAAAAGAACTTAACCACGTGCGTACAACATGGAAACATTTGACGAACTACAACACATCTGGAATAAGCAGCCACAGCCGCGTGCAGTTATTTCCTCTCATCAATTGATGAAGAAGGGCGAGGCGCACATCAAAGAATTGCGGGCAGGGCAATGGGGTACCATTACAATATTAAGTGTGCTGATAGCGGGACTGACCGCTTATTTCATTTTCATGGATGCCTATTTATATAATGAGCTTACGCTCGGTTTGTCCATTATGATAGGAGTGATCGTGGTGCGTGTGGCGATGGAGTGGATGAGCGTGCGAAAATTTAATGCCATTCAATACCATCATTCGGTGGTTGCGTTTACCCATCAAATGCAACAATACTATGCGTGGCGAAAGAAAGTACACCAAGTTTTTATACCCATTATTTATGTCAGCTACATGCTTGGGTTTAGTTTGTTGGTGCCCATCTTTCAGAAGAACCTATCGACCGGTATGTTTTGGTATGTGGTGATCAGCGGGTATGGTTTCTTAACTGGCTTTGCGTTTTTAATGGTGCGCATTTTGCGGAAGGAGCGGAAGCTGCTGGAGTTTTTAACCAGCATGGTTGATGAGAGAATGTAGTCGTAGTTACTCCTCTTCCGATTGTATAAATCCTCCGAGGTTTCTTTTCGAAAGTAAATAAATCTCGGAGGTATAATCGAAATACGCCATTTCATTCCATCCATGCAGTGAATTATATTTGAGGCGTGGAAAGAAAGATCAACGTGCTCATTGTAGACGATGAAGGTCCCGATCGTGAACTTCTTAAATCCCTGATTGCCAGTTATTGTCCGCACTTACGGGTGATTGGAGAAGCGGCTTCGGTAGCCGTTGCACAAAACCTGATCAGCCATCTTCAACCCAACGTAGTTTTCCTTGACATTCAATTGCATTCACAACTTGGCTTTGAATTACTCGAGCACTTTCCTTCCCGAAACTTTCTAGTGGTTATGACTACCGGTTATGACCAATACGGTATCAAAGCGGTTAAGGCGGGTGCCTTCGATTACTTACTCAAACCTATTGATGTAGATGAGTTAATTGAAGCAGAACAAAAAATTCGAATTGAATTGAATCGGCACACAACGGATGGAGAGGATTTCTTCAGTGTATTTGATCAGGGAGAACAAGTATTCATCAAACCATCAGAGATTATCTATTTAAAAGCGCAAGGAAGCTACACGCTCATCGTTCTGGTGCATCGCGAGATATTGACAGCGAGAAATATGAATGAAATGATGCGGGAATTAAATAGTAGTCGCCTGCTGCGTATTCATCGCTCCTATGTTATCAATCGCGATTTTTTGAAAAGTTATCAACCTCAGGGCAACGAAGGAATGATTACGTTGTCAAACGGTTTGCAGCTACCCGTAAGCCGAACCTATAAGAAGCTGCTTAAATCCGTACTACTATGAAGCGAAGGCTGTGGCTTTTAGTAGGGATGGTTTTTCTATGCAAGTTTACGTTGGCACAACAGATTCCTGTGCTCAAGTATGGCACAGACGATGGTGTAGGTCACTCAATTGTTTACCGGATTTATCAGGATAAAAAAGGTTTCTTGTGGTTTTCCACCGACAACGGACTGACGCGCTATGATGGTCAGGTGTTTCGCAATTTTGTCGCGAAAGATGGATTGCGATCTAATTTTGTATTTGGTATAGCTGAAAATGATTCAGCTATGGTTGTATCAACTTTTGGCGGGGGATTGCAATTGACCGATGGTTTGCAATTGGATACCGTGAATCGAATAGCTCCTGCCATCCAATATCCCATCAATATCATGCAAGATGATTCCGTGCTTTGGGTGGTCGATCGTTTTTTGAATTTGCAACGAGTAACCCGATCCGGCACGACCGACTTTACCAGAGAAATTAAATATCCTATTCAACGTGTGTCACAGGTAGTTAAGACTGCGATGGGAGTTATAGTATGTTCGTATGGACTACACCGATACAATTCTGTTAGTGGACGGCTTGAACCAATCTCCCATGGTGACCTGCATTATTTTCAAGCGGTACAAGAACTTCCGGATAATAGATTGCTGGCAGTTTATGCAGATGGGCTCGTACTGATTGATCTTAACTTAAGGACTTCCAAGACTATTCTGAAACGCAATTTTTCTTTTGGCAGCAAGAATTTATTCCGCTGTCAGGATGGAACGATTTTAGTAGCCACTACGGAAGGTGAATTGTTACGATTATCTCCCGATTTGTCCAATCATGAAAGCTTACTTAAAAATGTAGTCGTAAATGATATTGCGCAAGATGCTGCTGGGAAAATTTGATTGGCCACTTACGGCCAAGGCGTATGGTGTCTTCCTTCATTCAGTAGTCATTTTATGGAAGTGCAAGGATTGCTTTCACCGTCCATATCCTATTCAGCCAGCCATCAAACTTTTTTTGTGACGAGTCTGAACAGAGGCATTTTTTCTATTGCTAATAAAAAGATAGAACTTACCCGTCACGCGCTTTCGGATTTTCGTCAACCTATTCTAAGCTCCACATTCGTATTTGAGCCAAAGCATTCCAAAGAAGTAATCATTGGCACCTCTAATGGATTTATTCGAAAAACAAATCAACAGGCGGATTTCATTAAAACCGTAAGACCTGTATCTGCTTTTTGGAAAGATTCGCGTGGAGCCTACTGGATCGGGTTGCGATCCGGCCTTTTGCAAATGACAAATGATTTCAAGAAAAAGCAGGAAGTGATTTTCTTCAGAGATAAGATTGTTCGTTCGCTCACAGAAGATAAGGACGATCAATTGCTAGTGGGCACCAATGACGGTTTGTTTCAGCGAACAGATTCCACATGGAAACGATATGGTAAACAACAAGGACTTTCCAACGAATACATCAATGCTTTACTTCCTGATCGTATTCGCAATCTGATCTGGGTTGCTACTAATGAAGGGATCTTTCAACTATTGCCCGACAAAAGGATTATACAAGCGTATGCCGACATTCGATGTAACTCCCTTGTACTCGACCGTGATCATCGGTTATGGGGAAGTACTTCAAAAGGATTATTGTATTTTGATGGTGACGGATATCAATTGCTTGGCAGCGAAGAAGGGGTGGATGGAAATTTATTCGGAGTAGCATATGATGACAACAAGCATGAACTGGCTGTCTTGTCAAACATGGGCATTACGTTGTTGCAATTAGAAAATTATGTAAGGCAACTGACTAATGTGCCACCACGGCTGATCATCACCGAACAGCTTTTCAACGGTAAATCAGTCTCTATCCAAAAACCACTATCTCCGCTACCCAGCAATACTACTTCAATTTCACTGCGGCTATCGGCACCTTATTTCAGAAGCCATCATCAATGGCATTTGTTTTATAAGATCAATGAAGAAGAATGGCAGAACGCGCGCGAAAGTCGTGAGCTTAATTTTGTGGAACTTCCGTTTGGTAACGTGCAAATTCAAATGCAACTACGCGATGTTATCAATCAAAAGCAATCCGATAGTGTAACACTGAATTATATTATTGAAACTCCGTTTTATCGAACAAGAACATTTATCATCGTAGGGTTTGTTTTATTTCTGTTGATCAGCGCAAGTGCATTCATCCTATTAATGCGGTTGATCGATAAGCGCAGACGGCTGAAATATTTATCCGAGCATCGGCAAGCTGAATTAGAGCAAAAGGTTTTGCGCCACATGCTCAATCCTCACTTTATGAATAATGCGGTAAACTCGATTCAAGTGTTTGTGACTCGCAACGACCAACGTAAAACATTAAGCTACTTAGCAAAGTTTGCCCGCCTGATGCGTGTTAATTTGGAGTTGCTGGAAAAGAGTTGGATATCGCTGGAGAAGGAATTGCAAAACATTGAACTCTATCTTGAATTTGAGATGCTTCGTTTTGAAGGTCGGCTTCGCTATCGGGTAGAAGTAGACCCCGATGTTCAAGTTGCAAAATTGAAAGTTCCATCGCTGGTGTTGCAACCTTTCGTAGAAAATGCAATATGGCATGGCATACTTCCAAAGCCCGAAGGAGGTGAAGTGGTAATTAAGGTTTTGAAGACAGCTACCGGTATTTCCATTTTTGTGGAAGATGATGGTGCAGGTTTGGTTGCATCGCTAGACAAAACCAACATAGAGAAACCCTCGCGGGGACTGACCTTGATTCGCGATCGTTTTGAAATTTTAAATCAACGCCATCCGGGTCACTCTTTTCATCTGAAATCCAAAAACGAAGAATCTGCTACCAATCCCGGTACAGTTGTTCACATTACGATTCCAACTGTTTATTAGGCTCATCGTCATTCACAAACTAAATCACGTCATTCACAAAGTAGGTCAGTAGACTGCAACCGATGCAGGATACTTTTGCACACTTAACAACCAAACTTTATGAATGCAATCAGATTGCTATTGTCTTTATCGCTTCTAGTAGCTTTACTTTTTTTCGGTTCGTGTGGCAGTGATAGTGCGCCAGAGCCAGCACCTTCTATTGCGGCTCCAACGGTAACGGGCACGTTTCAACCGGAAGGTCAATTGCAAGTTACCTTTACCATTACAGGTAAGTTTACATCCGGCAATATTTTTACAGCGCAATTGAGTGATGGTAGCGGAAGCTTCACCACGCCCACTTCCATCGGTACGCTGAACGCTACGGCTGCGGGCACGATTAACGCCACGTTGCCTTCCACGGTAGCAAATGGTTCTGCCTATCGCATTCGTGTAGTAGCCAGTGCGCCTTCTACTACCAGCCCCGACAATGGATCCAATCTTAGTATTGCAGCACCTACTATTACGATCTCTTCGTTTACAACCTCGCCCAGTGCAAACAAAACATACATCGCAGGCCGTGATGTAACGTTGACAGTTGCTACCACGGGTACTTTTGCAGCCGACAATCAATTTACCATTGAGATTAGCAACACGGCAGGTACCTACAGCAGTTCACTCGGTTCGATCACCGCGTCTACACTTACATCCAGAACAATTACATTGCCTACGGGTATCCCAACAGGCACCGGATTTCGTTTTAAAATTACGTCTACCAAACCGGCAGTTACCAGCACATTCTCCACCACATTCGAAGTGGTTGCACTCGCTATTAATGGATTTGCAGTTGGCGCAAATCCCAACTACGTAGCAGGTGGAATAATATCAGCTTCTTTTTTTGCTGCCAACGGACCTTGGTTAACAAACAATCAATTCGTTCTTCAATTGAGTGATGCAACTGGAAGTTTCACTAATCCGGTTCAGCTTGCTACCACCACCTCTACCGATGCTAATCCATTCTATAGTTCTGTGTTTATTCCCACCACCGTGCCGGCTGGTGCCGGTTATCGTTTGCGTGTGGCATCGACTGCACCGGTTATTACAAGCACACCGACTGCAGCATTCAGTATAGGAGCACTTCCTACGTTGACTCTTGAGTCGGCTACACCTGCCTTTACCAAAATGTATTCCGGTTCATTGTTTGGCACTTCCTATTTATTTAAGGTAACAAAAACGGGTACATTTAATCCGAATAGCTCATTTACAATCGAGATGTCGCAGTCAGATCAACCTTTCGTTGGCACAATTTTTAATTACAACTTTACTACTAACAATATAACTGAGTTGATTAATACGGGAACAACAAATGTAGTGGTTAGTAGTTTTAATTTTGGAAATGGTAATCGGAGATTTAGAGTGAAAGCGACTGGCCACGCGGTGTTAAGTTCTGAGAGAATCATACCGGTTACACAGACAGGTGTTTCGGCAATGACAGCTACCATCGAATCAGTGAATTACACGCTCAGCAACAATCGTGGCATTTATAATACCAATAGTACAGGGATATTTAACAATCAGGTTTTATATGCTACAGGCGAAGCAAACTCCAGTTTGTATACAGAGACAAGTTTAAAAGTTTTTATTGGTTTGAATCTGAGCAACGAGAATTTAAACACCGGAGCTACTCAAACTTGTTCGCTGATTGTGCATTTGCTTAACAGCACCGGGCAACAAGTGGCGATTTTCACGAATAACAATGTTACAGTCAATATCTCAGGTACTCCTTCGGCATATACGGCAACAATAGGTAGTACAACGCTAAACCGTGTATCTGGATCAGCAGGAAATACTACTTTATCGATTCAAGGTGTATCATCAAATTTTAAATTTCAGTAAACCCAAATAGTAGGTTCGAAAAAGCTCCGCCTAAAAACGGAGCTTTTTTTATGGAGTGCAATTGACTAGTTATACCATTGACCATTCGTCTAAATTCATTTTTCGTTTTATATCGTTAGTCATTTCGTTGCATATAACGAAATGTATTCAGGTCATTTATATAAAATGCGCAAATCACTAGCAATTTCGCGGTTTTTCGTTTTGGCACACAATTTGGAAGGCACATACACGTGTGCGGGGGTAAAACGTTGCCCCCTGATGTTTTGAAATAATAGAGCGAACGCTTTTGTCACGCATGCGAAGTTCGTTGTAAGAGCTGCGCATTGAGTTGTGCGGCATGCACATTGCGTTGTGAGGGCTGCACATTGCGTTGAGAGGCATGCACATTGACTTGTGCGCCCTGCATATTGAGTTGTGTGCCCTGCATAGGATGTTGTGTGGGCTGCACAGTAAGTTGTGCGGGCTGCAAAGTGAGTTGTGCGAGCCGACAACAGACAAAGCAGGAGTAATATTGTTTTAGGACATCGTCTGGCAATACGTGTACGACTTCACTTTTTGGGCAGAACGTAATTTCTGCGGTAGACGAAAAGTGAGTGTCACATGGCCGCTGTGTTATCTACCTGATACATGCCATGCATGTGCACGTTTTGCTTAGGCTGCGCATCATCGGATCTTTATGATGTGATGAAATAATTTTGTAAACTTCTAGCCCATAAAATATGGTAAAGAAAGTAAGACGACTCAGCAAGACCATTGCTGAGAACAACGTGGTGGCCTTCAACAAAATGAGGATCATCGCGGACTACGCTCCTAACAAGGAGCAGACCTCGAAAGAGGCGGTTACACTGCTCTTCAATCAAATGCTGGATGCCAAGCGCATGGAAGCAGATGCTGAAGTGAAGTGGAGAGCACAGCGCGAGAGTGCTGTGGATTTAGAGTGGAGATTTCACAATACCATGTTAGCCTGCAAAGCATACGTGGTGGCGCAATTCGGTCCCGACAGCAACGAAGTAGAAGCGTTGGGATTGAAGAAGAAGTCGGAGTACAAGAAATCGAAACGCAATTCGGTTTCTACTCCCGACAAGACGGCCTAAGGGTACGGGCTTATGCAGCTCGGCTGCATGTACCTACTTTTGAAAAAATCCTGAGTGATGAGCTCAGGATTTTTTTGGTTTGTTCTAAACCCTTCGTAAAAAGCAAAAGCTAGGATTTGTAGTCGTGAATGAGTAAAATTGACTATGGAAGTGTTGGAAGGTTCAAACTAGTGAGAGAAAGCTGACATGTCTATAAGAAGAATAGATACAAGTTTTAGAATAAGAGAAGAGATGAGGTTATGATAATGTTGGCGGGCATTTACGGAGACACAGACAAATGAATAGATTTGTTTCGTATGAAGGACTTCCTGTCAATTCTGGCGGGGGACATGGACTTGGTAAGAAGACAGTGACCGAATCATACCTTGACGCTCTCGAATTTTTGAAGACTTATTCGGACACGTTTTTTCCGCATGAAATTGAGTTGTCACTTTATAAAGACAAATCATTCAATTACCGACAACTTAAATGGAAATTGATGAGACAATTCGGACTATTTCCTAAGTCAAATAGCTGGGATATGGGGGACTACAACCAAAAATTCTGGACTTGGAAACTAAAGAGTAGTGAGATTGCTGACGGACTTGGTATTCTCATGAACAATTCAGACTTGCCCGAGCATCGATTTGGCCCGTTGACTATGTCTATTCTATGGCATTTCAAATTCGTAGACCCATTAACAAAACAAAGAATACCCAATCAAGAATCAATTCCGACACTAGATTTTAGAATTCACAACTCAAGAGCGCTTTTGACGCTCAAGAAAAAATCAACACTATCAGTTTGGTTTGCATTTCCTTATGACAACGAAGAAGAAGAATTTAAGACATATATAAAGGAATTAGTAAAACATTTGCCGTTCAAACCCTCGGACAAACAATGGCGACTTTGGACAAAGAGTGCTAAAGGGAATTGGACACCAAAAAAAGTGGAAGTAAACGCCAGCTAACAAATGCTTATTGCAAGCGGGCGGGACAGTTCGTCATTGAAGTGTTTAGTTCTTTATTTATCTTTATCTTGTTGGACTGGGCGCAGTCTTTTAATTGCCCGCCAGCAATAAGTTGAACGTTGTGCTTCATTACTTTTGGAAAGACTACCCATGGACAGCTGAGACGAAATGAGAATTGACTTGAGAAAAAGTATTGAAAAAAAGAGAGTAGTTGAAGTTGATAGAAACTCCGACAGTAAAATTGAACTGGCTATAAGCTGGACAATTGGAATTCTTTTTACGGGAATGTTATTTGGAATTTCCTTCTTTATTATTTACTCCTCGCTGACCGAGAAAACCGACTATCCTTTCTATTACTTAACCGCTTTAATGGTCGTGGGTACCTTAAGTCTATTTGGACTGATTTTCCGGAACAGACTTTTTAAACTTGCCTTAACGACTGACTTGCAGACAAACAAGGCTCTACTAAAAGATGCGCTGAAAGAAGTATTCCCTAAAAACTCCTTCGTTGACACCGGGAATATATGGATTTCTAAAAGGCGATATAAGTTTATGGGGGAATCAAGTTTCAACCGCGTCACAGTAATTTACGACAATTCTTATGTTTTTATAAATGCAGAATTCTTCGGACGTGGACTATTTCAGTCACCCTTGCATTTACCATTGTACTTGTTAAAGTTTGGTGAATTGAGAAACAAAATACAAGAGAGAATTAATAGGTCATCTTAAGAACATAGAGCTGTGTAAAAGCAACAGACACCCAACAAAAGCTTGTGGCAAGCGGACGGGACAGTGCGTCATTGAAGTGTGTAGTTCTTTATTTATCTTTATCGTGTTGGACTGGGCGCAGGTTTTAAATCCCCGCCAGCAATAAGCTGAACGTTGTGGACAATTCCATCCATCCTTGAGACGGGGATCAATGTAGGTGGCAAACGCTGGGACAAATTGAAGCAGAAAAACAGATTTAACTATTATGAGGACACTTTGGATAATTATGTTTTTAATGGTTATTTCTTTTTCTGCAAGTGGGCAAACCTTTGAACAATTTAGAGTAGACACTTCGGTGAAAGTGACGTTGATACCAATCGACTACAACAGCAATCCTACAGCTAAAAGATTTAAGACTCGAATTACGAACGGGTACAAGAACGGGACAAACTTTGCATGGCGGTACACATTTGTCTACTGGGGTTGTGGCTCTCCTTGTAAATCGAGTGCGATTGTCGACTCTAAAACAGGCAAAGTGTATGATGGACCTGGTGCCACTATAGGTTATGAATTCCAGAAAGACAGTAAGCTAATCATCGTAAATCCAAAAAGCATGCTAGACCCATCACTCGGAGCTGACTGTCCGTGGTGTAAAGAACAGAAATGGGTTTGGAACGAAGAGAAAAAAATATTTGAACAATTGGACTCACAAGAATAACTAGGCACAACAAATGGCTTATTGTAAACGGGCGTGTGCGTCATTGAACTTTGTAGTTCTTTATTTATCTTTATCATCACGCGAGGCGCAGGAGGGCGTGGGTTTTAATTGCCCGCTAGTAATAAGCTGAACGTTGTGTGTAATGCGGCCCGACAATTCCGACAAATGACGAAAGAAAACTTACTGACTCTGTTAATCTTTTTTGTAATGGCGAGCTGCGATTCTACACGAATATTGTATCGGAGCACTGACAGTAAAAATAATTATTGGACAGTTAATGCGTACACTATGAGTCATTGTGGTTGTACACAATTGTTCATCGAGAAATATAGAAATGGTAAGAATGAATTTGAGATAATGTACACTGACGACTTTGCGCGGAAGAACATATACGATTTTAACGAAAAAGGAGTAATTGTTGACACCGTTACTCTAATTGCCAAGACTGACAATTTTGACATTCCCTTTGATTCACTAGATAATGAAATGTTTAAAAAAATAAAGTCAATAGTCGACAAGAAAGAAGGACTAGTTTATGAAATGAAGTGGACTGAATACAAGGGATTTAAAAAGAAAGATTAGTTAAGAAGGCATCACACATAACAAGTGCTTATTGCAAGCGGGCATGCGCGTTATTGAAGTTTGTAGTTCTTTATATTATCTTTATCGTGTTGGACAGGGCGCAGTTTTTTAATTGCCCGCCAGCAATAAGCTGAACGTTGGCGGCAATGCATTCTGGACAATGAGGACTCTGTACTTAATATTCGGACTTCTTTATTTACACTCAGCCAGTGGACAGGATTTTGATCCGGACACGACTGTGAATCGCGTTAATATTCTCGATGCGACTTCTGTGAGAATAAAACTCAAAGCGGACACTTCCAAAATTGATTTATCATTTGCGTCTCGGGACTCGACAATGCCACAAGTAAAAATTAAAAACGAGACCGGGGACCAATTACTAACAATGACCTTCCATCCAGGAGACTCGAGGTATCAGTTTTCAGAATTTAAAGTATCATCCACGGACAACGCTTCGACTAACCTTCTAACAATAAAACTTAAGGACAAAGAATTTAAACTTGATTGCAACACATCTCTTCGGCACGTTAGCGCAGCACATGGTGAACTGAAGATTAAAAGGCATTTGCAATCCAATGCTCTAATATTAAATTTACCTTGTTACTCACTCTTATCGTATATACTATCTTACATCAAACACTTTAAAACATGAAATTGCCCGGTGATTTAGAACCCAACATCCTGCACGCTGAGCAATTGTTTGCCCAAGTGATGGAATTGATAACGGCTTTTGATAGCGCGGTAGATTCTTCAGATGTGGGTAAAGTCAATGATGTGATTAATCAGATCAATACGATTACGAATCATCTAATTGATCGAGAGGATTTAGATGAGTATTGGGGCCATACATCGCAGGAAGATTTGGCTTTCAGATTAGCATTGCCGGAACCTCTGGGGGTAACTTCAGTTTCACCACAAGATATTATAGAAATAAAGACGCGAATCGAGTTATTGGGGGAATGCAATCGGGAAGAAGAGGAAAAGATTTCGAAATATTTGGTGGATCAGAAAGTCAACGTAGCGCATGTGTTGATTCAACATCATTACGAACCTCTACTCGAAATTTACGACTCCGGCTCGCGAAGGGTATTTTATCTTTGAGCAAATTTTGGATAATGTAGGTTAATAGAGGCTAGTGATTATACTTCGAGAGAGGGATTAACGGCATTTGAAAATCAGGAGAAATCGAGTAAATTAGCCTAGCTTTTTGTTCGTACGAATCTTAAATAAACAAAATATGATCACAGCCATAATCATTACCTATTTGGCAGTTGTAGCCGTGATGTTTACTTGGGCTTGGATAGGTCGATGCAAACCCAAAAACGTAGTGGGATGAAATTCGTAGGATGGTTTATATTCCCAGCTTTGGCATCTATTCTTTATTTCCAGCAGCGTCCTCGAAAAGAATTTCTGCCAAAGTTTAATCGGCACGAACAATAGTTTCCTAACACTTACTGTTTGCAAGAAATGAGATGTCTGGTCTTTTCGGTTTTATTTCTGGCAAATACACTTGTTGCTGCACAAACCACCAATCCTCCTTTTGATGGCCATCATTGGGAAGCGCCTTACACACTGCCGATCCCTACAGGCTGGGGCATCGAGCGATTTTTAGTACCGATTAGCTTTGCACCTCAGATACCCTATACCGGAGTAGAAGATATTCGCTTTTCTCCGGGTTGGTCTAATGCCAAGAGTGATGAATATTGGAGCTATGCATTTTTATGGTATCTCGATGGTTCAGTAAAAATGGATGCCACAACCATTACCGATAATTTGAAATTCTACTACACCGGTTTGGTCAAAGTGAATGGAGGCGGTATTCCTGCTGACAAGATAATACCCGTGGTTACTTCTTTTGCAGAAGTTAAAACAGAGTCGGGAGATCTAAAAACGTATGTGGGCACAGTCCACATGCTCGACTACATGTCGCAAAAGCCAATTCTTCTGAATGCTAAAGCGCACCACAAACTATGCAATGGAGCCAACAAGACTTTCATGTTCTATGAACTATCGCCACAACCCATGACGCATAAAGTGTGGGATAGTCTGGATTTGTTGTGGAGTCAATTTATATGTGATAAACCGCTTACAAATAAATAAGCTGAATCAAACATGGCTCAGCTTCCTATAAATATATTGAGGACTGTTCGTTTAAAGAATGTAGTTTTAGGTGGATTGGTCCTCATGAGTTTAGCTTTGTCGTTTTCTTTTGTAGAGAGTGACAATCTTGCAACCGGAACAATAAATAAAAGTGAAGCGCTGTTGATGATAACAGTGCCTTTGGTCCTTATTGGAGCGTTGGTATTTATCCCATTTACACAAATCTTGGAATCCAATGAAAACGAGCTTTCTCTTTACTATCGATTGGGACCGATTAAATTTAGAAACAGAATCATTGGCAAAGCAAGAGCAATTCTTCTGGAGCAAAACGAATTGAAGTATTACTGGATACGGATTCAATTAATAAATGGAGACTTGATTGATATGGAAAAGCATTCCACGCTTGATTGGGCCACTATCCGGTATGAAGAATATAAGAGGCTAATTGACCATGGAAAAGTCGCGGTATGAGAAAATACGCGTTGAGTTGTTTAGGAAGGACTGGGTAGAGTGCCCAACGTGTAAATTTCTGTTTAATCTAAAAGACACCAGTCAATGGTCAGGATTGATCCATAAACGTTGTGGGCAACGACTGGAAATCGTGGGGCACAAAAATGAAATGACTTTTATCTCGTGCCTGGTAGCTAACATAGCAACCGATGATTCGAGCCGATTTAAAAAGGGGACGAAAGTTTATTTGTATCCTCCTTTGTGGGGTGATGGATATCAATCAATAAAAGTAATTGGCAAGGATAGAGAAACGAATAAGTTTATCGAGATGATCGTCAGCGAAAAAAAACTAAGCAACTTTAAGTTAGCCAAGGTGACAAAGCCTGATATCATTTCGCGATTCAGTAATTATTGGAATAACAATCCCGATTCCGTGGAAGCTATGTATAAAATGGCAGATGAGATGAACAAACGAGCAGCTCTTCGGAGCAGTGAGAACTCGATGAATAAATGACTTTACTTTCTATATAATAACGAATGACTCTTAACAATAATTTGATCCTGACAGTGTTTTTCCATGCACTACTTAGCAGCAGTAGTTTTGCCCAAGCACAAAATCCGGATGTTTATAAGAAGATAAGTCAGATCGAATCGTATAATAAGTACGAAGTAATTGTTTTTGATAAACTATCGCTCAAGCATTTAAGCGATAGTTCCATCACATTCCTGGAGTTGATTAGTTACATAAAAAATGGTAACAAAGATTTATCAGGCAAAGCAGAAGAGAAATCGAAAAGTGGAAGTGTAGAAAGACATCGAACTTATTATTTTGATGAACAAGGTAAAATCTTTGTGCTGATTGAACGCATGCAGGCTCCTGGTGAGCCGTTAAGAAAGCTTATCTATTTCTATGAAGTGGGAGACCTCAAATTAGTGGTTGATGAAAATAATCAAGATGTCACTAGTAGTGTCGATAAGGAGAAAATGTATAAGTGGATTAGGCGAATGTTTGACGAGTATGTTTTAAAATAGGAGTTGCTCTTAAATTCCGTAACATGAAAAGACTACAGGCTTTTATTTTTGTCATTTTGCTGACAAGCTGGGGTGGGAGATCTGTTTTTAAAAATTGAAATGATGCGTAAGCAGTTTTATGTATCTGGCATGGAATCCGGAACGAAGCAGAAATGTAAATAAAATCTTTTCATGTGATACTATCTTTTGATCTCGATGACACACTCATTCCTTCAACGAAACTTTTTCGAACAGAGAAGCAAAACATACTGCAGCGGATTCTAGGTGTTGAGAAGATTCGATATGGAACACACAGGTTGATCAATCAATTACGTGCAGACGGTCATCACATTTACATCTATACTTCTTCATTGCGCAGCTCATTTGCCATACGATTCATATTTTGGACGTATGGTATTCCGATTGATAAAGTCATTAACAAACAACGGCACGATAAAGCAATGGGTAGCTATCCATTTTCCTGTTCAAAGTATCCTCCTGCTTTTGGAATTGATATACATATGGATGATTCACCCGGTTTACTAGTAGAAGCAAAAAAGTATGATTTTTGTGTTTCTATTATTGATCCTCATGAACTGGATTGGGTCAATCATGTTATAAAGTCGGTAGAAGAAAAAACGAGAAGAGATGAAAAATTGTAATTGGCCAGTCATTCCATTCATTTTTATTTTTTTGGTGAGCTGTGCCCAAAATAAAGAACGAGGAGAGTCTGAGGAGAACGGACATGCAACGACAATGCATTTTACTAGCATTTATGATACACTGAGCAAAATCGATTTGCCCTTAACATGGACTCCGGAAGTGTGGAGTGATTTATACATGAAGCATATCGAAAAGAATGGTATAAGACATGGGGATTTAACAACAGACCGACCTTACGGAATGTTAGTGGACGATGAAAATTATAAGGGTGTCATATTTGTGTCACCGGATGCAACCGGTTCTCCGGTATTAATCACATTTGATCGTAATGGAAAGGAAATAGATGGATTGTGGTTGTTGGGTGATTGGGGTAATAATGATCCGAGCTTTGGAACGAGTGAGATCGTAACCATAGATCAAAACAGGATGATTCATATGATCGATTCAGTGAGTAGCTGGGATTTGGATAAAACGGGTGATCGAATCGAATCAACCAAGAAGACCACGGTGCAAAATGAACGGTATCAAATTTTAAAGACAGGTGCCATTAAAAAGATAAGTAGAGATAATTCTCAATAAATGATGTAGCTTATTAAGCGTGATGAGTTTACTTCATTTGTAAATCGACCCTATAATTTCACTCTATTCTGAGTGACGAGGTAATACATTTAAAATTTTCTTCGCACAGTTTTGTCACACCGGCTGAAACGGCACGTCTAATAGGCAAAACAAATCAAAAATGAAGATTTTTACTTATTCACGTAGCTACGTGGCACTGATCGGCATTGCTGTCATGGCCATGGCATTTCAACTTCTAACTCCACATTCCAATTCAAAACAGTTAAACACAACCATTATGTCCAACAGTGAACCAACCATCGTAACGATTACTTATGTAAAAAAGCCTTGGTATGCATGGCGCTCGCTCGTAGTCAAAAAATTTAAAGAATCTATTCCTGAGTATGAAGCCATTCCGGGATTGCTTCAAAAGAATTATCATTTTACCGAAAGCGATGGAAAATTCGGAGGTATCTACCTGTGGGCAAGCGAAGCCGAAGCGCGCGCGTGGTTTAACCCGAAATGGTTTGAACGTGTAGTCAAAACGTATGGCGAAGCAGGCGTTGTCAATTACTATCAGGTTATTCAATCTACAACTGTTGCCAAGCACGAACTCACAGGCGATTACTGGTCGGTATTGCAGTTGGGTAAATCACTTTCTATTCCGACTACCACGCAGGGGTTGTTGCGCATCACACAAATCAAAAACAAAGACCAATTCGGTACCATTACTCTATGGAAGTCCAAGGAAGAAGCCAAACGATATTTCAGTCAGCAAAAAGAAGCCGGACAAATCGCGTACTTTGATACTCCGGTGCTGATCGACAAACTAAAATAGAATTTGTAAATTTAAGTGAATGAATCTATCAGACGCACGAGGTAATCAGGATGACCACCAATTAGCCGAAGAGGCTGTGTTAGGGAACAAACAATCGCTGGAGAAGTTGATTCAGCGTCATTATACATTTGTCTATAATGTGGCGCTCAAGTTGGTGGTTGATCCTTCCGATGCCGAAGACATTACTCAAGATGCGTTGGTGAAAGTGATTACTCATTTATCGCAATTCAAAGGTGCCAGTTCTTTTCGCACGTGGTTATACCGAATTGTGGTCAATCATTTTTTGGATATGAAGCGCAGAAAGATGGAAGATGTGTACGTGCAGTTTTCTTCTCTGGTAGGCAATACCACTGCACTTGAAAATATGAGCGAAGAAGAAACCATTGGCATCAGCGAGGAAGAAGTAGAGGAAACCCGGTTGATGTGTACCACCGGTATGCTGATGTGCCTCACACGCGAGCAGCGACTGATTTATATTTTGGGCGATGTATTTGAAATTGATCATACGATGGGAGCAGAATTGCTGTCGATTTCTCCGGACAACTTTCGCCAGCGTTTATCACGAACACGCAGGGAGTTGCAGCAGTTTATTCATAATCGCTGCGGACTGATCAATCCATCTAATCCATGTCGCTGCCCGAAAAAGACACGCTTGTGGATTGATCAGGGCTTGGTGAATAAAGAGAAACTGCAATTCAATACCCGCTACACCCAACGTGTGAAAGAAGTTGCGAATGGTTTTTGTGATGACGATGTGAAAGTAGCGCTGGAACTGAAGGAGAAATTGTATCAGAATCATCCTTATCAATCAGGCGCACGTGAGAAGCAATTCCTTTCTGATTTAATCACGCGCCCTGAATTGACGAAATACCTGAACTGGAATTGAGTTTTATTGCGAAGACTCAAATGAAATTGCATTCTTTGTGCCTCGGTGCCTTTGTGATAAGAATGAATTAAATGTTTGTCACAATCCGCTGCGCCATCTTTGGAAAGATGAGTCCATGGAACGGCAACACCGAGTACCAATACAATCGCCCCCACAAACCGAGCGGACGATAAGTGGCGGTTTGCACCAGCACGTGTTTGTCACCGTTTTGCTTTACTTTAAATTCCAGCCAAGCTTCTCCCGGCAATTTCATTTCAGCATATAAAAGCAATCGACCATTGGGTTTGTCTGCTACGAGTACTCGCCAGAAGTCGAGCGCGTCTCCGGCTTTTAAATCAGTATCACTTCTTCGCCCTCTACGCAAGCCAACTCCTCCAACCATTTTGTCCATAATGCCCCGGATGCGCCACATCCAGTTTCCAAAATACCAACCGCGGTTGCCACCAATTCGCCATATGTTTTCAACTACTTGCGCGCGGTCGTTGGTAAATTCGATTTGACGGTGATCCGTGAACACACCATGCTCCGGTACAAATGTGTTGTTCAGAAAATGTTTGTCCATGGTGCTAAGTGAAATGGAGTCTTTCCAACTGGACACCACATTCTTTTGACTGATTTTGTCGAACGCCAATTGAAGTGCTTCTTCATAACTCAGCAAGCGAGTAGGCACAATGGAGCGGATACGTTGATCATGACAAATCACTTCGTTCTTCATACTATTCACCAGACTGCGAGCCAATGAATAAGTAGTGGAAGTGACGAACACCAACCAAAGCGAAGATAGTTTAGGTGTGAGTACCGGCACGGTGATGATCCAGCGCTTCAGTCCACGCATGCGCGCGAAACCATACAGCATTTGATGATAGGAGAGAATCTCAGTGCCACCGATGTCAAATGTTTGGTTGTATGTTTCGGGTTTATGTAAAACCCCTTGCAAATATTCAATCACATTGCGGATACCGATGGGCTGACATCTTGTTTTCAACCACTTGGGTGCAATCATCACCGGCAGTTTTTCAACCAGATCGCGAATAATTTCAAACGAAGCACTGCCGGAGCCGATGATGATGGCCGCGCGTAAAACCGTGAGCGGAGCTTTCGCGGTAGCTAATATATCTTCTACATTTTTGCGTGATAATAAATGATCAGACAAATCTTCGTCATTCACAATACCGCTCAGATAGATAATTTGTTGTGCTTGTGTTTGATTGACGAGCGCTACAAAGTTTTGTGCTGATTCCGATTCCAGCGAAGTGAAATCCGGATTGGTGGAGCTCATCGAATGAACTAGGTAATACGCGGCATCTATGTCAACTGGTATCGTTGGAAGCTCGCTCGTCTGATTTAAGTCACCTTCTATGACGGTTACGTGCTGAAGAAAGTCTTCTGTAAAATCTTCCCAATCAAACCTGCGCTGGTCACGTACGAGGCACACCACCTGATGTCCTGCCGCTACCAATACAGGCAATAACCTGCGGCCAATGTATCCGGTGGAGCCGGTGAGTAAGATTTTCATAGGCGTGTTTGTTCATCTAACAACACATCCTTTGGATTGTTCAGGCAAATTGCCCATTAATGTTTCAATACCTAGACAGAATATTTCTTATTAAGTTAGTGGATTAATTCTACGTAACATGCCCTACAGGATGGAGATCATTATTGGAGAAAGACGATTTACAGCTTCGCTCATGGATAATGCAACTACTCAAACATTTCAGAAACTGTTGCCATTAACATTGAGCATGATCGAATTGAATCAAAACGAGAAGTATGCAGAACTACCAAAGTCATTACCTACGGATGCAAAAAATCCCGGCACTATTAATACAGGTGACATCCTGTTGTGGGGCAAAAACACACTCGTGATTTTTTACAAAACATTTACAACTTCTTATAGCTACACACGCATCGGATCTATAGATGAACCAACACAGCTAGCGGAAGCACTTGGCAAGGCTAACGTAATTGTACGTTTGGAGTAATCAATGATCGGAGAACAAGTTGGGCGTATAGAGTTGCTTGGAACACTTTTTCCAATAGGCAAAGAAGGAAGGATGATATCCCTTAACACTTGGATAAATCCAATCGCGGTCGTCTTTCTGTCCCAGATAATGCGTGAAGGCCGGATGTTCTTTGGAAATAAAACTCGGTGATGTTTTCGAATGGGTTGCGCTAAGTTGTACGAGTTCCTCCACTTCACCCACAAAAACTTGAATGGACGGAATATTTCGGCTTAAAGCCAAAATAAAATTGAGCACTTTCGCGCTTACCGGGAATTTTTCGAAGTGGGAGGGTTCTAACAACAAAACACGATTTACATCTTCATTTTTTCTCCAGAGTGGATCTAAGTTGTAAGAATTGTACAGTAATGTTGGTTTCTGCCAATCAATCTGTATTTCCTGTTTTCGCGGAAGCGGAGTGTTTCCTTTCCAGTAGATGGTTTCTGACAACTCTCCGGGAATTTTCATTGAAGCGAGTTGCTCAGTAGATGTATCTAAAAATGTACCTTGTTGAAACGAGTTAGTAAACCGATTGATGTTCTCCTGATTGCAATAGTATTTTTTGGAAGAGAATGCTCCCGCCACCCATTGCCAACTGCAGGTGTTGCTGGCCACGTCACCATCCAATAAATGATAATACATCCACTGCGAAGGCATAGCCCAATACGCTTTCCCGATGTTGCACATTAAACTGGCAACATACATGCGCACGTGGTTGTGCATGTAGCCCGTAGTATACCATTCTTGAATCGCATGATCAATGGCTTGGATGCCGGTGCGAGCATTGGCCAACGATGCAATGAGTTCACGATGTACCACATCCAACTGCGGTTGTTTTAAATCATGCATTAGAAAGTCTCCTTTCGCTTGCCAGATGCGCTGAAAATATTCGCGCCAAGCGAGCTCTTGCAGAAACTTTTCAATAGCTGTTGGAGCGAATCCCTTTTTAAGAACGTGTTGTTGTACTTGCTTGATGCTGATGACTCCGCGTGAAATGTAAGGGGAAAGATACGTGACCGCTCCGTTCAGAAAATTACGTGTGCGTCCATACAAAAGAGGATCAATTTGATCGATGCGGGTAAGGATCGAAGCGTAGTCTGTCGGAAAGTTGGGGAAGGACGAATCACTCACCGCTTGCTGATTTTGTTATGGGTAATGGTCCGCTGTAGGGTACACTTAAAGCGATTGACTTCTTCGGAGCGTTTGGCTGCGTGTTTGGTGTTACGTCCGTGAGTCCGTTTGCGCCACATCGCAAAGCTGCTGGGTTTCATTTGCTGCCGCATTAAAACGATCACTTCTTTTTCCGGCAATCCAAATTGCATTTCAATGGCTTCAAAAGGGGTGCGGTCTTCCCACGCCATTTGAATGATGCGATCGATATCCTCGGAAGTCAATTCTTTCTTTCGATCTGTTGTTGAAGCCATAGCAGAATTTGAATTATAATAGGTTGGTAATTCTTTGAAGAAAACAGTCAATCGCTCGAAATTGTTTAGTGAATTGAATCCAATTTTACAGATGGTTAAACATGAATAATGGCTATCGATAAACATTTAGCAGAGCAGATTGTTGAACGATTTATGAATGGTTCTATCATGCCTGTATCTTATAAATACTTGGATAAACAACGATTAATGGGCGATGCGCAAGCTGACGCATTGATCCGAGAGGTATTTCTGACACATGATCAGACAAAATTATATGCGCTCCTCAAATTGCCGGAAGCTGAGGTAAAAGATCAGCCGAATTCTATTCTAAAGAGTTTTTTATTGGATACAAAAATGCTGCCCGCATGGTTTGATGTAAAGCGATTGCAACGTGGTCAGTCGCTCTTCAAACAATATGCGTTGGAGATGATGACGCTGCTGGGTGCGATGTCATTGCCCTATTGTTATGCCGCCTCTCCGGGAAACAAAGCTCTTTACTTATCAGATAAAATGCGGAATGCACCGGGCAAGCGATTGATAGATACTGCTTCGTTCGTGATAGCCGTGTCGACACCCGGATCATTCAGTGAAAACGGCACGGGCCACATACACATTAACAAAGTTCGGTTGATTCATGCGTTGTCTCGCTACTACATACAAAAACATCCCAAGTGGACGATGGATTGGGGAGTGCCTATTAATCAGGAAGACATGGCAGGTACGAATTTAGCATTCAGCTATGTTATTTTGTTAGGCTTGCAGCAATCGGGCTATATTTTGTCCGATCGCGAAAAAGAAGATTTTATTTTCTTGTGGTGCTATATTGGTTATCAAATGCATTTGGATGAAGAGCTGCTGCCTTCATCATTTCTGGAGGCACGACAGTTGGCCAATATCATCCAAAAAAGAAATTTTAAAAAGACAGACGAGGGCATTACACTCACCCGCGAGTTGTTGAATTACTACAAGCAAAGCGTTCCACCCGATCAAGCCGATCTGGTTCCATCTCAAATTCGATTTTACCTGGGCAACGAAGTAGCTGAATATATTGGCATTCCCGCAGATCCGATACGTGACAAACTTGCCGCTTCTGTTACCACATTCAAATCCGCTCAAAACTTATTCTCTACGCCACCGGATAGCTACGCGAAAATGTTGGTACAGCACGAGCAGTTACGAAAGCGTTTCGCTACTGCAAATTAGAAGTTTGATAGCTTCCTAGGCTTTAAATCGGGCTTTGCATATTCATAGCGATCGATCAGTTGTGTGGTGTAGTATGCGTCTATTCCATTGCTGCTAATAGAACCTGCTTGATCGAGTTGAAGAAAACCATCGGGTAATAAAATCGACTCATCCAATTGCACATGCTGAAGTCTACCTATTACCAGAAAGGTGTTGTTAACTTTGATGGGAATGATCTCTTCCAGTGCAAGCGCGTATTTGACTTTGCTTTCTTTTACAAATGGTGCCGGAGATACGTCCAGGAATTCCGGTGTAAGCCTCAACGCATCAAACTCGCTCACATTTTCGGGATACTTTGCGCTCGTTTGATGTGCCTGCTCCAGAAAGGATAGATGGATGTGATTGATGGTATAATTTCCGGTGGCCTGAATGTTGGAGAGCGTATGCGGTGCCGCTTGCACTGGCCGGTTGATAAATCCAATCAATGCCGGATCAGATCCCAAATGAACAATGCTGCTGAAGATCGCCAGATTGGTTTGCCCTTGTTTGTTCACGGTGCCAATCAAACTGGCTGACTTAAAGCCGGTAAGACTGTTGATAAAGTTAGCGCGGTAAAATCGCTCCCAAGTAGAAATAGTAGAGAGGGGTACGTGTATCATTTAGAAATAATTTGTAGAGTCGTTGATTCAAGAAACAATGTTGCCGGATGAATCAGCGAGTGAATGAGGTATTTTTAGTTGCAGCGGCTGTTCTTTTTCGCTCTTCCGTTTGGTATGCTTTTTTAAGATCACCTTATTTTCATTTTGCACGTGAGTTGATTTTTTTGTTTTCCATAAGTTGACCCGAGCAAAGTTCGCAGCGGTCGGTGCGTCTACAATCGGCAGGGGATAATCGATGCCTAGTTTAATTCCAGCTTGCTGTTGTTCTTCTTCATTCATTTTCCACGGCTCGTGAATGCAAGAGTCCGGCACGTGTTGAAGCACCGGCACCCACTTGCGAATAAAGAATCCGTGTGGGTCGTGATCGATGCTTTGCTTAATAGGATTATAAATCCGAATCGTATTTACACCGGTCGTACCGGCTTGCATTTGAAACTGTGGATAGTGAATGCCCGGCTCATAGTCTAGAAACTGCCGCGCTAAAAAGTGTGCGCCCTCTTGCCAAGGCTGCCACAGGTAGTGCGTGAGAAAAGAAACCAACATCGAGCGCATGCGAAAGTTTAAATAGCCGGTGGCCTTCACACAATTGATACACGCATCCACCAACGGAAATCCGGTTTGCGCATTTTCCCACGCGGCAATCCACTCCGGCTTAACTTCTTTACGAATGTCATCAAAGCCATGATTGAGATTTTCAAATTCCATGCGGCATTCGCTTTCAAACTTTTGAATGAAGTGGCAATGCCAGTGAAGCCGGTGCAGAAAGAAACCTAAATTTCTTTTATCACCAGTTGTTTGAATGGCTTGAAGTGTGGCTTGATACACCTCGCGCATACTCAGATTGCCCCACGCAAGGTAAGGCGATAAGCGGCTGCAGCTTCTTCGGCTCTCTTCGGGTTTGGAAATAAATTTTTGGTAGCCTGATTTTCGATCGTATAAGAAACTTTCCAGATAACGTTTCGCATGGGTTGGCCCACCGGGTTGAAACAATGGGGAGGCCGAAGCGTGAAATTCAAAATCACCCATCACATCCGGTGGAAGCTCGGTTGTTTTTAATCGTGTGAGGTCAACGGAACAAATAGGCGCAGACATGGTCTCCATCCACCGTTGGCTCCAGGTTCTGCGATTTTTCAAACCGCGAATAACACCATTGGTCGGATATTCGACCCACTCAATGCCACGCGCTTTGCAAAACTTCGTCATCTGTTGATCGCGCTGATACGTAATGTGATTGCCGGTTTCCTGATGAGAGAAAATCTTCTGAACAGCAAAATGTTGGAAAATCTTTTCAAAGGTGGGAATTACTTCCTCGTTGAAACGATAGATGTGATGGCCGTGAGCACCGAGCGTGTTGTTGATATCCACCAACGATTGATTCACAAATCGCCAATGCCGCTCGTCACTATCTTTGTAATGCAGCACAGAGGGTTCAAAGATGTAGAGCAAAAGAATGGGAACCTGATCGCGCGTTGCGTTAAATAAAGGTAAGTGATCGGTCAACCGCAAGTCTCTTTTAAACCACACGATATGAATGGGCACACGCATCACAGCGATTTACGAATTAAACGGAGATCGATGCTAGAAAATTTTCAGCATGATCAAGGTGTTCGGTTTGTTTAGCCTCCGGCATTTTATCAAATGTTTTAACGAGCATACCGAGGCGTGGATTTTTCAGGAAGAACTCGCGATGGAGGTGCATGAAGCGCCAGAAGAGTCCATCCCAAACCGGTTGCCAATCGCCTTTGGCATAGTCACTCATCTTCATCAGATAGTTGCTTCCGCTGATGTAAGGCTTCGTGGCCATCCATCCGCCATCCGCAAACTGACTCATGCCATACACATTCGGCACCATCACCCAATCGTATGCATCAATGAATAATTCCATGAACCATTGATATACTTCATCTGGATCAAATTCACAGAGCAACATAAAGTTGCCCAACACCATCAGCCGCTCGATGTGATGGCAATAACCTGTTTCTAAAACTTTTTTAATAGTGCTGTCAATCGGATCAATGCCCGTGGTTCCATTCCAAAACGATGCGGGAATTTTGCGTTTGAACTTCCAATAGTTTTTCGTGCGCTCATAGCTTCCTTTGTGTTCATACACTCCACGAATGAATTCGCGCCAGCCGATTATTTGCCGAATAAATCCTTCCAGTGAGTTCAGTGGAATCTCTTTCTTATCGGCATATGCAATGGCTTGGTCAATAATTTGCCGAGGGGTGAGCAAACCTACATTGAGCATGGGCGTGAGCACACTGTGGTGTAAAATGGATTCAGAAGTCACCAACGCATCTTCATATTCACCAAACGACTCAAACCGTTTTTTCAAAAACTGCTGCAACCATGCTTCGCTTTCGGAGGAAGTGGTTGGGTAGATGAACTGGTCGTTGACGGATCCATAGTTAGCGGCAAAGTGTTTTTCCACATAGGCCGTTGCCTCTTTCCAATAAGTGTTGGCGGTGGGAAATGAAACGTCAGGTGCCTTTTTTCCTTTCGGATATTTGAGACGATTCTCTGCATCAAACGACCACTTGCCACCCACGGGCTGTTGATCGCGATCTACCAAAATTTGAAAACGCTTGCGCTGTTGAATGTAAAAGTCTGTTTGGAAATATTTTTTCTTTCCCGTAAAGTAGGCGTCTACCTGTTCTTTATTTAGGAGAAAAAGTGGAGATGGATGTTTGGTAAGTTCAATGCCGGTTTTGTTGGCGTGTTCGCGAATGCGTTTCTCCAACCAGTAGTCGGTCACATCGCAATAATGTAGTTCAGTAATCCCTTGCTTTCGCAGATGTGAGATCAGTAATCGAACATCACTTAAGTCTTGTGTGGCCTCAATGTATTGCACGCGTACTCCTTTTGCTTCCATCGAATGCTGGAAGGCTTTCATGCTGGCGCGATGGAATACCAACTTCTGTTTGTGAAATCGGTACTGTTTGAAGAAAAGAAATTCTTCCACCAAAATAACAGGCAGCTTTTGAGTAGCGACAGGCAATTCCTGAAAAAGTTGATGCGGAAAAAGGAGGAGTGTTTTGGCCATGTTATGATTTCGATTTATTCATGCGGCATTTGTCACTACAATATTTTACTTCCTCCCACACTTTCTCCCATTTCTTGCGCCAGGTAAAGGGTCGTCCGCACACCACACACGTTTTGGTAGGAAGATGTTGCTTTTTGTGCATAGCGGGTTCGTTAAATCCGAATGAGTTTCTTTTTCCGTAAGTCATCCAGCATCAACACGTGCGTATGATTGGTTTTGAATTGCTGCACGTCCATCACAAACAACATGTGATCACCCGCATCGTGGTGACTCAACACCTTTAGTTCCACCCAGCCGGCACAATTCGTCAGCACTTTTTTCGATTGCCATTCCGTCAACCATTTTTTCCTTTCGAGGTAGCTTTCTTTTGAATAGTTCTTGCCACTTTTTTTGCCGAGCGTATTGACCAATGTCCAATGATCTTTTCCCAGTAGCTGCAAGACTGCGTGAGGATGTTTAATTAAATTCTGATACGTCTGCGTGAGAGGATCAACAGCAACAATGTATCGCTTGGGCTTCATACTCACGGCTGATACATACGTACAGATGTTCATGTTCACCGTCTCGTTGCTGTAAGTAGCAAGACTGTAAACCGGAAGGTTGATCAGATTCCAGGGCCGTTGCATTGCTACACTTTCAAACTCGACATGCCTCCATCAGCATGCAGTATTTGACCTGTAATCCAACTTGATTTTTCCGAAAGAAGGAAAGATGCAAGATTGGCGAGATCCTCGGGCTTACCAATTTTTTTCAACGGATGGCGCTGTGCGTTTGCTTCTTTTTTCTCCTCGGTGCTAAGTAGTGCCGCTGCCAAAGGTGTATCGGTGATGGAAGGGGCAATGCAGTTGACACGCACTTTCGGAGCGAGCTCTGCAGCGAGTGCCTTCGTAAAACCTTCCACAGCTCCTTTCGATGACGCTACGAGTGAGTGAAAATTAAAACCGGTTTGCACCGCAACGGTAGAAAATAATACGATCGATGGTTGTGCTGCATTTTTTAATTTCGGCAAACAAGCCTGAATTACTTTTACGGCACCCACCAATTGCAACTGGTAATCTGCTACAAAATCTTCGGGCTTAATCCGTGCAAAGGGTTTTAGAACCACACTTCCGGGGCAGTACACCACGCCATCCAGCGTGTCCGGTAGAAAACTGAAATCCGGATTTTCATCCAGCACATTCAGCGCTTGAATGTGTGCGAAACCATCTGCGGAAGCGATGGAAGTTTTATTGTAGGTGCCATACACCTGATGTCCTTCGGCAATCAATTGTTTTGCCAACGCTTGACCAATGCCTGAGGAGGAGCCGATAATTAAAATAGATGCCATGCAGTAAAAACCGCACGGCAGCCATTTTGTTTTTCTTTATTGTAAAAATTAAGGAAATTTTAAAACTCGCAATGCAGCATTAACGAAGCCCCAATAAAGTGAATTAAACCTGATTGTAGCGCATTTTTTGTGTTTTTCTAGGGTAGCACATAGTTACGGAAAAGTTCTCATAAAACTTCGTGTCCTGTTTTGGTTAGCTCAATTGAATGTGCCGGATTATAAACCAAAGGCACTTGCTCCACAATCACATCGCTCTTTTCAAGGCCAAAAGCTTTCTCATCATTTTGCCCTAAACGTTTCAGGAAGAAATAACCATTCAGCAACAAGCCTTCACGCAGGGCAAATTCATTTTCCACGGAAAGGAATTTTTCGATGATGATAAATTTGAAATCCGGCTCCGGATTGTATTTGGTAGAGCCATCCGGACGGATATGCAAATTGAGTTCTTTCTGTGCGACTAACTCTTGCACAATCTTTTTGAAGAACAACTCCGTGCGGGGCTGTACTCGGAAGCCCATATGAATATTTACTTTGATTACTTTGTCATCGAGCAGTTCGGTAACGTCATAGGTAAGTGTGTAAGGCTCTTCGGTGTAGTTGATATGCAAAAACCAGTACACATCGGCCCGCTTGGGTTTCTTCGAAAAAATGGATTTAATAATTTTTTCTTCGATCTGTTGACGACTGTTGGCTTTCGTCATGTAGATGAGGTGCGTAGCAAACTTGGGGATTTCATCATCTTCACTTAACTCTTTGATCAGAGACGTGTACTTCCCCAACTCGACAAATTTCACAAACTGATTATTGATTTTGCGAGCGTAGTACCAGATGTACATTACCATGAAAATCAGTAACTCAAAGAATAGGAACATCCAGCGTTCTTTAATTTTTGCTACGTTGGTAATGAAGAAAGATAGTTCAATGGAGCCAAAGACAATCACAAACAGCACGACCCAACCCCAATGCCATTTCTTAATGAACAACATGAAGTAGCAAAGTAGAATCGTGGTCATCAGCATAGCCACCGTAATGGAGAAGCCGTAGGCTGCTTCCATGTGCGTGGAGTTTTGGAAGTAAAGAATCATCATCACGCAACCAATCCACAGAATAGTGTTGACACTCGGGATGTAAATTTGGCCTTTCAATTCCGTTGGTTGACGCACCGCCACGCGAGGCCAGAAGTTTAAGCTGATGGCTTCGCTGATCAGTGTGTATGAGCCGCTGATGAGCGCTTGGGATGCAATAATCGCGGCAGCCGTAGCAATGATTACTCCGGCAATTAAAAACCATTCGGGCATGATTTCATAGAACGGATTGCGACCGTTAAGCACACTGCCGCCTTCGGACACGATCCAAGCTGCTTGACCTAAATAATTCATGATTAAGCATGTTTTTACTAATCCCCATGTGATGCGAATATTTTTACGTCCGCAATGCCCTAAATCAGAGTAGAGTGCTTCGGCACCGGTGGTTGCTAAAAAAACCGCGCCCAGCAACCAAAATCCTTGTGGATATTTTACAAGCAAATCGTAGGCGTAACGAGGATTAAGACTTTTGATAATTTCCGGATAGTGAATGACTTGAATGATGCCAAGTGTAAAAAGCATGGTAAACCAAATTAACATCATCGGACCAAAAGCGAATCCCACACGCTGTGTGCCGAAGCGTTGGAAGAAAAAAAGCAATGACAGAATAACAATGACAATTGGAACTGTGGGAATGTGAGGAATTACCAACTCTAAACCTTCTACCGCAGAGGCTACCGAAATAGGCGGAGTGATAATACCATCGGCCAGCAATGTGGTGGCACCTAGAATGGTAGGGATTACTAATCCTTTTCCATATCGCTTGACTAATGCATACAAAGAGAATACGCCACCTTCACCTTGGTTGTCGGCCATGAGTGTGATGACAATGTATTTGACTGTTGTTTGTAACACCAACGTCCAGAAAATACAGGACACACCTCCGTAAACGAGCATTACATCAATGGGCTTTTCTCCGATGATCGCCTTGAGTACATAGAGTGGACTGGTGCCAATGTCTCCATAGATAATGCCGAGTGCTACTAACAAAGAGGCAATAGTAATCCTGTCCGAACTTTTGATCGATTTCATAAGTAAAAAATATGGTGATTGAAATTATGCGATGAAGCGATAGCCCACTCCCGACTCTGTGATGATGTGTACCGGTCGGTTGGGATCAGCTTCTATTTTTTTTCTAAGTTGAGCAATGAACACGCGCAAGTATTGCGACTCTTCCCGGTACGAAGGTCCCCACACTTGCGTGAGTAAATAGTGATGCGTTAAAACTTTACTTTCGTTTTTTGCCAACAGAGCAAGTAGTGTGTACTCAGTAGCAGTCAGTTTGATTTTTTGGTTGTTCTTTTTGACGGTGCGCGAAGAAAAGTCCAACACCAAATCGCCAAAGTTGAGCAAAGCATGATTTTCGTCAGCCGTAGTTTTTCGCAACGCGGCACGAATGCGCGCCATCAATTCACCCGTACGAAATGGTTTCACCAAATAGTCACTGGCACCATTGTCGAGTGCGCGCACAATATCTTCTTCATTGCTTTGCACCGATAAGATAATGACCGGATTCGTGTACCACTCTCTCAAATGCTTCAATACATCGTGTCCGTTTTGATCGGGTAAACCGATATCCAGCAAAATGAGATCGGGTGGATGATTAGCAACGGCAGCTAAACCTTCTTTGGCAGTAGTTGCTTCGTGTACGATAAACTCTTGTGCTTCCAAGGTAATGGTGAGCAGCTTTCGAATTTGCGCTTCATCATCAATCACCAAAACAGTTGACTTATTCATGTTTTAAATGGTTGAGGTAAGTTAAGTCGGTGGGCAAAATGATAGTAAACTCGGCACCACTTAAAGGTAAGTTGCGAAGGGTAATAGTTCCTCCGTGTGCTTCCACAAATCCACGGACAATTGATAATCCTAATCCGGTACCACCCGGACGAGATCCATTCGTGCGATAGAATTTATCAAACACCCGGTCGATTTCTTTTTCAGGAAAACCTTTGCCGGTATCGGAGACAGCGATCAATAGCTTTTCATCGACACAGTCGGCTGTAATCAGAATGGACGTTCCTTCTGCCGTATGTTGAATGGCATTGTTGACCAGATTGAAAAGCACTTGTTCCATGAGTGCAAAATCTAATTTAAATAGCGGCAAGTTATCAGCAGCTGATACCGTGATGGGGTGCTGACCAAAAGTAGGTTCAAATTGTG